>JACCDW011428102.1_pt1 | contig 17029 bp, 6 predicted proteins | sample 7449781 | NCBI WGS metagenome assembly JACCDW01 (sample SAMN15323449, study PRJNA562643) | freshwater metagenome | isolation source: river surface water | place: USA:Blue River Watershed | collected 2017-08-18
CCTCCCATTAATATTCAGTGATGTTCAGCAGCCATATGGAGCTTTGGGTTCCACTACAAGAATATCAGCTATAGCTAATACTGGAGCAATCGTTGCGACAACGTTTATTGGTAATCTTGTTGGCACAGCAGTTACAGCTAATACATTCTCAGGTTTAGCTACGTCAGCTACTAAAGTTGGCATTACTACTTCTTTAAGCTCCAGTGCCCTCCCATTAATATTCAGTGATGTTCAGCAGCCATATGGAGCTTTGGGTTCCACTACAAGAATATCAGCTATAGCTAATACTGGAGCAATCGTTGCGACAACGTTTAGTGGTAATCTTGCTGGTACAGCAGCCACTGTCACTAATTACTTTGGATCTGGTATATATTTAACTGGAATTGTAACGAGTTTATCTGCAGGAAACGCAATAGCAGTTAGTGCTTCAACTGGCGCAATTACTATTGGCAATACTGGCGTTCTGTCTTTAGCTGGGACTGCCAATCAAGTTCTTGTAAATGCTACGTCAGGAACAGCAACAACAGGTGTTATTACATTAACAACACCTCAAAGCATTGGAACAGGAGCATCTGTAACATTTGCTAATTTAACTTTAAGTGACGGGGTTTATTCTTCTGTAGCTACTGTAGGAAATCAACCTACAAGCATGGTTAACAAACAATACGTTGACAATTTAGCTTCCGGTTTAGATATTCATGGCTCTGTTAGATTAATTCAAACAGGCGCAGCTCTTGCTGCAAACTATGTACAAACACAAGGTGCTGGAGTTGCAGCAACTGGTGCATATTTAATATCAACAACTCAAGTTGCTTTACCTGCTATCGATGGCATTACAATTTCAGCTACAGGCGTGACTCAAAGAGTTCTTGTTAATGGCGGATTTACAGGAACAGCGAGTATTGCTGGAACTACTCCATTTACTCCTGCAAACTCTAATTTGGGTAACGGTATTTATTATGTAAGTTCAGTTGGATCAGGTTCTTCGAACTGGATTCTTGTTAGAGCTACAGATACTGATGATAATATTGAGCTTACAGGCGGTACATTTACATTTGTTGAAGAAGGTAATACTTATGCAGATTCTGGCTGGGTTTGTTCTAATGACACAACAAACTTTGGTGCTATATCAATAGGCGCAACTGCAATTACATTTACTCAATTTACTGGCGGTCGAGCATTAAGTGTCGGACAAGGTTTAAGCAAAGTTGGGAACACTCTTGGCGTAAATGCAAATATAGCATCTGCAGGTTCTAACACCCTTGGCAAATGGGATACTTTTACAATCGGTGGCGCTGTTTCAGGTGCAGCTGGAACTGGATTTTATCCAACATTACAAATTAAAACAGAAGCAGCATATATTGGAACTGGCACATTACAATTAAATAATGATGGTTTCTCACTTACTGGCTCCACAGGTAACAATAGAACATTAACAGTTACAGGCTCTAACATAACCTTGACTGGTGGTGGATTCGGCCTTACACTTACAGGAAGCATTTCATTACCAGCTCCAACTGCCAATGGTATTGCTTATGGTTTGAATAATACTGCAATAGCATTCTTAACTGCTGGTGGCTCAGGAGCTTCAGTATTAACCCAAACATCTAATTCAGCTCCAGTTTATCTTGCACAATCACAATTGTCTGTTGGAGCCGCAACCAATTTATCTAATGGCAACTCAAATCAAATACCTTACCAAACTGGTGCAAATGCTACTTCATTCATTACTGCAGCTGCTGGTTCAGGCGCTTCAGTATTAACACAAACATCTGGTTCTGCTCCAGTTTACTTATCACAATCACAACTATATGTTGGTGGTGCTACAACTGCTACAAGCTTACAAGGTGGCACCCAATACCAGATACCTTATCAATCAAGCGGTAGCACAACTTCATTTATTACTCTTGCTGGTGGCGCAGGTGCATCAGTATTAACACAAACAACTGGGAATGCTCCAGTTTTCATACCTCAAAGTGCATTAGCTGCAGGGTCTGCTTCAAGAGCTAATACATTTGATGTATCTGCAATAAGTAATAATACTACTTATTACTTTACTGGAATCACAACAAGTACTGCTACTAATGCAGTGACTCCTTATACTTCAGGCACAGCTGTCACATTTGACAATAGCTCTGTCACAGCTACTACTTTCAGAGGAACAGCTACTAATTTATCTGTTTCTAACTTCACAAATAGTACTTCTTATCCTTTAACATTAAATAATTCAGGATCAATTGGTTCAACAACACTTATTGTTGCTATTGCTAGTACTGGGGCGGTACTAGCTACAACGTTTATTGGTAATCTTGTTGGAACAGCAGTTACAGCTAACACTTTCTCTGGATTGGCTACATCAGCTACTAGAGTTGGTGTTACAACTTCTTTAAGTTCTAGTGCTTTACCAATAACATTTAGTGATGTACAAAGCTCATTTGGAGCTTTAGGTACAACAACGACCATATCAGCAATAGCTAATACTGGTACGATAATCGCCACCACATTTATAGGCAACCTCGCTGGCACAGCGATTACAGCTAATACTTTCACTGGTATAGCTACATCAGCTACTAGAGTTGGAATTACTACTTCTTTAAGCTCCAGTGCTCTTCCATTAATATTTAGTGATGTTCAACAACCGTATGGGGCTTTAGGATCCACTACAAGAATATCAGCTATAGCTAATACTGGAGCAATTGTTGCAACAACATTTATTGGAAATCTTGCTGGTACAGCAGTTACAGCTACACATTACGGATCATGGTCTGGTAATGCAATTACAACTCTATATGGTGGTACTGGATTAACCACAGTTAGTCCAAATCAAGTTCTATTTGGTGCATCAAGTGGAAACACTTGGACAGGCATTGCATCTACAAATATACCAGTGGTTGGAATTGGAACAATTCCTCCTTCTAGACCTGGAGGAGCAATTGGTGGAACACAAGCCGGTCAATTGTGGTGGGATAGCACATATGGTGTTCTTAAAGTCTATTATGCGGATGGTACATCTGACCAATGGGTTGATGCTACACCTGTATTAGGTTCATCTGGCGGTGGATCAGCAATTAAGCGTTCATACTTGTTGTCATTTGGAGCAGGATTCACACCTTCTACTGGCGCTGATACTGTTTCAGTTCAAGTACCTTATGCGCCAGACAATTCATCTCAGTATTATTATATCAAGAGATTGGATTATAGACATGAAACAGCAGGTACAGGTGTGTCCTTCTACATAGAAAGACATAATACTGGAAATGCATCATTTAGTCCATCAGTGCGTATTCACACAGGAGGTACTGGAGTTGGATCATCATTTGTAACAACAGGTGCTGGAATCTTTATTACTTCGTACACTTTGTCATCAACAGGCGCAAGTTTTGTATCATCATCTGGTGTTGCTGGCTCAGTGGTTTCTGGAGATTATCTTAGATTAAACTTTACTGCAATAAACAGTGCAGCAAATATGTCAATATCTATGGTGATTGAAGAGCAATAGAAATAAACAAAAAAGCCTCCCAGAAATGGGAGGCTTTTTTATGAATAATATAATATTAAATTGTTCTTAAAGTTGCTCTAGAAGTAAATATTCCTCTTCTTCTTGCTGGTGCACTATCTGTGTAATCAATTGCAACTGTAATAGCATCAACCTGAGTTGCATTATTAGGACCACTGCCTTCAGCTCCATATACATAATTTAAATATGCTGATAAAGCAACACCAAAATTAGAATTATTGATTTCGGCTGCAGTCCAAGACCTGCCCCATAAATCTGATGAACTTCCAAAAGTCTCCACAACATCTGAGCCTGTCCATGATGTAGCACTAGATTTTTTTGAACCAATTGTTGTCGCTGTACCTGCTACATCATACATAAGAAACATTGCATCTGTCGTTACGGTTAATGTTTCACCAGGCCCAAGAGCTGAAACTTTTCTTTCGACTGATACTGTAATTCCATTTATTGTTGCTGAAGATGGAATTAAAGCATTAAAATCATTTACAGTTAAGTAATTTGTATATCCAGTAAAATTACTAATTGGTGCTGGGTTACAACTGGCTGATGAACCTGAATTATCACTTGTAAGTGCAAAGCTAGGGTTAGCCCATGCAAATGATGTCCCTGCTCCAGCACTAGGTGCTCCAGGTCTAGATACTGAAGACCCTGTTACAAATCCTGCTGATGCTGTTGCCATGTTTATTACCTCAAAAAAAAGTGTCTCTAGGATATATGTACAACATTTATAGAATAAGTACCTATATTCCTAAAAAATATCAAGGTGAATATTTATGCCAATAGACTTTCCAAATCCACAAGATTCTACAACTTTTACAGATCCTACAACGGGTAATACCTATACATATTCAAATGGATCTTGGTCAATTGCAAATTTGCTTCCTACATATAAAGGGGGTACTGGATTTGCTTCTTATACTCGTGGTGATATTTTATTTGGCAATGCATCTGGAACACTATCAAAATTAGCAGCAAGCACATCTGGTTATGTGCTATCGACAAATGGCACTGATGCTGATCCTTCATGGATTGCAATGTCAGCTAGTGGAGGAGCTGGTACAGTTGCAACTCCAGGATCACGTTATCAAATAGCTGGTTATTATTCTGGCACTGGCGCATCTGTTTCTGGTTCATCTTCATTCACTAATGACACATCTACTGGTATTGTGTCTATAACACATTCAACAGGCTCTACATCACCATCTTTTGGTGCTCTATTAGTTGCTGGCGGTGTGGGTATAGCAGGAACATTATCATACTATAAATCTCAAGTCGGCACTGCTGGAACTACAAACATCCCTTCGATTTCATTTATTGGCAACACAAACAATCCAGTATACTTGAATGTTTTAGAAAACAATACGCTTTCTTTTGAAGGTTCACAAGGTCAATTACTTGCTATTAGCCCAGATTTAAACACTGGATATGTATTTACTGTTGGCGATATTTCAGGAATCCCACTATTAAGAGCAAATGCAAACGCTAATGTAACTGCTAATGAATTTGGTGGAAAATTTGGAATTGGAACGACTAATCCAGGATATAAACTAGAAGTTAATGGCCAAACAGCAATAACAGGTAACACTTCTTCAACAAGCACAAGCACAGGAGCTTTAATTGTAACTGGAGGCGTAGGTGTCGGGGGAAGTTTAAATGTTGGAGCTTTATCAAAGTTTTCAGATCATTTAGAAATTAAAGGATCTGGTCCAAAAGAATTAAGATTGTATGAGACTGCAGGTGTGTATTATGTCGCTCTTAAGGCAGGTGCTGTAACCTCAGCAAGTAAGACATTTACATTGCCTACTACCACTGGAAGCCCTGGTGAATATTTACAAACAGATGGTAATGGAGTTCTAACTTGGGCTGCTGTCACTTCTGGTGTTTCTGCCGTAAATGCTGGAGTTGGCCTAAGTGTATCTTCAAGTACAGGTTCGCTAACTGTAAAAAATGTAAGACCTGTTGTTTTAAATCTTGCTTCTGGTTTTACTCCTGTGGGAATTGGAACAGATTACAACATTTTAAGAGTTCCAGAAGGTAAAAGTAACAGTTCTACAAATTATTATATAACTAAAGTAGTAATGGGGGTTGGTATAACTTCTTCTGGTACGAGCACAATACGGCTTGAAAAAAGCTCAGGACCACATACTAGTACGTTAGGTTTTAGCTTGTCATCAACAGCAAGTACTTTTAATGTTATGTCTACAGATTTATCATTATTGAGCGGACTAGGCGAAACTTCATGGACTTCATTTGGCTCAGGGTACGGAACAGTGGCAACAGGAGACAGAGTTAGATTGAACTTTACAGCAGTTGATACTGCTCATTCTAATTTTATTGTTCAAATGCTTTTAGAAGAATATTAAAAAATGAAATCATATTTAGTTAGAAGAAGATTTAATCCATCAGCTGCTTCAGGAAATGAAGTCATTAAAGTTTTTCTTCCTGTGGGTTTTGGAACGCCAAAGTTTGGTATTTCTTTTTTTGTAAATGGCGGAGAGGGTGAATTACTTGATGAAACTTCTTTAGATCGTGCTTTTGGTTTAGGGTTTATAGGTTTGGCCGCTTCTGATAATTCATCTATAGCTTGGATGGGCGGAATTGGTTTGACTCACTCTTTGACTTTCTCTACAGGAATTGGAACAACACTCAGAAAAGCTGTATCTGGATTTAATACATCTAATAGAATGGCATATGAATTAAAAACAGACAGGACCGTAACTAGACAAGCCACAAGCCCTGTTTTTTATCAAGATAGGCTTGAATTCAATTTTCAAAGAACTGCCGCCTCGAGTTCATATCTTGACATTATAATAGTGCTGTTTTCTGGTGATGATATAGATGCAAGAATTGGTTCTGTATCTTTAAACACTACAAATAACTCAACGACTACAGTCACTGGGATGGCTTTTGCTCCAGATGTTGTTTTAACCTTGGCTACTGGTCAATCTTTAACTAACGCTGATGCTGATGCTAGATTTTCTTTTGGATGTGCAATTAAAAGCCCAAGTATTAAAAATAGTTGTTCTTTTTTTAGAATGAGAAGCAATGCAGCTGGTTCTTCTGGTACTGCTGTCACCACTGTACATCAATATTTTTCAACTGATAGATGTCATTTAATGTATGCATTTACTGGTAATACCTTGCTATCTGGAGAAATTACTGCTTTTAACAGTGATGGTTTTACAGTTACTTCGAGAAGTTCTTTCCCAAACTCTATAACAAATATAATGATGTATATAGCACTCAAAAGTACAAGATCTGATACATTTGATTTGCAAGATTTCACTACGTCTACATCTACAGGCATTACAGGCACCGCAACTTCAAACTTTATACCTTCTCTCTTACTGGGTGTGTTAGGATCTGCTACTTCTACTGGTGCAACTATAACATCAAACGACTCTACTGGCTATTCAATTTTCGCTGCAAAATCTCTTTCATCAAAAAGTATTAATGGTTCTGGAACATTATCTGTTTCAAGTGGTTCTACACAAGTTACTGGCACTGGTACAACATTTAAATCATTGAGTCCAGGTGACAAAATATTAAACACTTCTAATGAAGAAATTGGAAAAGTTTCATATGTTTCATCTGACACAAGTTTATTCTTAAGTTCAAATGCTTCATCAACAATAACGTCTGGTAATTATTCTGTTCTACCTGTTCAAGAGTTTAGCGCTATTATTGGTTCTTCTAATCTTTCTGAGCCGACGAAGATTTTTTCAGGACTTTTATCTTCTCCAATTTATTCAGCAATTTATGGAACTTCTGGTAGTGCATCTGAAATTGTAGATGGTGTAGTAAACAATTTTGATTCTTATCCTGGTTTTAAAATTAATTATTCTACAGCAAATGCAACTGGGAGAAAAGGTTGGTTTTTAGCATTTAAAGATAATGAAAATAGAAGAAGAGATTCAAATTAAAAAGATATTTATAATATTTTAAAGAATAAGAAAATGTATTTCCCCTTTAAGGTTTTTTAATGGCAGCACTTAATTTCCCAGCAAATCCTAACCCGAATGATGTATTTACTTCCAATGGTAAGTCATGGGTCTTTGTCAATGGAGTCTGGAAATCTCAAAACCTTATTTCCTTAACATCCCAAGTCACTGGCACATTAAATACAATCAATGGCGGTACAGGATTAAGTTCAGTTGGATCTAGCAATTCCTTAGTAGGTGTTGTCGGAACTGGAACAACATTAGAATATAAAACTTTATCTGCTGGTTCTGGAATAACTATATCTTATTCCACAGGCAGTATATCATTTGCTGCCACTAACTCTGGAACTGTAGGGGGATCAGGAACTACAGGCACAATTCCATATTTTTCTAATTCTACCACCCTTACTGATTCTTTAATTACTCAGTCAGGAACAATGGTGCAAGTTACTGGAAACTTTAAAGCATTAACCAAGAGCTTTAAAATACCACACCCGAAATACCCTGAAAATAAAATCCTCGAACATGGATCTTTAGAAGGACCAGAACACGGAGCATACCAAAGAGGAACGGCAAGAGGGTATGTAAGCGTAACTGTAACTTTGCCTGATTATTGGGAATATTTAGTCGAAAATAATTATAACATTATTTTAACTCCCCGTGGAAATTATAACTTATATATAAAAGAACAATATGATAATTATTTCATTGTTGCTAAAGTAGGGGAAGTTGTTGATTATGAAATTATTTTTGATTATTTCATAGTTGGAGAACGTAAAGATTTCAAAATTGAAGTCATACAAGAAAAATAAATAAGGGAAAAGTAATAGTAAATTAGTAAATTCAATTTGATATTAGTCATATTAGGAGATTGACATATGCCACCACAAGATGATTTTCAGAAAAAGGTTTTAGAAACTCTTAAGAAAAACTTAAGAGCTGTTGATTTGAGCGAAGAGGAAACGCAACAGCCAGAAGCTGTTGTTGAATCTGTTGTTGAATCTGTTGAAGAAGCTACAGCAGTCATCGATCCTGCTCAAATGTCAACACAAGATTTCAATGCCTTAAACTTAGGTGATATTAGAGCCTTTGGTGGCTTTAATACAGGCTCTGGGCCAACTTCAGGTGGTAATAAAGATATCTTGATTCTTCCTGGATATGGTGGGGCTGCAGCAACATCTGCATCTCAAATTAACTTTTATTGGAACTCACCAACTGTACCAGATACAACTGGTGTTGGAACTAGCATAAGAACTACAATCTTTAACTATGCTAAATCTGCAACACAGCCTGTACTTGTAATTGGTGGTTACGATGGTACAACAAACTTAGTCCCTACAACAACATATGGTGGTGGTTCAGGCACAACTGCTAAAATCTGGATTGATCCATTCATTGCTCAAATTGACACACAATATCTTTCATTGTTCTCAGGAGCTGCTGATACAACTACTACAGGTACACTTTTATTTGATGGAAACTATTTTAGAGGTGTTAATGGAGCAGGTACTGCTAAATCATTAGCTTATTATTCTGATATCACAGGATCTGGTTACGTCAATAGTGCAACAGCTGGCCAAATTGCATGGTATTCTTCAACTGGTAATACTGTTTCTGGTAATACAAACTTTACATTATCATCTGCTGGTGAAGTTTTAACTGGTATCTGGGGTGGTACTGCTGTTTCTGTTGCCAAGGGCGGTACTGGTGCTGCAACGCTTACTTCAGGATATTTACTTTTTGGTAATGGCACATCTGCTGTAGGCACAACTGGTAGCAATACAGCTGGTCAAGTATTTATTGCTCAAGCTTCTGGAGCACCTGCGTTTAAGACATTCTCTGGTGATATTACAGTTGATGCATCTGGCGTTGTTGCTATTGCCGCAAACAGCGTTGCATTAGGTACTGACACTACTGGAAACTATGCTGCTTCAGTTGCTACTTCTGGTAATGGTATATCCACAATCGGAACTGCTGGTGAAGGAACTGCTTTCACTATTGATTCTAATGCAACCTCAGCAAACACAGTATCTACTATTGTATTCAGAGATTCTTCAGGAAACTTCTCTGCAGGCACAATTACTGCAAGTTTAACAGGTACTGCTTCGATTGCTTCTTCATCAATTTTATCTGCTACAACAACAGATACATCAAGCACACTTTATCTTTTAGGCTCGAGATCTTCAACTGGTTTTGCTGGAACTGTTCTTTATGTAGATACAAACATCTCGTTCTCCGGTAGCACAATTACTGCTAACTTAACAGGTACAGCTACAACTGCTACTAGAGCATTAACCATTGATACTACAACAGATACTTCAAACACTCTATATCTTTTAGGTTCAAGAAATTCAACAGGTGCTGCTAGCACAACTGCTTATGTTGATTCAAGTGTATCAGTTCAAGGTGGAACAGTCAATGCTACTACATTTGTAGGTGCATTAACTGGAACTGCTACTACAGCAACAAGAGCATTAAACAGAGATATCACTCTTGACACTACATCTACAATCTACATTACAGGTTCAAGAAGTAATGTTTCAATTGGTTCTACACCAGCATATGTTCTTTCTGGTGTATCTGCTCTTGGAAATACTTTAACAGCAACTACATTTAATGGTTCTTTATCAGGAACTGCTTCTACAGCTACAAATCAAGTCACCACAACTTTATCTGGAACAATGTACCTTCATGGTCAAACTTCAAGCACTGGTGTGGCCACTGGAACAGGTGCCTTTGTCGCTTCAGGCTTGTCCTTTGTATCAACAACTGGTACTTTAAGTGCTTCTTTCTACACAGGTAGTGGTATCCAATTATCAGGTATTGTCACAAGTTTAGCTGCTAGTACTGGAATTAATGTAACTGCATCTACAGGAGCTATTACAGTTGGAAACTCTGGTGTATTATCATTAACTGGGACGGCTAACCAAGTTCTTGTTAATGGAGCTACTGGTGTTGCTACTACTGGTGCAATTACATTAACTACTCCTCAATCAATTGGCACAGCATCATCACCATCATTTGCAGATATTACTTTATCTACAGGTTCAAACTCTACCGTTGCTGCTGTAGGTTCACAACCAACAAGCATGGTCAACAAGCAATATGTTGACAACTTGGCTTCTGGACTTGATATTCACGACTCTATGAGAGTACTCCAAGGATCTGCCTTGACTGCAAATTATATTCAGTCTCAAGGTGTTGGAAATACAGCTTCTGGTGCATATCTTATATCAACAACACAAGTTGCACTTCCTGCTATTGATGGAGTTACTATATCAGCCACTGGTACTTCACAAAGAGTGCTTGTAACTGCAGGCTTTACTGGAACTGCAACAATTGGCGGTACAACTCCGTTCACTCCTGCGAACTCTAATATAGCTAATGGATCTTATTATGTTGCATCAATCGGTGGTGCTGGTACATCCAACTGGATTCTTATTAGAACAACAGATGGAGATGACAATACTGAATTAACTGGTGGTACTTTCACATTTATTGAAGAAGGCACACAATATGGAGATTCTGGTTGGGTTTGTACTAATGATACGTTAAACTCAGGTGCCATACAATTGGGAAGCACTCCAATTACATGGTCGCAGTTCACTGGTGGTGGTGCTTTAGGTGTAGGGCAAGGTCTTACTAAAGTTGGTAACACAATTGCCACTAAGATCAACCTTAGTTCTACAGGTACAGCATCTGGATCTGGATTTACACAATTCAATGTTGGTGGAGCAAGTGTTGGCGGTGTAGCTGATACCGGATATTATCCTACTTTCTCAGTAAGAACATCTGGATTAATTGCTGGTTCAGGCCTACTTACCCTTAACTCTGATGGTTTCTCACTTACTGGATCTACTAACGCTAATAGAACAGTAACTGTTACAGGTTCTGACATTACATTGACTGGTGGCGGTAACACTCTTACTCTTACAGGTAGTATCTCATTACCTGCACCAACAGCAAATGGTGTAGCATATGGTTCAAGTGGAACTGCTGTAGCATTCCTTACAGCTGGTGGTTCAGGTGCATCTGTATTGTCTCAGACATCTGGTTCTGCTCCAGTTTACCTTGGTCAATCACAATTAGTTGTTGGTGGTGCTTCAACTGCAGCAAATGTTTACGGTGGAGCAACCAACCAATTACATTATCAAACAGCCGCAAATACTACTGGATTTATAACCAATGCAGCAGGCTCTGGTGCTTCTGTATTAACTCAAACTTCAGGTTCTGCTCCAGTTTATTTACCACAATCACAATTGGTTGTTGGTGGAGCTACAACAGCTGCACAATGGCAAACTGCTAGAACAGTTACATTCGCAACGGGTGATGTTACAGGTTCATTCTCGATCAATGGGTCTGCAGATGTTTCAAACGTTGCATTAACAATTGCAGCTAATTCAGTTGCATTGGGCACTGATACAACTGGAAACTATGCACAATCAATAGCTGTATCTGGAAGTGGTATTACCCTCGGTGGAACAGCTGGCGAAGGAACTGATTTTACTGTTTATTCAAGTGGTACCTCAGCAAATACAGTTTCTACTTTAGTATTTAGAGATGGTTCTGGCAATTTCTCAGCAGGTACTATTACAGCAACATCCTTTTCTGGAACTGCAACATCTGCTGCTCTTGTAAATACTGACGCTTCAACTGCTACAAGATACTTAATTGGAACAGTCGCAAATACCGCTTCAGGAAGCGCTCAGCTTTCAACAGGCTCTGGTATTACAATTGGAAACAACTATTTAACCTCTGGTTCAATTGCTGTAACAAACACAACATCATCATTCTCAACAACTACTGGTGCATTGATTGTTACAGGTGGCGTAGGTATCGGTGGTTCTTTATGGACTGACACTACAGACTTCTCATCTATCTCAGGTGTAGGCTTCTTGGCAAGTGCTATCACCTCTGGTGTATGGGCAGGTACAGCCATATCAATTGCAAGAGGTGGTACTAATGGTACAGCAACTCCAACAGCAGGCGCTGTTGCTTATGGTACAGGTACTGCTTATGCATTTACAACAGCAGGCACTTCTGGTTCGGTATTAGTATCTCAAGGTGCTTCAGCCCCGATATTCTCAACTGTTGCTCTTGGTTCGGCAAACTCAATATCTGGAACACTTGGTATTTCCAATGGTGGTACAAATGCTACATCACAAACAACAAACGGTGTAAACTTCTACAACGGAACCTCAATTACATCATCTTCAAGTGTAACATATGTTTCTGGAGCAGGCATGACTGCTACAGAAAGTATTAGAGCTGCTGGATTTAATATTTCTGGTAACTCTGTAATTACATCTGTAACTCCATCTGGTGGTTCTGCTGTATACGGAGCGCTTACATTAGCTGTTCAAAACACTGGTTCAAGCAATACATTGTCAATTGCAGGATCTGGACAATCAATTACAATTACTGGTCCAGGATCAGGAATTACAGGTTCTGGTTCTGCTAACTCACTTGCTAAGTTTAGTGCAGCAGGAACAATTACTAATGCAAATGCTACTGACAACGGTACTACTTTTGCAATATCTTTACCAACAACAGTAACAAGCACTGCTCTTACAAATGGAACATACTTGACAATTACCACTGCTGCTGGTGATGATAACTCTACATCAGACTACTTCATCAGAGGTCTTAACTCTTCATCAACATCTAAATTCTCTGTTGATGCAAATGGTAACTTAAGAGCTACAACTAAGAGCTTTGACATTGAGCACCCGACTAAACCAGGTATGAGACTTGTATACGGTGTTCTTGAAGGCCCTGAACATGGAGTTTATCATAGAGGTACTGTTGAAGGTAAGGGCAAGATTACTGTTGAATTACCAGAGTATTGGAGCAAATTAGTTGGTGATAATTACTCAATCCAAATCACTCCTTGGGGTAATTACAACGTCCATATCGTAGAAAAATCTGAATCTTCCTTTATAATTCAATTAACTGGTGATCCTATCTCTAGAATGTTGAAGACTATTAAAGCAGATTATATTATTCATGGATCAAGATTGGATGCACCATTAGAAATTGAACAAAAATAATGCACACATTCAGGGTATTTAATTTAAATAATCCTAATATCGCTTACATCAGAGTTGAGGAAGGGAACATCAATATCGAAACTGGAATTCGAATGGTGTTCTACTTCCTCAATTCCAGTAAAGATATTATTGATAAACACCTTTTGCAAATTAGCGGAGATGACTTTGCTAATCTTGGTAGAAGTGACAAAGATATTCGCATTGCTATATTAGAGAGAATATTAGAATACACTGATAGCATTATAGTTAAGGAATAATTAAATGCCTGTAGATGTCATTATAGACCCTAGTTCTGGTCAAATCTACTGGAATGATAATGCTGGATCTGGAAGCACACAATCTATTGCAATTTCTGGTAATGCTAATGACTCTATCAATTTTGTAGGTTATTCAAACTTCTTTACAGCTGGTGGTGCTGGGCTTGGCACTAGAATACTCGCCACTTTCAATGATTCAATTACTTCCACATTTGTTCCAGGCACTAATGCTTATGATTTAGGCTCCACTTCATTAAGATGGAACTTTTATGGTACTGGTGGCAACTTCACTGGAGTTATTTCCACTTCTTCTTCTACAGATTCCACATCTTCAACTACTGGTGCTTTAACTGTATCTGGTGGTGCTGGAATTGCTAAAACTTCCTATTTTGGGCAATCGGTAATCATTCAAGGCTCAACAGCTTCTACTACTCCAACTACTGGTGCTTTAGTTGTTACTGGTGGTGTTGGAATAAGTGGAGCTCTTAATATTGGAAGCAGTTCTGCAGCAAATGTATTTATACATAATACTAACTATTTATCTACAGCTTATTTATATTTGAGAACTGGAACTGGAGCATCTTTAAAAGAAGGATATATTGCAAGAAATTCTACTGAATTACAGTTAAGTAGTAGTTTTGGAACCATAACTAATTATGCTAATGTATTTCAATTCTATGCCACGAATCTTGATGATTATCTGCTAAAAATCTCTTCAACAGGGGCAACTTTTTATAATACCACAGCTTCTACATCTTCAACTACTGGCGCTTTGGTTATTACTGGTGGTGCTGGTATTGCTAAAACTTCTTATTTTGGTCAATCTGTATTTATTCAAGGAACCACTGCTTCTGGGGCTACTACCACTGGTGCTTTAGTTGTTACAGGTGGTGTTGGTATTGGTGGTTCTTTAAATGTATTTGGCACTTTAGATGTTGCTGATAATATTGAAGTATTATCACAAAAAGAATTAAGATTCTTTAATTCTGGAAATACATTCTATACTGGTTTAAGAGCAGGTTCATCTTCTGCTAATGTTACTTTCACTTTACCAATAGCTGATGGTACTGCTAACCAAGTTTTATATACAAATGGTTCTGCTGCTTTGGGTTGGACCTCTTTGTCGTCAGTTTCAGCAATTACAACTCTTAATAGTTTAACAGCTGCAACTCAAACTTTTGCCACTGGAACATCTGGCACTGATTTTAATATATCTTCTTCTACTTCAACTCATACATTTAACATTCCATACGCCGGATCTGGTGCTACAGGTTTAGTAACAACTCAAGCACAAACTTTAGCTGGAAGTAAAACATTTTCAAGTCAAACAATAATCACCGACACTACTACTTCTACTACTACAGCCACAGGTGCATTGCTTATTCATGGCGGTTTGGGAGTAAGTGGACAAATTAATTCTGCTTCATTAGTAACTTCTGGCAATGCAGTTATTAGTGGCAATTTACAGTTTAATGGTGTAGGCACTTTTGGCAATGCTACATCTGATACAATTACTTATAATGCTAGAGCTAACTCTGCTTTTCTTCCTTCAGCCGATAACAGTTATGACTTGGGTAATAACTCTCTTGGATGGAGAAATTTTAAAGTTTCTGGTGTTGGTACAGTTGGGGGATTAACATTCGCTGATAGTGCTGTAACTTCAGGCGTATGGTCGGGTACTGCAATTTCAGTAACAAATGGTGGTACAGGACAAGCAAGTTTAACAGCTAATTCAGTTCTCTTAGGCAATGGAACAGCTGCAATTGCAACAACTTCAGGATCTTCTGCTCAAGTTCTATTGTGGCAAGCTTCAGGTGCACCTGCGTTTGTTTCTTTAAGTGGTGATGTTACAATTACAGCTGCTGGTGTCGCATCAATAGCAGCTAATTCTGTTGTACTTGGAACTGACACAACTGGTCAATATGCGTCTACAATTGCTATTTCTGGAACTGGAATTACTGCAACAACCGCTGCTGGAGATGATGGTACAGCATATACAATTTATTCATCAGCCACTTCTGCAAATACAGTTTCTGCTATTGTTCAAAGAGATGGATCAGGTAATTTTACAGCTGGCACAATCACTGCTAACTTAACCGGAACAGCATCTATTGCAACTTCTTCTGTCAATTCTGCAACAACGACAGATACATCTTCTACATTGTATTTATTAGGAAGTAGATCTTCAACAGGCTTTGCTGGTACTGCGTTGTATGTTGATTCAAGCATAAGTATTTTAGGATCTCAAGTAACAGCAGGAGTTTGGGCAGGTACAGCTATATCGGCTGTCAATGGTGGAACAGGACAAGTTTCTTACACAATTGGTGATATTCTTTATGCCTCAACTACCACTGCACTATCTAAACTTGCTGCTGGAACTGCAGGATCGGTTTTAAAATCTAATGGTGCTGGCACTGCTCCTTCATGGCAAGCTGATGCCACCGGAAGTGGCGGAGCAGGCACAGTTGCTGCACCAACTGCTTCAAATCTTGTAGCTTATTATCCTGGAACTGGTGCATCTGTAACATCAAATTCTAGAGTTTCTATAGATACTGCAAATTCTAGTGTTGAAATAAGTTCTCAAAGCTCTAAATCAGGATTAATTTTAAATGCAGTTAACGGTTCTATATCGAATTTAGCTGAATTTAAGAATTCATTTGGAGATGTATTATGGTCGGTTGGAGCTACAGCAGGAACTTTACGTGGCTTTGGCTCTTCTTTATGGTTAGACAGTGCAAGTACCTTATTATTAACAGCTCCTGCAGCTTTGTCATTTTATGATACAACTGAAACTTTTGCCACTTCATTGACTGGTGCAACAAATGCATCTGCAAATTTAACTTTTATCCTTCCTACAGCTGCTGGAACTGCTGGAAGTGTATTAGCTACTAATGGAGCTAGTGGTCAACTTTATTGGTCTGCTCCTGGAACTGGTGGCGGTGGAGCCGGAACTGTTGCAAGTGGCACCTCTGCTCGAATTGCGTATTATCCAGGTACTGGTTCTTCTGTAAAAGATGCTACTGGATTCGAATATAGCACGTCTGGAACAACAAATACTGTAAGGGTCTTTGGCGGGGCTGCAATTGGCAATACATATTTTATAGTTAATGGTATAGGAACCACACAAATTAGAGTTGGTATTGGTGTAACAAACCCAGCATACGAACTTGAAATTGAAGGCGAAATTTCTGCTACAAATAAGAGCTTCGTTATTGATCACCCAACAAAGCCAGGTAAAAAATTAAGATATGGTAGTTTAGAAGG
>JACCDW010806941.1_pt1 | contig 17026 bp, 14 predicted proteins | sample 7449781 | NCBI WGS metagenome assembly JACCDW01 (sample SAMN15323449, study PRJNA562643) | freshwater metagenome | isolation source: river surface water | place: USA:Blue River Watershed | collected 2017-08-18
GCAGCCAAGGCGGTGGGCGTGGTGATTCCGGCGCTCAACAAGAAGCTCACCGGCATGAGCTTTCGCGTGCCCACCTCGGATGTGTCGGTGGTGGACCTGACGGTGGAGCTGCTGCGCGATGCGCCGTACAAGGACATCTGCGCCGAGATGAAGCGCATGAGCGAGCTGCCGGTGGCCCAAGGGGGCCTGCAGGGTGTGTTGGGCTACACCGAGGACAAGGTGGTGGCCACCGACTTCCGCAGCGATGCCCGCACCTCCATCTTCGACGCCGAGGCCGGCATTGCGCTGGACGGCAGCTTCCTGAAGGTGGTGTCCTGGTACGACAACGAGTGGGGCTATTCCAACAAGTGCCTGGAGATGGTGCGCGTGGTGCACGGCTGAGATACGCTCGGCGCAGTTCTGCTGAAGAAGGCGGTTCATGCGCTCCCATGCCTACCCCAGCGTGCGCCTGCACGCGCCACTCCTGGCCCTGTTGGCCCTGTTGGCCGCCCTGTTCACCTGGGGCGGTCCCGCCCATGCCGCCTCTGAGCCCGGGCCCCGATGGGCGCGTGGCGCGGCGCCTGTGGTCAGCGAAGATCCCGAGCTGGCGCGTGTCATCGTCAAGTACCGTGCCGACAGCGCCCTTCGCCGGGCGCAGTCCAGTGCCTCGGCTGAAGGTGCAGCGGCGCCGGCCCCACGCCACGCGCAGCGCCTGTCGCAAACCCTGCGTGCCCCCCTGACCGATGGGCGGGTGTTGGGTCCACACACCCAAGCCCTGCGCGGCCAAGGCCTGAGCAGCTCTGAACTGGCACGGCGACTGAGCCGCCTGCCCGAGGTGGAGTGGGCCGTGGTGGACGAGCGCCGGCGCATCCACAACCTGCCCAACGACCCCCTGTTTGCAGACAACCAGCGCACGGTCACCCCTGCGGTGGGTCAGTGGTACCTGCGCGCACCGACAGCTGAAGCGGTTTCGGCCATCAACGCCGTGGGCGCCTGGGTCAACACCCAAGGCGCATCGTCCGTGGTGGTGGCGGTCTTGGACACCGGCGTGCGGCCCGAGCACCCCGACCTTGCGGGCAAGCTGCACCCGGGCTACGACTTCATTGGCCTGGACCGCGGTGGTGCGGCCACCACCGCCAACGACGGCAACGGCCGCGACAGCGACCCCACCGACCCCGGTGACTGGACCAACGCCAACGAGTGCAGCGCCGGTGAGCCGGCCAGCGCCAGCAGCTGGCATGGCACACAGGTCTCGGGGCTGATTGGGGCGGCCACCAACAACGGCGCGGGCATGGCCGGTGCAGGTTGGAACGTGATGGTGCTGCCCCTGCGGGTGTTGGGGCGCTGTGGCGGCTATGACTCCGACATCATTGCCGCCATGCGCTGGGCGGCCGGCCTTTCCCAGAATGTGGGCGTCAGCACCGTGCTCAATGTGCCCAACCCCTTCCCGGCACGCGTGATCAACATGAGCCTGGGCTCACAGGGCACGTGCACGGCCGCTTACCAGGACGTGGTCAACGAGTTGCGCGGGGCTGGCGTGACGGTGGTGGCAGCCGCGGGCAACGACACCGGCCTGAAGGTCTCGGTGCCCGCCAACTGCCCCGGCGCCGTCGCGGTTTCGGGCGTCCGGCACATTGGCAGCAAGGTGGGCTACTCCAACATTGGGCCCGAAGTGGCCTTGGCCGCGCCGGCGGGCAACTGCGTGAACCTGCAGGGCACCTGCCTGTACCCCTTGCTCACCACGATCAACCTGGGCCAGCGCCAGGCGGGCGCCAACGGCTACAGCGACGGCAGCGACTACAGCGTGGGCACCAGCTTCGCCGCGCCCCTGGTGGCCGCCACCGTCGGCCTGATGCTGTCGGTGGACCCCACGCTCACGCCCAGCAAGGTTCGTGAAATCCTCCAGGCCACCGTGCGCCCCTTCCCCAGCAGCCGACCGCTGGCCGCGGGTGAAGACCCCGTGCCCACGTGCCGTGCACCGGACGACCGCGACCAACTGGAGTGCTTCTGCACCACCACCACCTGCGGCGCGGGCATGCTGGATGCCGGGGCCGCCGTGGCCCGCACGCTGGCCCTGCGCCCAGCCCCCCCGGTCGAACCAGCGCCGGGCGGCGGCAACAGTGGCGGAGGATCGGGCGGCGGCGCCTCAGGGCTTGGGTGGCTGCTCGGCCTCGTCTTGGCGACCCTGGCGCTGCACGCCCTGAACGGGCGCAGCCGCCGGCGCCGAGGCCGGTGCCGCACTTGAGGCCTTGAGCGCGGGCACAGGCGCGGGCACGGGCACGGCAGGCGCCGAGGACGCCTGCGATGCCGAGGCCGCCTCAGACGCCGAGACCGGGGCCGCTGGTGCCTGCGACGGGGCCAGCGGCGAGCCCGGCGTCACCACCACGATCGCCTCGGGGCGGCGTTGCTGGGCCCAACGTTCGGGCTCGCGCTGCGACGGGCCAGGCGTTCCCCACATCGCGGTTTGCACATGTTCGGGGCCAAAGGCCCAAAAGGCCACGGCCACATGGGCCAGCAGCAGCAAGATGATCAGTCGGCGGGTCATGGTGCGCAAGTGTGCGCCAAACCGGAGGACGCCGGGCGCACCTGGGCTTCACCGGCCACCACCCGGTGCACCCGACCCGAGGCCTGCACCAACAGGGCCCCATCCTGGTCCAAGCCCACACACCGCCCCTGCGCAACGGGCCCGGCCGACAGCGTGACCTCCTGGCCGATCAAGGCCTCGCGGGCCTGCACCGCCTCACGAATCGGCCCAAAGCCCTGCGCTTCAAAGTCCACGAGGGCGCGTGCCACCGACTCGGCCGCCAGGTGCCACAAGGCGGGTGCGCCATCGTGGGGGCGCCACTGCGAGGTGCCCGCCACACCCTGAGCGGGCAAGCCATCGGGGGCCAGGTCCTGCGCGCGCACGTTCACCCCCACGCCCACCACGACCCACCGGGTGCCCACAGGCGGCGCCACCGCCGCCAAGGCCGGGTTGGCCGCCGCCAAGGGCACGGTTTCGATCAGGATGCCCGCCACCTTGCGGCCCCACCGGCCTGCGCCCGCTTCCTGCGCACCGGGTGCAGGGGGTGCACCAGGCGCGGGTGGCTCATCGAACCACCACAGGTCGTTGGGCCACTTGAGCAGCAGCCGCCCTTGGCCGTGGGGTGCCTGCCCCTGGGGCCAGGGTTGTAGGGCCTGCGCCAGGGCATGGCCAACGGCCAGGGACAGCGCGCCCCAGCCCTGCTGGGGACGCAGCGGCCAGGCCAAGCTGAAGGTCAGGCTGGCACCGGCTTGAGCGACCCAGTGGCGGCCCATCCGGCCGCGCCCGGCGGTCTGCTGCTCGGCCAGCAAGACCTGGGGCGTGCGCTCATGCGCGGGCAACCCGCGCACCGCATCGAGCAAATCGGTGTTGGTGGAGCCGGTTTGGGCCACCGCGCGCACCGACACCGGGCCAGCCCAAGCGGCCAGGCGCTGCGCCAGGCCGGGCGCATCCCAGGCCAAGCGCAGGCCGCCGCCATCACCAGGGCCAGGGCCAGCCGCGGCAGGCACGCCGCCGCTCACCGCTTGGGTGAGAGCATGGTGCCGCGGCAGGCGCGCGCACCACAGTGGCAGGCGAACTTCTTCTTCAGCGCCGGGGTGTAGCGCTCGTCGATGGTCAGGCCGTAGTTGTAGAACAGCTCTTCCCCAGCCTTGATCGAACGCAAGGCCTTGATGAACACGCGGCCATCGACCTCGTCGGCCTCGCAGTTGGGCGCGCAGGAGTGGTTGATCCAGCGCGCTGCGTTGCCGCCCACATTGGCGTCGATCACGCGCCCGTCTTCAATGTGGAAGTAAAAGGTGTGGTCGGGCTGTGCCGGGTCGTGCGGGTGGCGGCGCAGCGCCTCGTCCCAATCGATGACCTCGCCCACGTACTCGATCAGCACTTCACCTTTGCGCAGATCGGCCACCGCAAACACGCCCTTGCCATGAACGCCACTGCGGCGCACCTGGATGCGGCGCCCAGCCGGGCCGGCCGGTGCAGCCTTGGCAGCCTTCGGGGCGGGCGTGCGCCCGCGTGCGGGGCCCACAGGGGTGGAAGAGGAGGAGCGGCCCTTGGCTTGCACGGTGTTGGACTTTGGGTACATTGAATTCATGGGTGCGCGCGTGCGTGTGCACACACGGGCGCGTGCACACGCACGCGAAGGAGCCGATTGTAGGCAGCCCGAGAGCGCCCCGATGAATGACCAAGGAAGCCGATTCGAATGAGCAAGACCCTCATCATTGCCGAGAAGCCCAGCGTGGCCCAGGACATCGTGCGTGCGCTCACGCCCACGGTGGGCAAGTTCGAGAAGCACGCCGAGCACTTCGAGAACGACACGCATGTGGTGACCTCGGCCGTGGGCCACCTGGTGGAGATCAAGGCGCCCGAGCAATACGACGTCAAGCGCGGCAAGTGGAGCTTCGCCCACCTGCCGGTGGTGCCGCCGCACTTCGATCTGGCCCCCATCGACAAGGCCAAGACCCGGCTCAACGCCGTGGTCAAGCTGGTCAAGCGCAAAGACGTCACGCGCCTGATCAATGCTTGTGACGCGGGGCGTGAAGGCGAGCTGATCTTCCGGCTGATCGTGCAGTACGCGGGCACGGAGAAGAAGCCCATCGACAAGCCCGTGGAGCGCCTGTGGCTGCAAAGCATGACACCGCAAGCCATTCGCGAAGGCTTCGATAAGCTGCGCAGCGACGCGCAGATGCAGGGCCTGGCCGATGCGGCGCGCAGCCGCAGCGAGGCCGATTGGCTGGTGGGCATCAACGGCACCCGGGCCATGACGGCCTTCAATTCACGCGACGGGGGCTTCTTCCTGACCACCGTGGGACGGGTGCAGACACCCACGCTGTCCATCGTGGTGGAACGCGAAGAGCTCATCCGCAAGCACGTGGCGCGGCCCTACTGGGAGGTCAAGGCGCAGTTCGACGCCCAGGCCGGCCAATACGAAGGCAAATGGTTCGACCCGAACTTCAAGAAGAACGACGATGCCGACCGGCGGGCCGACCGGCTGTGGGACGAGGCCCTGGCGCAGGCGGTGGCCCAGGCGGTGCGGGGCCAGCCGGCCACCGTGCAAGAGGAGTCCAAGCCCACCACGCAGGCCTGCCCGGCCCTGTATGACCTGACCACGCTGCAACGCGAGGCCAACTCGCGCTTCGGTTTTTCGGCCAAGACCACGCTGTCGATTGCGCAGGCGCTGTATGAAAAGCACAAGGTGCTGACCTACCCGCGAACCGACTCCCGGCACCTGCCCGAAGACTACCTGGGCACGGTGAAGAACACCGTGTCGATGCTGGCCGATGAAGACCTGCCCGGGCCCCTGCGGGCGCTGTCGGCCCACGCACGCGTGGCCTTGAACCAGGGCTACATCAAGCCCGTGAAGAAGGTGTTCGACAACGCCAAGGTGTCGGACCACTTCGCCATCATCCCCACCCTGCAAGCGCCCAAGAGCCTGACCGAGATCGAAGCCAAGCTCTACGACCTGGTGGTCAAGCGCTTCTTGGCGGTGTTCTTCCCCTCGGCCGAGTTTCTGGAGACCACCCGCACCAGCATCGTCGGCGTGGCCGTGCCCGGCAGTGGGCCCCAACAGCACTTCCAAACCAAGGGCAAGGTGCTGGTCAATCCCGGTTGGTTGGCGGTGTACGGCAAGGAAGCGCAAGACGACGACGCCACCTTGGTGGCGGTGGCCGCTGGCGAACACGTGCGTGCCGAGTCCGTGGACGTGGCCGCCCTGAAGACCAAGCCCCCGGCGCGCTACACCGAGGCCACGCTGCTGTCGGCCATGGAAGGCGCGGGCAAACTGGTGGACGACGACGAATTCCGCGAAGCCATGGCCGAAAAGGGCCTGGGCACGCCTGCCACGCGCGCGGCCATCATCGAAGGCCTGCTCAACGAAAAGTACATGTTGCGCGACGGCCGCGAGCTGCTGCCCACGGCCAAGGCCTTCCAGCTGATGACCCTGCTGCGCGGCCTGGGGGTGGAAGACCTCACCAAACCCGAGCTGACCGGCAACTGGGAGCACCGCCTGGCGCAGATGGAGCATGGGCAGCTCTCGCGCGAAGCCTTCATGGCCGAGATTGCGCAAATGGCGGAGCGCATCGTCAAGAAGGCCAAGGAGTACGACCGCGACACCATCCCGGGCGACTATGTGACGCTGTCCACGCCCTGCCCCAATTGCGCGGGGGTGGTCAAGGAGAACTACCGGCGCTACGCCTGCACCGGGCAAGACGGGCAATCGGAGGGCTGCGGCTTCTCCATGACCAAGATTCCCGCCGGTCGGGCCTTCGAAGTGGCCGAGGCCGAGGCCTTCCTGCGGGACAAGCGCATCGGCCCTCTGGAAGGTTTTCGCTCCAAGGCCGGCTGGCCTTTCACCGCGGAACTGCAGTTGGTGCGTGACGAGGAGGCCCAGAACTGGAAGCTGGAGTTCGACTTTGGCGAGGCCGAACAAGGTGAGGGCGGCGAAGGGGAAGCCGTGGACTTCAGCGGCCACGCGAGCCTGGGCGCGTGTCCGAAGTGCCAGGGGCGCGTGGTGGAGCATGGAACGTCGTATGTGTGCGAACACACCACCGGCGTGGCCACCTGCGACTTCAAGAGCGGCAAGATCATCCTGCAGCAGCCCGTGACACCTGAAGAAATGACGCGGCTGCTGAGCACCGGCAAGACGGCCTTGTTGGAAAACTTCGTCTCCAACAAGACGCGGCGCAAGTTCAAGGCCTACCTGGCCTGGGACCCCAAGGCCGGCAAGGTGGGCTTTGAGTTTGAACCCCGTGCACCGCGTGCGCCGGCCAAAAAGGCCGCGGCCAAGAAGACGGCGTGACGCTCGACATCTTCTTCAAGCTGTTGGTGCTGATTGCGGTGGTGGGGGCCGGCTGGTACGCCGGCCGCACGCCGCTGATGGCCGGGCCTGAGCCTGTGAAGGCCATCTCCACCCTGGCTTTTTATCTCTTGATACCCGCGCTCTTGTTCCGGTCCATGGCCACGGTGGACCTGGCGCACCTGCCCTGGGCCACGCTGCTGGCCTTCTTCGGCCCCACCTTGCTGTGGGTGCTGGTGGTGTATGCCGCGCAGCGTTGGCAGCAGGGCCGAAAGCGACCCGCGCAAGCACCGGCCACGGGCCCATCCCACGCCGACGAGGGCGGTGGCCTGGGGCCCAGCGAACGCGACGCCGCCACCCCGGCCACGCGCAGCATGATGTGCAGCTTTGGCAACACGCTGCAGGTGGGCCTGCCGTTGGTGGCCTCGCTGTTTGGAGACGCGGGGCTGGCCATCCACGTGGCCATCATCAGCCTGCATGCCCTGACCCTGCTGACGCTGGCCACCATCCTGGCGGAGGTGGACATGGCGCGTGCACGCCATGCGGTGGTGGGCGGCAACCTGTGGGGCACGGTCAAGCAGACGGTGCGCAACACGCTCATCCATCCGGTGATCTTGCCGGTGGTGGCCGGCCTGTGTTGGAACCTGGTGGGCCTGCCGGTGCCGCAGCCCATGGACGAGGCCTTGCAATTGCTGGCCTCGGGCGTGGTGCCGCTGTGCCTGGTGATGATCGGCCTGTCCTTGGCGCACTACGGCATCGAAGGCTACGCCCGTGTGGCGGTGGTCTGTACGGTGGGCAAGATGCTGGTGATGCCCGCGGTGGTGCTGGTGGGGGCGCATTGGGGCTTGGGGCTGTCGGGCTTGCCCCTGACGGTGATCGTGCTGGTGGCCTCCCTGCCCACGGGCAGCAACGCCCTCTTGTTCGCCCAGCGCTACCAGACGCAGGTGCCCCAGGCCACCGCCACCATCGTGGTGGGCACCGTGGCCTTTGCAGGCCTGGCCCCGATGTGGCTGCAGATCCTGAGCATGCTGTAGCGCCCTGCGCGACAATCGGGGCATGAACGCCCCTGCCGACATTGCCGTGTACATGACGGGCCTGGGCCGCGCGGCGCGGCACGCTGCCACGCGCATGGCCCGTGCCCACACCGCCGAAAAGGACGCCGCGCTGCGGGCGCTGGCCCAGGGTCTGCGCCAGCAGGCCAGTGCCCTGCAAGCCGCCAACGCACACGACATCCAGGCCGCACAGGCCGCCGGCCTGGCAGCGCCCATGGTCGACCGCTTGCGCCTGAGCCCCGCCGTGATCGAAACCGTCGCCCAAGGCTGCGAGCAACTGGCCGCGATGCCCGACCCGATCGGCGAGATCACCGGCGTCAAGCGCCGCCCGTCGGGCATCAGCGTGGGGCAAATGCGGGTGCCCTTGGGCGTGTTCGGCATGGTCTACGAAAGCCGTCCCAACGTGACCATCGAGGCCGCCAGCCTGGCCATCAAGAGCGGCAACGCCTGCATCCTGCGCGGCGGCTCCGAGGCCCTGCATTCCAACCTGGCCCTGTGGCGCTGCGTGCAGGCGGCCTTGCAAGCGGCTGGCCTGCCCGCTGAAGCGGTGCAACTGGTGGAGACCACCGACCGCGCCGCCGTGGGCCGCTTGATTGCGATGCCGGACTTTGTGGATGTGGTCATTCCGCGCGGCGGCAAGGGCCTGATCGAACGCATCAGCGCCGAGGCGCGGGTGCCCGTGATCAAGCACCTGGACGGCAACTGCCACACCTACATCGATGAAGTGGTGGACCTGGAGCTGGCCGTGCGCGTCACCGACAACGCCAAGACGCAAAAGTACAGCCCCTGCAATGCCACCGAATCCCTGCTGGTGCACACCGCGCAGGCGGCTGCGTTCTTGCCACGCATCGGCGCGGTGTTCGCCTCCAAGGGCGTGGAGATGCGCTGCGATGCGGCAGCGGCCGCGCTGCTGCGCCCCGTGGCGGGTGCACAGGTGCAGCCGGCCACCGAGCAAGACTGGAGCGAGGAATACCTGGCACCCGTGATCAGCGTGAAGGTGGTGCACAGCCTGGACGAGGCCATCGGGCACATCAACACCTACGGATCGCACCACACCGACGCCATCCTCACCACCAGCCACCCCAACGCCATGCGCTTCCTGCGCGAAGTGGACTCGGCCAGCGTGATGGTCAATGCCAGCACCCGATTTGCCGACGGCTTCGAGTACGGGCTGGGTGCGGAGATCGGCATCTCCACCGACAAGTTCCACGCACGCGGCCCGGTGGGCCTGGAGGGCCTGACCTCGCAGAAGTGGGTGGTTTTGGGCCAAGGCGAAGTTCGGGCCTGACCAGGCCTGGCCAGCATCGATGCATCCCAGCGAACCCACGCGCTCTGCAGACCCCCGGACCGCCCTGGTGCTGTTTTCCGGGGGTCAGGACTCCACCGTGTGCCTGGCCTGGGCCCTGCACCGCTATGCACGCGTGGAGACCATCGGTTTCGATTACGGCCAACGCCACCGGGTGGAACTGGAGTGCCGCTCGGTGGTGCGCCAAGCGCTGGTGCAGGCCTTCCCAGACTGGCGCGCACGCCTGGGCGAGGACCACCTCTTGGACCTGGGCCTTCTGGGCCAGATCAGCCAAACCGCGCTGACGCAAGAGCGCGCCATCGAGATGCAGGCCAATGGCCTGCCCAACACCTTCGTACCGGGCCGCAACCTGCTGTTCCTGAACCTGGCGTCGGTGGTGGCCTACCGCCGCGGCGCCAGCGTGCTGGTGGGGGGCATGTGTGAAACCGATTACTCCGGCTACCCCGACTGCCGCGACAACACCCTCAAGGCGCTTCAGGTGGCCTTGAGCCTGGGGCTGGACACACCGATGACGGTGGAGACCCCGCTGATGTTCATCGACAAGGCGCAGACCTGGGCCTTGAGCGAGGCCCTGGGCGGCGCGGCGCTGCAGTCCATCATCCTGGAGCACACCCACACCTGCTACCTGGGCGTGCGCGACCAGGTTCACGCCTGGGGCCGCGGTTGCGGCCACTGCCCAGCCTGCGAGCTGCGCGCGCAGGGCTGGCAGCGCTACACCCACGGCGCTGCGCCCGCCTAGAGCCGCCCCATGGATTCCTTTCAATGGACCCTGCTGGGCATCACTGCGGTGCTGTTCTGCTGGGCCTTGGGTGCCTACAACCGGCTGCAGCGGCTGCGCAATGAGATCGGCAAGGCCGCGCAGCAGATCGAAGAGGCCGTGGAGCGGCGTGATGAGTTGATTGGTGGCCTGCTGACCCTGCTGCGCCCGGTGGACCACCCGTCGATTGAACCGGGAACCCTGCGGGCGGTCGACGAAGCCAGCAGCGCCATCCTGGCGGCCTCGGAGTTTCTGCGAAGCCGGCCCACCGATGGGCAGGGCCCGGCCCGCGTGGCCTTGGCCGAAGTGGGGCTGCAGGCGGCTTTGTCGGCCGTGATCGGTGAGGTGGAACACGACCCGGCGCTGCGCTTGTCGCCCGGCATGCTGGAGCGGCTGGCGGGCATCAGTGAGGCCGAGCGCAAGATGCGCTTTGGCCGACAGCTCTACAACGAGGCGGTCAAGGGGTACAACGCCGCCTTGCAGCAGTGGCCCACGCGGCTGCTGCGCCGGCTGTTCGACCTGCAAGAGGCCGCCGCCATCTGAGCGTCACGGCCGGGTGCAGCACGCCGCAGCGGCCGCACTCAGCGGTCGCCCACCATGGCGGCAGTGGCCAACAGTTCGTCAAACAGCGCCAACGTCACATGGCCGGACACCGAATACGGGTCCAGGGTGGGGCGCTCGGAGTACTTCAGCAGCATGGCCGTGTTGATGCGTGCCATGTTCACCTGCCCCATGGTCCATCCGGCAAAGCGGCGCTGGCTGATTTCTTCGTAGACCAGGAGCACCACGTCGTGGTGGCGCGGGTCGCGCAGGATGCGCTGATAGAGCTGGTTGACGGCCGAGCGCCCGCCCTCCAGAACCTGGATGAACAGGCCCTCGGAGAAACACAGCATGCCGGTGATCCCCGCGTCGCCGTTGTGGCTGCGGCACTGTCGCAACAGCAGCGAGAGCTCTTCGCCATCCACCCCTGTGGAGGCGCGGCTGCAGTACATGAGTCGAACCAACATGGCGGTGTTCCGGCGGGTGCCTTCAGTTGCGGCTCTTGTTGGCCATCAAGGCCAGAAACTCACGGCGCAGGTTGGCGTCGCGCAGGAAGGCCCCCCGCATGACCGAGTTCGTCATCACCGACTCGTCGTCCTTGACCCCACGCCAATGCATGCAGAAGTGGTCGGCCTCCATCACGATGGCCAAGCCATCGGGCTTCACGCGGTTCTGCAGCTCTTCGGCCAGCATGGTCACGGCCTCTTCCTGGATCTGCGGGCGGCTCATCACCCAATCGCAAATGCGGGCGTACTTGCTCAGGCCGATGAGGTTGGAAAACTCGTTGGGCATGATGCCGATCCACACCCGGCCGATGATGGGGCACAGGTGGTGCGAGCAGGCGCTGCGCACCTTGATGGGACCCACGATCATCAGCTCGTTCAGGCGTGAGAAGTTCGGGAACTCGGTGACCGAAGGCATGGGCACGTAGCGCCCTCGGAACACCTCTTCCACGAACATCTTGGCCACGCGCTGGGCGGTTTCGTTGGTGTTGTGGTCGCTCTCGGTGTCGATCACCAGCGACTTCAAGACCCCTTGCATCTGCTGGGCCACCTCGGCCTTGAGCTCTTCGAGCTCACCGTCGCGGATGTGGGCCGAGATGTTGTCGTTGGCGTGGTAGCGGCAATCCGCGCCGATCAGGCGGTAACGGATGCGCTCGGAGGCGGGCAGGCGGCTGAGCTCTTCTTCAGAACGGAAGAGCCCCTTGAGGGTGGCGGATGACATGCGGAGTGTGCTCCTGTGGGGCTGCGGTGCGCAGCGCACGGGCGGCTAGGCCCATGAAAGGAAGGCGCCGGTACTGCACGAAGCGGCTTCCGAGGTCGATTGTGCGCCCGATCGCACACCCGTGCGCAAGGCCCTGTGACCAACACTGACTTCGCTCAGGGCCGGCCCGGCGCGTGGCGCGCGCACACCGGCGGCTAGACTGCAGCCATGACCCGAACCGGCGGTGCGCCCAGCCTGCATCAGCAACTCGAGCACACCGCGCGCCTGTTGATGCGGGTGCGTGGTGGTTCGTCCCTGCCCGACGCCTTGCAGCAGCTGCCACCGGCCTGGCGCGCGGGCTGCCAGGCCCTGGGGTTTCATGTGATGCGTTGGCTGGGCAGTGCCGAGGCGGCCCGCAACGCGCTGGTGACGCGCCCACCCGCGCCCGAGGTGGACGCCCTGTTGACCTGCGCACTGGCGCTGATGTGGCCCTTGAACGCGCCGCCCTACAGCCCACACACCCTCGTGGATGAGGCCGTCAACTGTGCGGCTCGTCTGGCGCCCCACAGCAAAGGGTTCGTGAATGCGGTGCTGCGCAATGCGCTGCGCAAAGGGCCTGAGCTGGCCTCGGTGGTGGCGCAAACCCCGGTGGGCCGCTACAACCACCCAGCCTGGTGGGTTCAACGCGTGCAGGCCGATTGGCCCCAGCAAGCCGAGCGCATCCTGCAGGCCGCGCAGCAGCACCCGCCGCTGACCCTGCGTGCCAACGCCCGCCATGGGGGCCTGGCCGCCTTGGCACCTGCGCTTGAAGCCGCGGGCTTGGGCTGGCGGCCCGCTGCGCGCCCCCCCGAGCTGCACCAGCAGCAGCCCCCCACCACCCTGCCCCAGGCGGCCGTGCTGGAGCGCGCGGTTCCGGTCGACCAGATTCCAGGCTTCGCGCAAGGCCACTGGTCGGTGCAAGACGCCGCGGCACAACTGGCAGCCCCGCTCCTGTTGCAGGGCCTGGCCCAGGGCGGCGGCACCGCCACACGGCTGCCCCGGGTGCTGGACGCCTGCGCAGCCCCCGGCGGCAAGACCGCCCACCTGTTGGAACTGGCCGACCTGGAGCTTTGGGCCCTGGACGCGGACGCCCAGCGCCTGCTGCGCGTGAACGACAACCTTCGCCGCCTGGGCTTGCCCTGGGCGCAGGGGAGCGGGCGGGCCGAGTTGCGCAGCGCCGATGCCCGGGACGTGGCGGGCTGGTGGGATGGCCAGCCCTTCGATGCGGTGCTGCTGGACGCCCCGTGCAGCGCCTCGGGCATCGTGCGTCGCCAGCCCGATGCCCGTTGGCTGCGGCGCAAGGGTGACATTGCGGCCCTGGTCCGCCTTCAGGCCGAGCTGCTGGACGCCCTTTGGCCCCTGGTTCGGCCCGGCGGCTGTCTGCTTTACGCCACGTGTTCGGTCTTCAAGGCCGAGGGCCAGGGCCAAATCGATGCTTTTTTGCAACGGCATGGCCTGCCGCCCGACGCGGTCGACCCGGCATCACCGGGCCACCTGCTGCCCCTGACCGACAATGACCCGTCCGGCGACGACCCTGTGCCGGGCAGGCCTGATCCGGCTTGCGACGGCTTTTTCTACGCCCTGCTGCACAAGCCTTGACCTGCACCCGAACCCCTCCCCCGCGCCTGCGCGCCAGGCCCCCGATGGCCAGCGGCCAGAGCTGCGGCATGGAACCGGCGCGCCGGGCCGTGCTGCGCGCCGCTGCGGCGGGCCTGGGCGGCTGGGTGCTGCACGCCAGCGGCGTGGCCTTGGGTGCCGGCGCGTTGGCGATGTCCTCGCCGGCCCAGGCCCAAACCCGCCCCGAAGCCCCCGGTGTGGAGGTGCAGACGCTGAGCCTGAGGCGAGAAGACGGCGCGGTGCTGCTGGACTTCGACCTGCGGGTGCACCTGCCGGCCGCGGTGGAAGATGCCCTGAACCGCGGTGTGCCCCTCTATTTCCAGGCCACAGCCGCGCTGTTTCGCCCCCGCTGGTACTGGCGTGATGCCCGCGTGGCCCGCGTGGAGCGGCAGTGGCGCCTGAGCTACCAGCCCCTGACCGGGGTGTACCGGGTGAGCCTGGGCTCCATTGCCCAAAACCACGCCCGGCTTGAAGACGCCCTCACCGCCGTCAGCCGATTGGGCCGATGGCAGGTGGCCGACGGTGGGCAGGCCGAAGCCGGGGAGCGGCACTACGCCGAGTTCTCCTGGAAGCTCGACATCAGCCAACTGCCCAGGCCCATGCAGTTCGGCTTGGGATCGGGCACCGAGTGGAGCCTGGGGGTGGAACGCACCCTCCGGCTGGAGCCCTGAGGCCGGCATGAGCAAACAGGCTCGTTGGGCCTGGGCCCTGGCTGCGGTGGTGGTCACCGCACTGGTGTTGGTGGTGTTCTTTGCCTTGGCTTTGACCAGCGAGGTGCTGGCCATCTCCGAGACGCAGGTGCTGTGGCTCTTCCGCATCAACGTGGCGGTGGCCGTGGTGCTGGCCTTGGTGATCGTCATCGCTGCAGTGCGCCTGGCCGTGCGAACGCGGCGTCGCAAGTTCGGCAGCCTGCTGTTGACCAAGCTGGCCGGCATCTTCGCCTTGGTGGGCGTGGTGCCGGGACTGCTGCTGTACCTGGTGAGTTACCAATTCGTCTCGCGCAGCATCGACAGCTGGTTCGACGAACGCGTGCAAGTGGCGCTGGACGCCGGGCTTTCGCTGGGCAGGGGCACCCTGGAAGACACCGCCAGTGAGCTGGGGCGGCGCACCCGCGAAGAGGCCTTGCGCCTGGCCGACCAGGAGGCCACCCTCACCGTGCGCCAACTGGAGCGGGTTCGCGTGCAGCTGGAAGCCGACGAGGTGGTGGTGTTGGGCCCCAACGGGCAGGCCTTGTTGTCGGCCAGCAGCGGCCAGGCGGCCAACCTGCTCACCGAGCGCCCGTCTGCGGCCCAGCTGCGCCAGGCGCGCCAAGGGCCCTACCTCAGCCAGCTGGAAGGCTTGGAGGAAGCCGGAACCGCCGAAGACGGCTCGGCCGCAGCGCTGCAGGGTGTGCGGGTGCGGGCCATGGCGGTGCTGCCGGCGCGGCAGCTGGGCCTGATGGAAGAGGCGCGCTACCTGATGGCCACGCAGCGGGTGCCCGCCAGCCTGGTGCGCAATGCCTTGGCGGTACAGACCGCCTACACCGAATACCAACAGCGGGCCTTGGCGCGGGACGGCCTGCGAAAAATCTACATCGGCACCCTCACCCTGTCCCTGATCCTGACCGTGCTGGGGGCAGTGATCCTGGCCGCGGTGTTGGGCCAGCAGTTGGCCAAGCCCTTGCTCTTGTTGGCCGACGGTATGCGGCAGGTGGCCGCCGGGGACCTCAGCACCAAGCCGGTGTTCGCCTCGAAAGACGAAGTGGGCGGCCTGACCCGCAGCTTTGCCGACATGACCGAGCAGCTGCGCCAGGCCCGCACCGAGCTGCAGGGCAGCCTGCTGCAGCTGGAAACCGGACGCACGCGTTTGCAGACCATCTTGGACAGCCTGAGTGCCGGTGTGATCGTGTTCGACGCACAGCGGCACATTGACACCGTCAACCCCGGCGCCACGCGCATCCTGCGGCTGCCGGTTTCCGTGTACCGCGGCCACGGCCTGGAAGAAGTACCGGGCCTTTTCGACTTCGCCGAGGCCATCTGGAACCGCTTCGAGTTGCATGCCCACAGCCCCGAGACGGGTGAGCGGGACCACTGGCAAGACTCCTTCGAGCTGCAGATCAGCGGCGCCGAGCAAGACGCCCTGACCTTGCTGGTACGCGGTGCCCGCTTGCCCCTGGGGCAGTGGTTGATGGTGTTCGACGACATCAGCGAGGTGATGTCGGCACAGCGTTCGGCCGCCTGGAGCGAGGTGGCGCGGCGCCTGGCCCATGAGATCAAGAACCCCCTGACACCCATTCAACTGTCGGCCGAACGCCTGCAGCACAAGCTGGAGGCCAAGCTCGAAGGGGCCGACCAACAGCTGCTGGCGCGCTCGGTGTCCACCATCGTGGCGCAGGTGCAGGGCATGCAGCGCCTGGTCAACGACTTCCGTGACTATGCGCGGCTGCCCTCGGCGCAGCTGGCACCGCTGGACCTCAACGCCCTGGTGCAAGAGGTCACGGGCCTGTACGGCACCCTCATGGAACAGGGCCGGCTGACCCTGGCCTTGGCGCCCGGGCTGCCGATGATCATGGGGGACGCCTCCCAACTGCGCCAGGTGATTCACAACCTCACGCAAAACGCGCTGGACGCCGTGGAGGCGCAGCCCGATGGGCAGGTCACCCTGCAAACCGAAGCGGCCCGCAACGAAGACGAGCACATCCGGGCGGTGCGGCTGAAGGTGCTGGACAACGGCCCCGGTTTTGCCGAAAAGGTGATGAAGCGCGCCTTTGAGCCCTATGTGACCACCAAGGCCAAGGGCACCGGCCTGGGCCTGGCGGTGGTGCGCAAGATCGCCGACGAGCACGGCGCGCGCATCCGGCTGGGCAACCGGCGCGAACACCCCCAGGACGGACCCGAGGTGCAAGGGGCCCAGGTTTCGTTATCATTTTCAAAACTGGCGACTGCAGCGGCTGCCCCCACGGCAACCGAGCCGGCGCACTGAGGTACATGGCCACCATACTTGTCGTCGACGACGAACTCGGCATCCGCGCGCTGCTGACAGAGATCCTTTCTGATGAAGGGCACACGGTCGAGGCTGCTGAGGACGCCGCGCATGCGCGAGCCTTGCGTGAAAAGCTCAAGCCCGACCTCGTGCTGCTGGACATCTGGATGCCCGATGTGGATGGCATCACGCTGCTCAAGGAGTGGAACAGCACGGGCCAGCTCACCATGCCGGTGATCATGATGTCGGGACACGGCACCATCGACACGGCCGTGGAAGCGATGAAGTTCGGCGCCAGTGCCTTCCTGGAAAAGCCCGTCACGCTGCAAAAGCTGCTGCGCGCGGTGGAAGAAGGCCTGAACCGCAGCGCCGACCCGCGCCCCACAGCGCCCAGCACGCCGGGCGCCACCGGTGCGGCGCAGGCCGCAGCAGCCGGCCTGAGCGGCACTGCCAGCCCAACACCCAGCCGCCCCGGCTTGGGCGCCCAAGAAGCCGGCCACGCCCACCACTGGGCCCCGGCTGCGCCCAGCAGCAGCAGCGGCAGCGGCTTGGCCGATGCCGAGCGCTACGGCGTGGCACACACCGGCGCAAGCGCGAACGGCCTGACAAGCCCCACCGGCCCCACCAGCCAGCAAAGCTTTGAACTCGACCGTCCGCTGCGCGAGGCGCGTGACGCCTTCGAAAAGAGCTACTTCGAGTACCACCTGGCCAAAGAAAACGGCAGCATGACCCGGGTGGCCGAAAAAACCGGGCTGGA
>JACCDW010047499.1_pt1 | contig 17024 bp, 20 predicted proteins | sample 7449781 | NCBI WGS metagenome assembly JACCDW01 (sample SAMN15323449, study PRJNA562643) | freshwater metagenome | isolation source: river surface water | place: USA:Blue River Watershed | collected 2017-08-18
CGAGATGAATGATTTTTATTCAGAACATGAAACCCCTGCCATTGACACGCCCGAGGATGTGGCGAAGGCGTTGAGGTTTGTTTGAATTCCTTACAGGGATCATTGGCTTGAAATGTCGAATCTAACTCAGTTCGAAAAAGGGGGCACTTACAGAGGTCACGGCTTTGTATTCATTCGGATGGTGTAATTGCTCCATAAAAGTCACATAAGTTGATAGTGTCTTTGCCAATGTTACTATCTATTTTGAATTTTATTAATGTATGGTCTTTACAGTCAACGGTCAAACCACAAGGAACAGCTTTTGTGTACCCACCACTTGCTTTATGTCCAATTCCTCTTGTGTCGGTTAATATTTTGTCAATGGTATAAGAATAACAATAGTATTCGCCAACAGGGATATTTGTGAATTTGAAAGACCTTTGATTTTCTTTAGTTTTCAATTTGTAAACCTTCTGTGAGTTAGTCTGCTTCAAGTAAACTGTCATTTTAGGGATATACTCCGATGGATAACACAAAACCCCATTGACTTCATATGTATGATCACTGCATGCGTTTAAGCATACTGTAAAAATAATAAATGCTAAAGTTCTTATTGCTCCAAGTGAAATAGTCCTCATTTTCCCATTCGAATTATCAAATCATTTTGCAATATCTTAATTCATTGCGAATTTTTTGGAAAGTGGCGAGTTGCCCAAAAACTGTCATTGGAACACGAACCCAGCCTTTTAGGTAGGAGCTGTTACCTGACGTTATTTTATTTTCGTTATCCAATGTTCCGTTAATTTGTCAGCCTTTGTTGTGTCATTGGGAAAAAACGTATGTTTGATTTGGTATGTCAAACCGCTTGAGTCTTTTTGTACTTTAAATTGACCGTTTGTGTCCATAGAATAAAGTTCGTAGATATACTCAATTGGTGTTGAACCGTTAGCACTTCCGTTATGAGTTTTAGCCACAAAATCAATTTTTTCGTCATTGCCATAATTAAAAAGTTCTAACTCTCTATCAGTTCTAAATGTCCCGAAGAAGTTTTTTGTCTTTGTTTTAACATCATAAATTAAGAAAAAGTCAACACTGCAACCCAATCCAACGCAAGGTGCAAATGACATACGTATTCCAATATACTCCCTGTTGTTATGTTTAAACAGTTTTATTTCATCCCAATTGTTTGAAAAGTCAACAGAGACTTTTCCGTAACTAACATTGTTTAATGTAACCTTGTCCTTTAGTGTGAAAAGATCATTGTCAATTTTGATTTTTGTTTCATCATCTTTGTCAAACCACTTTATTTTATGATTTGCAAGTTGAATGTCTGTTTGATTTCCTTCTGTATTATTAATTTGGACTGAGGGCTTAATTTTATGAGCTTCAAAATGTTGTTTGAGCTTGTCGAGGATCGCAGTTTCAATTACTAAAAACTCAGACTTTGTAAGTTGTTTTTCGGTCTGCTGAATTGTCGCTGAATTTGTTTTCTTATTGTCACAGGAAACTGAAATTGTCAGAATTATAATTATCCATAGTTTGTTCATTTTATATTGATTTATGGCTGCCAGAAAATGGCAGATGACTTTTTCGGGCTTGGCGAAGAAGCGGACTTCGAAGCACAACCCTTCAATTAACCTCTGTGCCTGCTTTTTTGCCCAAAGCCTGTTAATACCAGTTATTTTATCCTTCATTTTTATTGAATAATTTTTGTCCGTTTAAAGACATAATTACAATTGATACGATTAGAGGCCAAACCCATATAATCCATTCGTCAAATTCTTCTATATTTAAAACCCAAGTCCACGCTCTTTTTCCGCCTGCGATTGTTGTAAACATTACAGAGCCAACAACCCCAAGAACCAATAATGTAAATTTCAATAAATACTTATATTCAAGTTTAGATAGCAATGAAAGTAATAAACCGATATAACCACAAATTCCAAATATCATTGATAAAAACACAAAGATTTCGTCTAATTCCAAGGATAAGTTCTTTATCTGGTTCGGCAAAAAAAGGAATGTCAACCCTAAAAGGAAAGTTGCAGGTAATAAACCAGAAAGTATAAAAAGTTTCTTTAGATATGTTCTCATTGTTTGTTGAATTTAATGAGAATTTTAGGTGTCAAAATCAATGAAATTAATACTGCGGAAATAGCTGTCGCAATTACGTTTCCATATTGTTTAAAGTCAAGTCCGCTCGAAAGTCTTATTGAAATAATTGCCAAAGTTAGTCCTGTTAAAATTGCCCAATAATTTAAATTTATATTTACGTTTTCGGTTTTGTATTTGGGCAGTTTACAAATGGCAAAACCAATTACAAGCCCACCGATAAAAGTTGAACTATGTTGTAATATTTTTAGGATTGGAATTTGTCCGCCTAAAAAGTTCATTGAGTTTTGTAATGAGGGAATTGTATGCACAAAATAACCGTGGTCGTGAGTAAAGCCATCCCAAAATATGTGAGAAGCTGCACCGATTAAAATAGAAATTGTTACTACGAACCATTTCCTTTTGAAGTGAACGTTCCAGTCAAAATATCTGAATGCCAAAAATCTTGATTTTAAAATGCGTGGCAAGTTGTCGAAAAAACTGTCTCTAACAATGTTGTGAAAAATGAACGCAAGTAAAAGTCCTAAGGGTAAGTCGAACCAAAAAATTCCGTCAATTGAATGGCTGAAATTACTCTTAATTCTCATTCTTAAAAAATATTCAAAGTCAGGTGTCAAACTGCCGATCACAAGTCCAGTCAAAGAGAACCATTGTCGAGGTAAATACGTCAACGGTAACACTATTGCTGGATGTGAAAATGTAAATGGCATTTCTTAATTGTCTGTTAGTTTATTGGATTCGCTATAGTCTTTTATAATTGGTGGTTGCGTTTTGCAGATTTGCGATGGGCGATCTTTTCAGCACAAATATTGATGCGGAGAACGGAGCCGCAACTTTTGCCAAACCTGTGTTGGCGGTAGTGTTTATTTCCATTCGCTGTTATTTTTGTCATACTTTCTTCGTTTCCCGAAAAGCATATTCGCTTCTAATTCATAGTCATCATCATTCGTCCTATAATAAATTTGGTTAGCAAAATAGCGTTCTAAGAAATTAAGTTCTAATTTTTCATTGATTGATTTAATTTCAGTTGGGAATGTTGTATTTATTTTTTGGAACTCTTCAATTTTAATTGTCACTACTTCAGCCACGTCTTCGGTTATTCTGTCGTATATCTTGATTAATCCCAAACACAAAACCATATTAAAAAATCCAAGCCAAGTGGCAATGCCTGCATACTTTCTAAGAGTTGAATTGTCTGGTTTCCAACGTGCAATTAGAGCCGAAACTCCCACTATTACCATAATTGTCATAGATGCTACAGAACTTGACAGAGTCAAGAGTAAAAGCAATACAGAAATAAAAACGTAGATAACAACTTTCTGTAAATCCGTTGAAGAGAAATTGGTTTTATTTATTTTAAATGTTTTAATAAGTTTTCTTCGTTCTTCTATACTTGCCTTGCTTAATGTATTTATAAAGTTGGTCAGTTCAATTTCGTCAATATTTATTTGTCCTAAATGCAAATTGAGATTTTGGGCTCCTACAAATTCATTAATTTTCGCAGCCAATTTATATGGTTTTTTCTTGAAAACAAAAGTTTCGTCAGTTGCTAATGAAATAAACTTTTGTCCCTTAATGTCAAGCGGATAAGCTTCAATTATTTGTTCCCATTTTACTTTGTCTTGATTTGTTGACCTGTCCCAAATGCCTTTTTCTGTGATTAGAATTTGTGGTCTTTTGTCAAATGTCTGAAAAAGTCCAACTGGCAAGCCAAGTCCAAAAAAGCAAGTGCAAAACCATCCCGTAATGTATTCGGTGCACCCATAAGGATTGTCCATAATCATCCATATTCCAATTGCTACGAATGGCAGACACATACCGATAATTTTCAGTCCCTTTGTGGTCGTCTTATATACTTTAATCTCATTCATTAAATGCTTGTCTGCCGTTACTATCGGTTTTGTAATATTGACGCCAATTGTTTTATATACGAAACTAGTTAAAAAACATCTAATCTCAATTATTGGTTCGCCTCAAGTTGTCAGAGTAAAGAGATAGGTAATTAGATTGATATTCAATGATTTATTGGTTTTGGAGAAGGGAGAATATCGTGCCGCTCAACTTAGCATTTAGCATCATCTTCGCAACTGTATTAAAAGTTTTGGCTTTTAGGATTATGATCGCTCACAATCACCCCAGTGGGAGTCCGTATGCTTCGGAAGAGGATTTGAAGCTAACCAAGAGGATCAATGAAGCAGGCGAACTTCTGGATTTTCGATTGATCGACCATTTGATTCTGGGAATTGATGATGACAATTCGAGTTTTATGGAAAAGGGCTGGCTTTGATGTTGGCCCTTCTTTTTAAATCCATTGGAATGCTTTATGATGCGTTGAAAAATAGTAACTTGGTATCAGTATGCCTATTGGCCCAATAACTGGGGAGTATTATACTATTGTGCACAGGCCATTCATTTGTCACCATTTTTTGATTTTATATTTCTTGTCCTCTAAATTCTTAATCTTAAATATTAACCTGTCACATCGTTGTTCTGTACACGAAATCTCACCAATGTCTCTCAGGTTTAATAGAAGAGAATCGTTTTTTATTTCTATATCTCCGACATACTCAGCACATCCGTTAACGATTGATAAATAAGAAATATAAATCAAGTCCTTTTCATAACGTATGGTGTCAGTTTTAGGATTGAAATTTTCAGAATATATACGTTTGTAATTCTCCTCTCCAGATTCAATGATTGAGTCCATACTCATAACCGTATAACTTTGAAAGTCGATAAGCTTGTCGTCAGGTTTATATTCTTGTTTTTTTGTTCCACAGGCGGTTAAGAAGAACATTGAAATTATAATTCCATTTTTCATTTGTAAGTCTGTTCGTTAGGCTTGTGAATAACTCGATTATATACGAAACTAGGACAATCACTTATGATTTCCTAATTGCTTGTAGGGTGTTGATTTACTTACAATTGTGATGTTTTTATATTGCGTTTAGAGATTATACTCTATTATCAATTAGATTAAGTAGGTTCGGTAAATGTATGGGGGTAAATTGTTATTTTTGGAGCAGTTAATTGGGAAATACAGCTGTAATTGCAAAAAGAATAAAACGAAATAAAGTTTCGCATACATGCCATTATTGTATGGCTAAGCGAAGGTTGGTTTCGTGTATATGCAAGTTACCTGTAATTTAAGACGAATATACTAAACGACACTCATTGACCTTAAACAGAAAAAATAAGACAAGAAAAAAATCAGCAGGATTTGACCTTATGCCTATCGTAATTGTGATAGGCGTTATCGGACTGCTATTAACACTTTACATTGGCTATAGAGCATCAATAAGTGACAGGAAATTATTTTCTGTTAGTCTCTTAGCACTATTTTCTGGACTATTATTTGAAAGTATCAGAGTTTCGGGAAGTTGGAAAACTGTTGCAGGAATTTTTGCAGGAACATATCTATTTAGTTTAACAGCCTTCCTGCCAGGAAAACGTGAACAAGTATATAATTTTGAAAACCACATTGAGATGTGGCCATATTTCTTCCTATTCATTTTTGCCATATTTTTTGGAATTGCATACAAAGACAGAGTTACTGCAAAGCTGACCGAAGGAGTTACACTTCTTCTATCACTTTCATTGGTATACTGGACTGTTGACTATGGGTTTACAAACTACCATAATTGGTTTGCATATACCTTGCTGACAATTTCATTCTTTATGACAGTTTTTTCTATAATAAATGCACTGACAAACCTGCATTTATCGAGAACTACAAGATTAACGTTGAGCGTATGGAGCACTGTAATTATGTTTGCGTTTGCCGTTGACAATGTTTTCAGGGTATTTGACAATCCAGACATTGAAAGCACTTATCTGTCATACGGACTTTATATCGGACTTCAATTTTTCTTGTTAGGTGTGTCAGCGGTCTACATAATGCAAAACTATATGCTACTTGCAGCATTCCTTCCAAGTAAAAACGGCAATTACAGACGTGACTTGAAAGAAAACAAGAAAGACCACATAGACAGGTTTTCAGACGAACAAGTTTTAACTGGACATTCAATACTCTGCATCTTATACACATTAACCTTTTATGGAATTAATTATAAATATCAAATTCTACCAAGACATACAATGATATGGTTAGTATTTTTAACCTTTCCGTTATTTTTACGACTAATTGACTTAATAGTATATGGAAGAAAAAACTACAGGTAACACGGGTTTGGCAAAAGTGGCGGTTCAGTGCTCCGCAGAAACATTTGTGGTTAATCAAACATTGGTTCTCCGCATCAACATTTGTGGTGAATATCGCCACCTTCGGGTAGCTGCAAGCCGTTACCAGTAATGCTATGACGACAGAACAACCGATAAATAATAGAGCAAAAAATTGGGCGACCGCAGGAATAATAATTTCGTGGGCGACATTTTGGATGTTTCTACTTTCGCCATTCGGACTTTTGGCTTGGATTGGAATTTTGATTTATCTAATAGTCAAAAAGTCAAAACTAAAATGGTATTTAATTTTATCGGCTTGGCTTTTTGTTCCAAGCTGTAACTTCATGACAGGGACAGTTCGCTACTTCACGGGGACAGCTTCTCTTCAAGGTGTTGGCGGACCTCAAACTTTTCATGGCATTGACAGAGAGACAAGGGTATCATCAGGTTCATCGGGTTGTATTTTCGTAGGCTTTGAACCTTTTGTATTTCCTGCAAACAATGCTGCGGTTAGACTATGGACAAATCTTTTCGGTTTTCAAAGAGGCTCATACAAAGGTGCTTTCCCGACAGAAGAGGAAGCACAAGAAATTATTAAATCCGCAGACACAATTACAGTAAAACACACAGACAATTTTTTACAGTTTAATACTGCTGGACAATCAATAAAGGTTGACACTTCCGACTTTTACAGTTATCGTAGTTCTTCAAGTGCATTTGACAAAGTTATCGGCAAGACAATTAGAAACGAATGTTTTATTTTTCAGCGACTTGACAACAAAGACGAAGAAGAAAGAAAAGCAATTTATATTGTTGACATCAGTAAAAACAAATTATTAAAAACGTATTTTGACTACTACTAAACACGACAGACAAGAAAGCACTACTGGTAACAGCACATTTGCAATAGGCGGGGTTTCGTCTCCGCTTGACAGTTTTGTGGTAGCCGAAAGTTCAGTTCTCCGAACTAACTTTTGTGCTGAAAATCGCCACCTTCGCCAAGCCCGAAAACGTTAGCGGTAATTATAAAAGACGAAACATTCAGAAGTGCAGACAATAAAGAAAATATTAAAATGGGTTGACAATTATACTGTGACTGTAGCGTGTATTGCGGGCGGACTTTTTTTCCTTTATCACCAACTGACAAGACCTAACTTAAAGTCAAAAGACGACATTTTGCAAGTTGAAGGACAAGTTTCTAACTATTCATTTAAAAGAATTCCTGGAGCAAGAGCAACTTCGAAACAATACTATATTTGGTTAGACAACTACCCTTGTACATTCCAAATCAAAGCGGACTTTCTGTCTTTCTTCTTTCAATCAAGTTTTGAAAATGAAATAAGAAAGGGAGACAATGTGAAATTGACAATTCCTAAAGACCATAAAAATCAGCTTTACAAGAGCAACGAAAATATTTTTATTTTATCCGCCTCAAAAAACACGACTGAATACTTAAGTCTTGAAGACACCATGCCAAAAGAGAATGACAATTTCGATATTTATGCAGGACTTCTTTTCATAATGGGCGGAATAGTTTACTATATCTTAAAGAGTAAAGCAATTATTAAATGACAGTCATAAGGACAGAAGACAGAAGAATAACTACCGCTAACAGCCGTTTTGCAAAAGCGGGGGGTTCGTGCTTCTATGACAGTGAAGTGCTAAATTCAAGCTTTGTGCATCTAATGAAGTTTAGTGCTAAAAAACCCACCTTCGCCAAGCCCAAAAACGTTAGCGGCAACCTTTTGACGACACACATAATGAAAAACATTCTGACAATATTAATCGGACTTTTTTTCGCTTTGACCACATTTGGACAAGGTAATAAATGTTGCGACACATATGTTTATAAAGGTTATATTTTGACAGACCAAAATAAGAAACTCGAAATAAACCTCAATTTTTTAGTTCTTCTTGACTCTACAATGGTCGGTTCATATTATTATGACTCTACAATGGACGGTTCACATTATTATGATTCTACAATGGTCGGTACATATTATTATGACCCCCAGTGGGGTTCATTGAAATTAGTAGGCAAACTAAACCCTGATTTTACTTTCTATTTGGTAGAGCGTAGCAAAACCGACAGTATTACTGGCTTCTTTGAAGGAAAGCTAAATACAGACTACAAATTAGCAACAGGAAAATGGACAGACGGAAAAAAACAAAAATTTTTCGATTTTGAAATTAAGCAAGTAATTGGAAAATCTTATAGGGAATACATAAAGAAAAATCGAGCTTTATATGAATACAAAAACATTAAACAAGCAATTCGACAAAAACATAAAGTATTAAGTATTGACGTAGCAGACCAAGGTCTAAGCAAATTGCCTAATAAACTGTCTCGACTTGACAAAATCATTTCAATAAGTCTAGCAGGAAATCAATTTGAAGTTTTCCCGACAGTTTTAAGCCAACTAACAACTCTTGACGAAATATCATTAAGTACGAATAAATTGACAAGTGTTGGTGCGGAAATTGGACAACTGAAAAACTTGCGAATTTTAATAATGAACAACAATCAACTAAAAGAACTTCCAAAGGAAATCGGAGAATTGACAAACCTCTTATATTTGGAAATCGGAAACAATAAATTGACAAGTTTGCCTGAAGAAATTAAATACTTAACAAATCTGCAAGTACTTCACATAGAACTTAATAATTTCAGCGAAACGGAAAAACAAAGAATTAAAATACTATTGCCAAAATGTATAATTCACTTTTGACAGAAGGAAGCCCAGCCACTAATAGCCGTTTTGCAAAGGCGGGGTTTCGTGTTCCAAAGACAGTTTTGTGGTTAATCATACATTAGTTTTTCAAATCATGTTTTGAGGTAAAAGTCCCGCCCTTCGGGTAGCGGCAAAACGTTAAAGAACCTTGCGGAGTTCCACAAACTCCTCAATAATAAGCTTCACATGAATTGGGGTCAAAAATCATTAGACATTTATCATTTTCTTAACTTTCCGCACCGTTCCCCTTGATTTATACTCGAGCTTCATGATCTTCATTACCGCATAGCCCTGTTTTATAAGTTTTGCAACGTCCTTATTTTCTTTTAGGAATTGTTCATCTGATTTAATTTGGACACATGTTTTGCGCCCTACTTTTAGTCCAATTTTGTGTGCAGCGATGTATCCGCCTATTAATCGTTGATCGATGGTTTCCAAGAATCGGGCATAAAAAAAGCCCCACATTGCTGTGAGGCTTTTTGCTCCCCAAGCTGGTCTATTCTCGAACCAATTTTGGGATGAGTTGAGGGTTTATGCAGCTTTGAACTATCTGATTATTCAAGTGGTGAATAATCGTAGAGTTGTATTGATTCTAATTGTTTTAGCAATTTTGTGATGATAACTCTAGTAGCGGGAGATCAGGCGATTTCTAACTTTTTAGAAGGGAATGAATTGGTGGTTGATTTGTGGAAATATATGAATAAGCAAGATCAATAAAATTTCATGCGGATCATGAACCCCCGCCTATTGCAAATATGCTGTTATATCCAGTTTTCGTTGTTCAATTAGTCTCTTATTTCTTGCTCTGAAACTATTGGTCGCCAATTTTTATCTTTTACAAAACCTTCGTCAATTGTCGGGTTGTAAAAGTCAATTTTCTCTGATAAACTGTCAATACTAAACCAAAATATTTGTCCGCTTTTTATCCAATCTTGTTTTGTCGCAAATTCTGTCTTGCCTTTATTTTCGTCCCAAGTTGTGTTACCACAATAGTCGCATTCTGTGCTGGTTGATTTGAGCGTCATATAACCACAAATTTCACATGTCGTAAGTTCTGGTTTTGTCAAAGTACTTGAAAATAAAATTGTCGATATCCCAAGTCCTAACAGTGCAGTCAAGGAAATAATTTGAATTATTGTCGTTTTGCTTTTTACGAAAAAGTAAAGTCCCCAACCTAATAGTCCACCAAGTCCACCAAAAACCCCAGCGAACAATATTTTATTAGGCGAACTGTCAGTAAAAAATTCACTAAAATTAGAAAATATAACAGCAGGTGTCACTACAAAAAGTGCCGTCCAAATTTGTTCTTTTTTGTTATATTCTTGTGGCATTCCGTGACGTCTTAAAATGGCAAATAACGTTTTGCTGCTAAACGATAGCGGTGATTTTTACCACAATAGTTAGTTCGGAGAACTGAACTTTCGTTTACCACAAAACTGTCAAGCGGAGACGAAACCCCGCCTATTGCCAATGTGCTGTTGCCATTCGTGTTTCTCTCATTTTTCATATCTGTAATGTCCAATTATTTTGAAGTTGAATAAACAGTCTTCGATGACCTGTCCACCGCCAATATTGTGAACGATTAAATGCCTTTGTCCGTCTTCGGATTTCTTTTTTACCACAATTCCTATATGTGTCACTGCACCACCAAGGTTCCAACATACAATGTCTCCAGGTAAAAAGTCCTTTGGGTTTGTTGTAATAGGTTTTGTTGTTCCATGTCTAGTAAAAAATGTCATTAAGTTAGGAACTCTTCTATGGTCAATATTTTTGTCAGGTTGAGAAAGTCCCCAATTTTTTGGATATTTTGAAAAGTTGTATTTCATGTCCTCGTGAACCTCTTTTTGTAAGTCAATTCCAAGTTTTCTGTATACTCTAATTACTACGTCTGTGCATACACCTTTGTCAGAAGGGACATCACCATTGGGATAGTCAAGCTGAAAGTAGGTCGGGTCATAACGAACAATTTGTTTAGTCAATGTCAAAGTTGAATCCGCAAGTCTGTCGTAAAAACTTGATTGTGCAAGCGAAATTGAAATTGTCGAAATGAATACTAATATGTTAAGCAGGGTCTTTTTCATAATATGAGTGCTAGCGTTTTGCAGATTGGCGATGGACGATCTTTTCAGCACAAATGTTGATGCGGAGAACTGAATTATCGGCTACCACAAAACTGTCTGCGGAGCAAGGAGCCCCGCCTTTTGGGTGTGTGCTGTTATAGGGCGCTTTTCTTTTCATCCATTCTTTTCGATTGCTTTTATGGGTTCAAATTTGTCTGAATTAATGTCACTCTTATTTAGCAAATAATAAGTAATAATTGAACTTACAAAACATAGTGACCACGCAATAACTTCTGCTGTCTTTAAATAATAATCGTTATGATTCCATTCACTCAAAGCGAAATAAATTGTTGGTGTCGTAAGAGTAAGAAAAAAACCTGCCATAATTAACGACAACGAATTTCTTGTCTTAAAAAGTTTTCTTGTCAGGTAAACAATTGGGTAATAGGTCACAAAACTTAGAGCCAAAGGAATTGTATTATAGAACAATGAAACACCTAACATATTTGTCAAAGTCATTTCAGGTGCTCCAGGAAAGTTGCTGATTGTCTCAGGAAGATAAGTTTCATTTGTTAGGTTATATTTCAATATCATAAGGTAAAACATCATGAATGATGAATCTTTAATGATAATATGTAATGGAAACCATTTCATGCTAGTTGTCTCAATGTGATGTCTTTAAACTGCTATATAACTTGATTACATACGAAACTAATCACAAAAATTTCAAATCCCAACAGATGGCTCTAGTCCAATGTTAAGTGAAAATTGAAGATTTGCTGTATGCGTATTTTTGACTCTTAAATATCTACAAGCGTTTCGTGTACCAATGAAACTCGATTGACAAGTCCGTGACTCACCTTTGGGTAAATTCAATTTTTAGAGAAAAACTGGAGCATGTTGGTGAGATAATAAAGATTCCTTGGTTTTTGATAATAGCAAATATCGAAACAGTTCAATGTAGCATTTAAGCATCTCCAAATTTCAATGATATCATATCACTCATCTATTTGCCTAGCCCCCAGGTTTTGAACTTGATCCCTTTGTTCTACTTCATAAACCATTGAAAACAAAGGTAAAGGCATAAAAAAAGCCCCACATTTCTGTGAGGCTTTTGGCTCCCTGAGTTGGACTCGAACCAACGACCTAGCGGTTAACAGCCGCTCGCTCTAACCGGCTGAGCTATCAAGGAGTCTATATTGGAACAAGTCGTCTTTTTCAAGCGCGGCCTTGTCTCAACCGGAATGCAAAAATAGTATGAAACCGGTTTCGATTCAATACCTTTGCAGAAATTTTTTAAAATATTTTTATGAGCCTCCTCGTTATCGGATCAGTTGCGTTTGACGCCATCGACACTCCCTTTGGTAGTACTGGAAAAATTGTTGGGGGCGCTGCCTCTTATATCTCTTTGGCAACCACATTGTTACACAAGCAAGTGGGCCTGGTTGCAGTAGTGGGTGAAGACTTCGATTTCGACTTTGTTGATACCCTAAAACAGCGCGGAACCGATACCACAGGTCTTCAAGTAAAAGCTGGTGAAAAGTCGTTTTTCTGGCATGGGAAGTACCATATGGACATGAATTCACGCGATACATTGGTTACAGAACTCAATGTTTTGGGTGATTTCGATCCCATTATTCCAGAAGCATGGCAACAACCCGAATACGTGATGTTGGGTAATTTGAGTCCCCAAGTACAACTCACCACCCTCAATCGCCTCACCCGCAAACCCAAACTCGTGGTTATGGATACCATGAACTTTTGGATGGATATCGCCCTGGATGATTTAAAAGCCGTTCTGAAACACGTGGATGTACTGACCATCAACGACGAAGAAGCAAGACAATTAAGCGGTGAATACAGTTTGGTGAAAGCCGCGCGCGTGATTCGGGCGATGGGACCTCAAACGCTCATCATCAAAAAAGGCGAGCATGGTGCGTTGTTGTTTGGTTCGGAAGGACAAACATTCTTCTGTCCTGCTTTGCCATTGGAAGACGTATTTGACCCAACAGGTGCCGGTGATACTTTCGCTGGTGGATTCATTGGATACCTCGCAAGCACCGGTAGAACCGATTTCGAAGCCATGAAAACAGGTATTGTGTACGGCAGCGCCTTGGCTAGCTACTGCGTTGAGCAGTTTGGTACCACCAAATTGGCATCCATCACCCAAGTAGATGTGGATGAGCGATTGGCGCAGTTCCGCCTGTTGATGACAGAAAAAGCCTAAGGAAGGCTGGAGTTTCTCGTTTATTTGATCAATTCAAATATGTAACTGCCTTTGGCTGCGACTTTGAGCGATGTCCCAATTGGGGTGATTTCACCCGTGTGGATGTTTCTCATTTTGCTGTATCCTTGGGTCATTTCTGCGAACCTCGAAAGAGCGATGTCTTGGGGTTGGTCGTTCTGACTCAATATCACCATCACTTTTTGATTGTCTGTGTACCGGAAGTATGCATAAACGCCATTGATGCCGCTGTATTGGGTGGTTTTGCCTGTGCCCAACGCTGGCATGCTCGTGCGGGCCTTGTTGAGGGTTTGCATCCATTTCCAGGCCTCGTTTTCTTTCGATGTGCGTCCTTTCGGTGTGAACTTGTTCACCGGGTCACCGCTCCAACCGCCTGGGAAATCGAAACGAACATAGGCGTCTGACTTGTCGGTTTTTCCGGTCATCAATATTTCTGTACCATAATAGATGCAAGGCAATCCTCGTGTAGTTAAGAGCAAGGTTACACCGCGCTTCCACGCATCGATGTCTTCGTTGGCCATCGAATAGAAGCGAGAAATGTCGTGGTTGTCCAGAAATGTGCAATTCTTCGAAGGGTCTTGATACAAAAAGTCTTCGCTTTGGGTGATATACACGCGGTTGAGCCCTTCTGTCCACCCGAAAGGTTTTGAGCAGGCTTCTTGGAAGGCCCAGCACATCGAAAAGTCGGTTACGCCTGGCAAGCGGTTGGCCTCAAATCCTTTGATGTTGTTCTTCACAAAAGTGGCTTGGGTGGTGGTGTGCTGTACCCATGCTTCGCCGTAAATGGTGAGGTGCGGATATTCGCCAAGGAGCAATTCCATGAGGTGGTTCATGTAGGCCTGGTCGGGATAAGGGTAGGTATCGATGCGATATCCAGAGAGGTTGGCGTATTCAATCCACCAGAGATACAATTGGTCTAGATAGGTGGCGATGTGCGGGTTTTTCTGGTTGTAATCGGGCATGGTGGCCACAAACCAACCATCGGTATTTAAATTCCGCTCAGAGGGGGCTGCATAGGGGTCGGCAGTTGTGGGTGCACGGAAATTGGTTTGCACATAGGTGTCTTTGTAGTTGAACCAGCCGGTATCGTAGTATTGGTTCATCCAATGTTTGTCGCCCACGTGGTTGGGGATGATGTCCATGATCATTTTCATGTTCCGCTTGCGCATGTCCATGACCAAGTCTACATATTCTTTGTTGCTGCCAAATCGCGGATCGATTTCGTAGTTGTCGGTAATCGCATAGCCGTGGAAACTTTCTTCGGGTTGGTCGTTGGTTTGCACGGGATTGAGCCAAATTGCGGTGATCCCCAATTCTTTGAGGTAGTCCAATTTGCTTCGAACGCCCGCCAAATCGCCCCCATGTCGGGATTTCAATCCCCCGCGATCCGCACGAACCTTGTATTGCACATCGGCATTGTCGTTGTCTGATTCGCCGTTGCAGAATCGATCAGGGAAAATGAGGTAGGTAACATCGTTGGGGGTGAGTCCGGGCGCCTGTGCTTCCTTGTTTCTGCGCTGCTTCAGTTCGTATTTGATGGTGTAGGCGCTTTGGGCTTTGCTGCGTTTTTCTTTCGGTGTTACGGTGAATTCCAAAAATCCGGGTTGCGCTGTTGGCTGTATGTTGAGCTGCAAATAGCACACATGTCGGTTCGCACTCTGCGCCACACTATCCAAAACTACCCCGGGGTAGGGGTTTAGGGCGATGTTGTATAGGTTGATGCTTTCGGCGTGTAGGATGATCTCCAAATGGGGGTTTTCATAGCCCAAATACCAAGATGGTGGGGCGATGTGATAGGTGCTTTTGCGTGGTGGTAACAAACTGGCAGTGAGGCCATTTGCGATGAAAATGAAGATGGAAATGCAGCTGTAAATGAGGTTTTTCATGGAAGAATCCTAATACTACAAAGAAAGTGCAATTTTTTTGGAAAAAGGTTATTGTCAGTTTGACACTTTTTTAATTATCTTTACCGCAGAAATATTAAATTAATATAAACATGAAAAAAATTTACTCACTCATTGCCTTGGCTGCGCTTTCTACCGCGGCTTTTGCGCAGACTGTAAAGGTTACCTTCCGGGTAAACATGCAGAATGTAGCAGTAGGACCAAAGGGTATCCGTATTGCCGGTGACTTGCAATCTGATGCAGGTATCGGTAGCAACTGGTCGCCCGGATCTACTGGTAACACTTTGACCGCCACTGGTTCTGGTTACGTGTATTCTATTGACTTGACCTTGAAGGCTAGCACTAGCTACGAGTACAAGTACATCAACGGAGACGCTTGGGGTATGCCCGATGAGTCTTTCAACCGCAAATTGACTACAGGAACTACTGACCAAGTGTTGGACGTTTACTGTTTCAACGATGCTTCTGCAGATTGTTCTGCTCCTGCTACTGGAACCCAGCGTGTGGTTTTCCAAGTTGACATGAAGAACGAAGATGTATCTGCTGATGGTGTTCGCGTGGCTGGTAACTACCAAACCAAAGCGGGTATGACTGCAGATTGGACACCTTCAGACGACGCAGCAATGTGTAAGAAGGTTGGCGACATGTACTATTTGGTTGCTTTCTTGCCTGATGGTGACTACAAGTACAAGTTTGTTAACGGTAAGAGTGGTTGGGAGTCTGTAAACGACCGCGATTTGAAAGTGGCTGGTTCTGGTGTAATCACCAAGCACGTTTGCTTCAATCAGCAAGATACTTGTGCTTTGATTCCTAAATACAAGCGCGATGTAACTTTCCACGTTGTGGATGGTAACTACCAAAACAGCTTCAAATTGACCAACGTTAAATTCAAGGGTAACTTGTCTGGTTGGTCTGATTTCGTAGCCAACGATAGCGGTTTGCGTGGTGATAAAACTGCCAACGACGGTATCTGGTCTGCTACTTATCCTCAAGTTTTGACAGGGTCTTACGAGTGGGGTGCAACTGCAGGTCCTGCTGGAACTTGGATCATCAAAGGCCCTAACCGTACCTTTAAATTGAACTACACCGATGGTTCTATCACTGGTGATACAGTTTACACCATTCCTAAGTTGGGTTCTTTGTTGAACGTAACCTTCTCTGTAGACATGTCTGATACCATCGTTTCTGCTGATGGTGTTTGGTTGGCTGGTAACTTCCAACCTTACATGGACACTGCTCAAGTTGAGTGGAAGTTCAACAAGATCAAATTGAAAGATATGGGTAACGGTATTTACTCTACCACTATCAAGATTTGGGCTCAGAAATATCAGTTCCGTTTTGCCAATGGTTTGTCTGAGAACGACGACTACAGCGAAAAGAACTTGAACATTGCTTGTGGTTCTTTGAACGGTTACAACAAAGTTGACCGTGTGTTTGATATCGCTACAGCTACATCTGATGTTATATTGCCAACGTACAAGTGGAATTCTTGCACAGTGGTTTCAAATAAGAACATCATCGAAGCTGCGGAAGTGAGCATCGCTCCAAACCCAGCTGAAGGACAGTTTGTAGTTTCTTTGGCTACCAACAACATCAAGAACATCGTGGTTCGCAGCATCGACGGTCGCGTAGTTCGCAGCATCAATGCGAACAGCAAAGTTGAAACTGTAAACGCCAACGGTTTGTCAGGTATTTTCTTCGTGAACATCACTGACAATGCGGGTCGTACTACAACCCAAAAAGTGGTATTGAAGTAATTCAGTCCATTCAAAATAGACACTAACAAGCGGGGGCGGCCATTGGCCGCCCC
>JACCDW010202500.1_pt1 | contig 17024 bp, 22 predicted proteins | sample 7449781 | NCBI WGS metagenome assembly JACCDW01 (sample SAMN15323449, study PRJNA562643) | freshwater metagenome | isolation source: river surface water | place: USA:Blue River Watershed | collected 2017-08-18
ACGAGGATTTAGGGTCCAATCCTGTTGTAGAGCCTGCTGTCTCTGTGTGCGTTTATCCATTGCGGATACCTCCTGTGTAGAGCAGTATTTATGGCAGAACAAGAAGGTGTTGACAAAATAATTAACTGTGTATATAATAATAGTATGAAAAAAATCATTTTAACTGACGCTGATGGCGTCCTACTAGATTGGGAGTATGCTTTTTCCGTTTGGATGGAACAGCATGGTTTCCAAAAACAAGAAGATAGCCAATTCAAATACGATATTGGTAAACGTTATGGTATCGAAAAGGATCAGGCCAAAAAACTGATCAAGATGTTTAACGAATCCGCACATATGGGATTTCTACCTCCTTTGCGTGATGCTATGTTCTACGTGAAAAGACTACACGAAGAACACGGTTATGTGTTCCACTGTATAACATCTATGAGCTCGGATGAAAATGCTCAAGAACTACGCAAGATGAACCTGCGTAAATTGTTCGGAGAAACTGCATTTACCAAATTCATCATCTTAGAAACAGGTGCAGACAAGGACGATGTGCTAGATGCTTATAAAGATAAAGGCTATTGGTGGATCGAAGATAAGATCACTAATGCAGTGGCTGGGCAAGATAGAGGACTCAAGAGCCTGTTAATGGAGCATGGCCATAATATGGATTTTGAACACGCAGAGATTCCTAGAGTTAAGAACTGGAAAGAAATCTACGAAAGAATCGTGGGCTAAATATTTCGGGGAGTAACTAACCAGCAGGTGCTGGTTCTATACATCGTCAACACGATCAACAAGATCCGGTGCATAGACAAAGAGGTGAGACCATAACTTTTAAGGAAAGATATGGAATTATTTACACTCCAAGCTCTTTGGGCATTTCTCGCTATCATTTTGATAGACATCGTATTAGCAGGCGATAACGCACTGGTTATCGGAATGGCTGCTAACAAACTAGAACCATCACTGCGTAAGAAGGCAATCTTTTGGGGTACCTTTGGTGCTGTGGCTATACGCTTTGTGTCAGTCGCTGCACTAACATACTTGTTAATGGTTCCTGGCTTACGTCTTATTGGTGCTGCGGCATTAATATGGATCGGTTGGAAGCTGGCTTTTGATCACGGCGAACATGATGTTAAAGCCGCTGATACATTCTGGTCAGCAATAGGTACTATCGTTGTTGCTGATGCTGTTATGGGCATTGATAATGCTTTAGGTATTGCTGCTGCGGCCCAAGGAAACTTTATCCTAGTTATTGCTGGTTTGTTAATCAGTGTACCTATCATATTGTTTGGTGCAGGCATTGTCAGCAAGATATTACAAAAGTATCCAGACGCTGTGTTCTTAGGTAGCTTTGTGTTATTCATTGTTGCCTTCCAAATGGCGATCAAAGAACCATTGTTAGCTAATTGGTGGGCAGGATTAGATCACTGGGTATTAGCTACACTGCCCTGGACCGCTGGATTGATAATTAGTGCTGTACAATTTAATAAAGCACGATTACATCTGACAAAGAAGTTTTTGTTTAAGTCGACTCGCCAAGAATAAGTTCGGAATCTTTCCCGACACCTAAAATACAGGCTACTTCGGAATTAAATTGCAACAATGTCCAGGAGCCTGTTTCTTTATTCACAAACAAAGAAAACTTAGTGCCTTCGCCTGTGGCTAACCACACAGGTTTTTCTTTGTAGTTTTCTCCCAAAGATTGTATTACTTTCTGTATCTCGTCGCAGATGATCGGTTTATTAGTTTGAAAACTTTGGGCGTTGGCTATACAGCTTGCTAGGCTTAATAGGAACGCCACTATTACTTGTACCTTCATAGTGGCTCCTTTCATAGAGTACAATATTTATTTTACAATAAATCTACAAATTCTAATAACAATTTATGATGATAACCATCATGCCAATGCGGCTGGAGGTATTTTTTATCATACCACCACTGTTCACTTTCTAAGTGACAGCCTATTAATCCGATGTTGCCTTGGACAATCGCCATAGGATCACTATTGCTATAGCGAGCCACAACGTCCATATTATTCCCAATAAATGTACAACCGTCATAGAAATACATCCTTTCATTGTTGTCTAACCATTGCACTGGCATGGCTTTAGGGTGGGGTCTACGTGTGCAAGTATTGGGTCTTCGGATATACTGTTCAACTTCTATATTATCTAGTATATCGAAATAATATGGGCCTGCCCAATATGCGCCCATACATATGCCTAGATACTTGCCGCCACTACTTACGAAATTTCTCACACTGTCGTAGTTCCATTTTAACAGTCTATCAAATCTATCTGCATCACCAAACCCGCCAGGAAAGCAAACACAATCTACATCATCGAAGAATGTAGGTTCAACTTCATCTTGAGAAAATAATTTAAAAGAATGTTGAGAGGATAGAGCTTTGATTATTCCGTTTGCGGAATCTACTGCACACACTGGCTGATGTATGAAAATAGCAATGTTCATGAACAGAACTTAAGAGCTCACTTTAAGAATACATTCCAGGGCACGACTCCTATATATTCTAGCCCAGCAGCCGGGCAACCCTATAGTAACGATAACGTCCTAAGGTAGGGTGTTAGTTTTGCTTCTCGATAGTATAATCTGCTTCTGTACTATCAGGATAGCGAGTGGTTAATTTGTTTACAACATCAGCACGACTTTCGCCTTCGATACGTGCGGTCTTTCCTGATGCTAACTGTGTCACTAGATAAGTTCCAGGCCCGTCGTTCTCATCTTGTTCTGTTTCTGGTTCTTCTTTCTTAGCTTCTGATGCGTAAGAATGCGGTAGTCGATCCTTGATATCAGCTACGGCTTTTTCAACATCATAACCATCTTTAACGATATCTGTAGAATTCTGTTTAATTTCTCCAGCTTTAGATTTTAAGGCTGCTATGATCTTTTTCAATAATCCAGGAAACAATTCGGCAAACTTCTTATCGCCACTGCTGTAACTTAGACTCTGGTCGCCGTTGTTCATCTGCCCCGTAGGACCATGCATCTGCCACTTGCCGTTTACATCTTCGTGATTGTCTTTGTCAATGATAGAAATTAACGGACCTTCTGGAGCATAACGGTCGAACCAGCGCATTCCAGAACTAGATCCTGTACAGAAACTGGCTTTGAATCCTGCAGAGTTGTTGAATGTATAACAGGCACCGTAGTTGTAAGGCAGGGTTACTAAGAAACGTTCATCATCTATCAGGGTGGTTTCTTTCTTTTCACGCTTGTGTTTTTCTATAGTTTCTGCGTCTTTGATACGTTCTAGCTCATTTCGATAATCTCTGCTCTGTATAATCTGCTGTATCTGACGTAGATTTTTAAACTTATTAAAGTCTTGATGCGGTTCTTTCAATTTACCACGAATAGAAAGAGCTTTCCATGCACCTAATGCATCACCGCCTTCTCCGTTGATATCTTCGTAATCTACCACACCGTTAACATATAAACGTGTGAGCCAATCATCGAACTTACCATCTGCACTTAGATCACCATAGTCTGTTGATCGTAGACTGTCATCTAACAGTTCGCTCCAAAGGTTAAGAACTTTTTGATTATTCTCTTCTTGTTTTGAAGGATCTTTTTCACTGCCGAATACACTCGAACCTAATGCTGCTACTTTATTTTTAGGCAAGGTGGAATCATGACGCATTGCAATGGCTAACATTTTAACCATCTTAGGGTCTTTTAATTTAGCCGCTATGTTGGCTTCTAATACGATTTGAGCTAGTTTCATCCTGTTATCAACGCCCTTTTAAAGAATCCTAAGACTGTGCCTAGCTTTTTTTGATCGCCGGCACTGATATCTTTTAATAATTGTTGTGTGCCTTCTGCTCTTTGTGCAGAATAACTGTTGCCATATCCTCTGGAAATATTTCCAGTCTGTTCCGGGTAGTGATGACTTGCAGCCATCAACACTGCGATATTTACTGCCGATTTGATAGAACCGGGTACATCGGTATCTGAACCCGCTTCGAGTGCTTCAAGTGCATTCTGTAGATTTTTTACTTGACTTAATTTCTTTTCTGCTTTAACAAAGGCATCATTCTTTATTTGATTAGCGATATAACCTTTGATATCCGCTATGGCTGCTGTGACAGCGCGAACCCATAGAGGTTTAAACTTCTTCATCAAGGTTTCCTGAGTAACTACTGTGTCCTTACCTTGTTGGGCATCTGCACGTTTTTTCTGTTTGTCGTCTACTGCTGAAGTGTTCTTACCTACATAGAATTTGTTTAGCTTACCAATTTCACCTTTTAGGAAATCTAAGATGTTTCCACCTCGACCATCTTTGACTACACGCACTTCACCACCTGTGCTGGCCAATGCTTCATAATTTCCACTTTTAGCTCTGATAGCACCTGTGCCTTTGGCTCCTTGGATGATCACCCAAGCACCGCGATAAGAATCTTTGAGATCACTCCATGAAATCTTATCTACCTGACGATAGTCTTGATTGTGTGCCAACTTCATATCTTTATGTAGTTTCTTGATAACATCTTCTCCGCCTGGATTACCCGAGATTAGACTCAGTGACGTGGAAGCTTCGTCTACATAACTTTCTAGAAGCTGTGCAAATACTTGATAGCTCTTTGCCTGCATATTAGTTACACCATGATTGTTTAGCGTCGCCGTAGTATTCACGAGCAAAACCATTAGCGATCAATGCGGCACGTAGACTCTGTCCGTTGACTAAGATATCTCCTAGCACACGACCGCCAAATTTATCCCATCCGTAAAGTGTAGCTTGAAACTTACCACCACTGGCTGCTGCCTGTGCGATAGCGTTTTTAGTAAATGCAGAAGCTGCTTCACCGCGTTGTGCTTCACTTGGGCACTGAGCTCTATGACCCTTTTCCGGAGTGTCAACACCATAGACACGAACTGCTAGTTCAGGCTTTAGAGGTGCTGGTAAAAAGGGAGCGGCAATAACAACTGTGTCACCATCGCTGACTCTTAGAATTTGTGCATTGTAGGTAACGCCCTTGGGTGCTTTTTGCGCCATAGCTAACACGGGCACTGCCAGCAATAATAGTAGTAGTTTTTTCATTCTTGGGATCCTAAATAACTCTGTATATTTATACGGCTTTTTCAGTATACTCGGCTTTTCGCCAGCCCAACAAATATTCAGCTTTCCAATTATTCTGCTCAAAACCAGTTAATCCCTGCCACTGATCACGCCGATCCCATATTCTACGAGCAGCGTCTTGCCAATCAGTATGTCTTACATTGTATTCAAATAAGATCATACGATTTTTAAAATCTTCGTACTCATAATTATCGTACTCCACATGTAGTACTTCATAGACAGTTCCATCTTCTGAAATAGAGTCTAGGGCAAAATCAAATCCCCATTTCCTACGAGTTCTTAAGAGATAATCTACTGTTGGTATTGACTGCTTGAGTTCCTTGAGCTGAGCTTCGGCAGCACCTTCATAGCTAGCACGACAAAGAAATATCGAATGATCTAGGATTAGATTTAAATCTGTACGTTCAAGTTCGAACCAAGGTTCCTGCCAACAGGTGTGATTTAATACAGGCCAGTTAATAGGATAATTCATAGCAGAATAAAACTTTTGTTCTGCTAGGTTTAATTCAAACCCGTCTTTGTCATAATATTGAAAATCTTTAGATTGTAAATTTTCTGCAGATTTATTACAACTGGGATTTGACATCAAAGTTATCTGATGCCTACGAAACATTATTTGTATCCGAAAGATTCTTGTTGTTGTTTACAATCGAAACAGAGACATTCTGTACAATCACAATCGTCTGTCATGCAGCTCTGTCCGCAATGTTTGCCGCAGCCGCAGCTACATCCTAGATTTTTGTAAGGTTTGTAACTCTCTGTATTTTCTAATTGTTTATCGTATGTCATTAACATCTCCATTACATGACTAAAGCAGCAGCATACATATCTGCCTCTGAAATAGCTCCAATATTAGTTCTGGCATTTTGTTTCTGCTGATCTGATAATCCTTGATTGTTTATGTCAAACCTTACAGTATTAGTAGCCGCTGCTAGAGCATTTAAAATAGTAGTAGCAAAATTTTGATCGTTACCTAAGGCCGCAGCTAATTCTTGTAAGGTGTTTAATGCCTGTGGTGCAGCACCTATTAATTCATTAACTGCTTGTGTAACGAAACTTTCTGTTACGTAAATATCTCCAGAAATAGATCGAATCTGATTCGCAACTATTAGATCATTTTCAACTGTGATATCGCTGTTAAAAGATACTGCCGGAGTAAATGTAATTGAACTACTGTCTGAACTATCGATTGTAGTCGTAGAAAAAATAATGTTTCCAAGATCGGGAATTGAAGGTTTATTAGTTAAATCATTATAGCTACCGCTGAACAATGATGGTAAGTTTATCAAATCAGTGTAGCTACCTGAAGTAGCCACAGTTGACAGTGTCGGTCTATTTGTTATGATACTATAGTCAACTGTAGTAAGATATCCTCGAGTTGTAACAAATGTTTCTGTAGCATAACCGGTCAACGCAGAACTGGTTATATATCCTTGCGTAGTTACATAGCTCTGTGTAGCATATGAACTGAGGTCAGGGCCTGTTATGGTTATCTTGCCTTCTGCGTCAGAAGTAACTGTGATACCTGTAGAGCCGGCAAATCTTAGAGTTTCTCCGTTGGAAATTTCTCTAAGTGTGCTGTCATCTCCTGCCACACTAAATGCATAAGGATTTTCTATGTTATTTGTTATAACGGTAGTTCCACCACCACCGCCTTGTCCTAATAATCCCTGCGTGTCAGTTAACTGGCTGATGTCGGAAGGTATCGTAGGTTTGTTTATTAAATCAGTGTAGCTACCAGAGGTAGCTACTGTAGCAAATGATGGCTTACTTTGTACATCATTCCAACTTACACTGGTCAAGTAACCTCTGGTTGTTACAAATGTTTCTGTAGCATATCCTGATAATGACGAACTTGTTATGTACCCAGCGCCGTTTGTCAACTGATTATTGTTAGTGGGTATCGTTGGTTTATCGGTTAAGTCTGTGTAGCTGCCAGAAAACAGTGTTGGCTTACTTTGTACATCATTCCAACTTACACTGGTCAAGTAACCTCTGGTTGTTACAAATGTTTCTGTAGCGTACCCACTTAAAGCACTGTTAGTAATAAATCCAGCACCATTCGTCAGTTGATTAGTATTTGTAGGAATCGACGGAGGATTTGAAATTTTGTCGTAGTTTATAGATCCTACACTGATAATTTGATTTGCTATGGTAATCGTAGAACCGTCGACTTTTACGCCACCTTTTACTGTAGTTGTGGCCGTAGGCAATACATACCCGCCGCCACCACCAAACGATAAAGCTATACCGCCAGGGGTGACTCCGTCGGAGATACGAAAATCTCCTTGATCATTATCGTAGAAAATAGTACCTTGTCTACCAATAAAATTTTCTACATCAGCGTGTACTAGACCCGCTTCAATTTTACGAAATGCCATTAAACCGCTCCCAGTTTAACGTATTTATCGGGTTTTGAAGATTGGATTGGAGGGATTGTGTTCAGTTTCGTCCTGTGTTAGCTTTTTAATTATAGGACTTTCTTTCCCAGCATCGGCTTTTTTTAGTTCTATATCCTGCTGTAACGGTGGAATCATTACAGGATTAGGATCTTTTTCTTCTGGATTTTTTGGAGGAGCATCAGTACTAGACTCTCCGTCTAATTTTTCAATAATGTCGGCTAACGCCCTCATGAATTCTGCTGCTCTCATAGTGTTATTTATCGTTATTCTGTGCGGTCTTTGTTGTCTATGGCTCCGCCTGTGACCCATGCTGTGCATGAACGATCGCCAGCGCATTTAAAATGCAAAAAGTTACAGTAGCCTAGATCAGCTTTGTGTATCGTGGCCATAGCATCAGTTTCTTTGCTGTCACCTTTGATGCCGTCTTCGATACAGGACCACATCTTGTCCGAAACGTCAAAGGCAGCACAATTACCGCACTTCATTGTCTTAGCTGTCTTTTCTGTGATACCCCAGCGTTTAGCAGCATCTTTCCAATATGATTCTGGTTCATCAGGATTGGCAGGACCGTAGTGGTATTCGTTTATAGCCTTTTGTCTATTCTTTAGATTAACATCAATATCATAGGTAGCGATAGGACAACCTTTGTTAGCTGCTTCTACGATGTTGATATACTTACGATACATATTAATCTTCACTCCATACTAGGGCTGCGGCACTTGCTGATATAGTGTTGGTTCCTTTGATAGCGATACTCAACCAACTGCCTGGTGGAATGGTTATACGATAGGCGCTGAGATCTACGTTGATAACACCGTTAATGGCGCACAAACCTGTATAAACAGGTGTAGCCAACGAAAGGTTAAATGATCCTGTTACTACACTGTGAACTTGATTACAATAAGGTATAACATAATATTCGTGTTGTCCAGAAAATCCTGCAGGTTCAAAGAATAGGAACACCTGCACCGGATCAGAACTTTGAGTACTTACGCTTAAACTCTTAACTATGGCTTCTTTAGCATTGATCACATAGTTGCCATTGTTAGCTCCCGCTAGTCCATTAGTGACTACTGAATTTTTAATAGTCATCATATGATGTACTGTGTTCTGTACTAAACTGCCTTTGCTGGTCGACCAACTACGTGTGAGTTCATTTAAATGAATAGTACCTTCAATAGCACCGTACATACTAGCACCGCGAACAGTTAGGTTTGAAGTATTAGTAGTATTAACAGTACTGTAGGTTATCTTAAAACTAGGATTGTCTATATGTGGGACGAGATTCTGATTAGTATAGTGTTCACGATGTACATATACCATAGTGCCCGATGCTTGATCTTCCAGTGCATAACTGATCACACCCACACCTAGCCAGCGCATAGCGATCTGATAGATATTTAACTTTGTTGGATCCAGAGTCATACCACTGGGATTAGTGTCGATTTTATTGCTGCCGTCCATTCGATCTATATTCCAATCTTCTTGATAGGTCCAATTATGTGTTTGTGCCACGCCTGCTTGCTTGACTACAAAAGTAGCTGTAGCATTGCCTGTGCTAGTAAAACTAAATGTGCCGTTCATCGGACCAAGGCTAGGTGCTAGCCATAGCATGGCCCCATCTGTTTGTTGGAATAACCAACCACCATATCCACCTACACGTTCGGCTATGGCGGTTACTGCGGCAGCGGCTGTAGTGTTGCCTAATGTAACAGTATATGCAACACCATTAAGAGTGATAGTGGCAGTCTGTGTAGCATTGGGAGCCGCGGTCATAGTCATCAACAAGATTGTGGCTTTGCCACCAGAACTGCGAACAACACCAAAGCGTGTGCCATCATATCCAAAAGCCACACGATTTTCTTGATTAGCAAATCCTGCGTATTGATTACTACCTGCTACGCCTGTGGTAAATGCTGCGGTAAATCTTGTGACCACACCCTGACCTGGACGATAGCGAACAAATCGTTTGCTTCGTAGTACACCATAGCCGCCTGCTGTGGTTCCTGTACTAACTTGAAATATGCCGTTAACTGATCCTGCACCACTACCTGTACCACTGTTATATGTCTGTATAACATCTGTAGTAGTTCCGTAGATAGCATCTAGTTGAACTACTGCCGTGGGAATAATAGCTAGAGGTTCGCCGAACGCCGATACCTGCCCGGCAATACTAGGTCCTGATAGTTTAGCTGCAACACGAATTACAGGATTACCAGCAAGGTCATACTCCATGGCCATGGTGAGGTCATTGGTGTTTGGCTCGTAACTATGAACATAGTTAGTGCTATTAGGATTTATGTTTGGCACACTTTAACTCCAAGGTCTTCCGTCAACTAAGCCGCCCACGTTAGGATTATCTATTACAGTATTGCCAACGTATTTGGTAGGCAAGTCAGTAAGGGTATAAGTACTTCTAGCATTGCTGTCAGCAGCTCGAGCAGCAGCAGCGATGGTTAGTTTTTGTATCTGCCTATCCTCTTTAGTACCTACTTGTTTAGTGGTACAAAGTATAGTATCTCCATCTGTGATACCTAAATCTGTAAGAGTCGACGAGCTGTCGCCATAAGTTATGTCATTCACAGAAGGATCATTTAGTTTACTAACAGAGTAGTAATCTGTAGGTAAACTTTCGTCTGAGGCAATGGCTGTGATTAGTTGATCAATAGTAATAGTTAATGCTACTGTAACAGAGTCTTTGACTCCGGTGAGTCCCCAATAATTAATTGTTGCCATCAATTATCTCCGTGGATTCTTGTGGTCGTTCCACGTATGTCTTGAGTGTGTTTAGGTTCCATCCAACCTCCGCCTGCCTTTGAAGTAACCGAATCTACCCCGGCATATTCTTCTTTAGGAGTATTTGAATATTCTGTAGGTTCACCTTGATCTGCTAGATCTACGATTTGTCTAAATCTGCGGATATCATCTGGAGCAAATTCTTCGTCTGCGGGTTCGCCTTGTTTTTTCATAAAACTAACCAGCTCATCATATTGTGCCATGTCGATCGGACCATTCTTGCTTAGTTCTATCACTCGCTGTGCTAGATCATGAATGTCTGCATCGCCTTTGATTTCTTCTCGAGCTAATTCTAACAGTCTGATAAAAAGAGGTACGTCTAATTGCACTATATCCATTTGATAATCTCCGATCTAATATTTAGTTAAATACAGACATGATAAACAAAGAACCTTTCAAGCAACTGATCAAAGACCTTAAGGGCAACGGCAAGTATCGTGTGTTTAACGATATCCTTAGAGAAAATGGTAAGTTTCCTAGTGCTATTTGGTATGGTCCGTATGCGATTAAAACTATAGTTAATTGGTGCTCAAACGACTATCTAGGCATGGGTCAAAGCAAGGTAGTATTAGATGCCATGCACACCGCTCTAGACATGACAGGAGCAGGATCTGGTGGTACACGCAATATCGGTGGCACCAGTCACTATCACGTGGCTCTAGAGCACGAACTGGCCAAACTACATAATAAAGCAGGAGCTCTTTTATTCAGTTCTGCTTATGTGGCTAACGAATGGACACTCATAGCTCTGAGCAAAATTATTCCTAACATACATTTTATCAGCGATGAAAATAATCACAACAGTCTTATAGTCGGTATACAACATTCTAAAGCAGCTAAGACTGTGTTCAAACATAATGATCTTCAACATCTAGAAGACGTACTGTGTTCAGTAAAACTTGCAGGGCAAACACCTTGCATAGTATTTGAATCAGTATACAGCATGGATGGGGATGTTGGCGATATCAAAGGCATATGTGATCTAGCAGACAAATACGAAGCAATCACTTACATTGATGAAGTACATGCGGTAGGGCTATACGGAACGCACGGTGGAGGCAAAGTTGAAGAACTAGGACTCGAACATCGTATTGATATAATCAATGGAACTCTAGGCAAGGCGTATGGTGTCCAAGGTGGCTATATCGCTGCCGATGCTGATGTAATTGATGCTGTTCGTAGTGTGGCGGCTGGATTCATATTTACTACCAGTATCAGTCCTGTGACCTGTGCTGGTGCTTTGGCTGCTGTAAAATATTTAAAAGATCATCCTGAGATGCGTGACAAACATCAAGAACGTGCTCGCAAGTTAAAGCATAGATTAAATCATAACGGTATCAAAGTCATGGAATGCACTACCACACATATCGTCCCTGTATTGATAGGTGATGCAATCAAGTGTAAAGCAGTATCAGATACACTGCTCAACGAGCATAACATCTATGTGCAGCCTATCAATTATCCTACTGTAGATGTGGGAACGGAGCGGTTGCGTTTTGCACCTACTCCGTATCACGATGATGGTATGATTGAGGATCTTATTACTGCGCTGAAGGCATCCTTTGAGTATCACCAGGTGCAAGTCTGATACGATCTTCGATAAAATCTGTGGTGCCGACTTCGATGATCACAGAATTAGCTTCTAGGGCTTCGACTTGGTGAGGGCTCAATTCTCCAAAATCCACAGTCTTACCTTCTTCTAGAATCACTTCCTTCATTTCTCCTGTGGCAACATCAATGAACACGACCTTGAACTTGCCTGCATTCACGAACCAACTTTTCTTTTTTTCCTTGTGAAAAACTAGGCTGGTTTTAGCACCCACACGATCGAACACCAATAGTTTTCCCGAGTACTGGTCGTTGTTGGCCCACACAATTTCAAAGCCCCAACCTTTTTTAATTTGTCCTAATGGCTGTTGGTTCATGGTCTCTCCGTGATGATTTTATCGATAAGTCCGTATTCGAGAGCTTCTTCTGCTGACATAAACTTATCCCTATCCATGTCTCGCTCAAAGTCTTGATAGGTCTTACCTTTGGTATTATGTTTTACATACAGCTCTGTTAATCGCTGTTTGATATGCATGATTTCTTTGTAGCTGATCTCAATATCGCTAGCCATACCTCTTGCACCACCCGACGGTTGATGTATCATATGACGGGCATTTGGCAACATGTATCGTTTACCTGCTGCTCCTGCATTGGCCAAGAACGAACCCATAGAGCAGGCCTGCCCCATAACATAGGTAGCCACATCACATTTGATAAACTGCATGGTATCATAGATGCTGAGTCCTGCTGTGACTACACCGCCAGGACTGTTAATAAACAAACTGATGTCTTTGTCGGGATTCTCCGATTCTAAGAACAACAGTTGTGATACGATTAGATTAGCCATATGATCCTCTACTGGACCATTTAACATGATGATTCGCTCTCTAAGAAGCCTACTGTAAATGTCATAGGCTCTCTCGCCTTTTGAAGTGGATTCGATTACTACTGGTACAAGGCTCATTTTGTTCCTTTTGATATTTGTAAAAGTAAAGTATAGTTGTTTTAATAATTAGTGTCAAGCCTCTTGATTTCTAAATAATCTGAGTATATAATAGCGGTATCGTTCAACTACAGTTAAATACTGTTTTGTAAGAAATCCCAAAATGAGTACCTTATTATTAAATGCAGACATGCAACCTATCAGCCTTTTGCCTTTGTCAACCGTAGATTGGCAGGAAGCCATTCGCTATATGGTTCTGGACAAAGCGGAAGTCCTTGAGTTTTACGACGACTGGATCGTGAGATCGGCTCGTTGGGAAACTCGTGTGCCTGCTGTTCTCTTGCTCAAGGAATATCAAAAACCAAAACACACCATGCGCCTATCAAAGCGTAATGTGTTCTTGCGTGACGAATATGTGTGTCAATACTGTGGAGACGATGTAACAGATCAAAGTGCTACACTAGATCACGTACACCCTGTGAGCCAAGGTGGTAAGACCACTTGGGAAAACAGTACCACAGCATGTAAGCCTTGCAACTACAAGAAGGCTGCTCATGTGGGCAAGTTCAAACCAAAACAGGCTCCTTACAAGCCTCATTTTTGGGACTTGGCTGAAAAGCGTAAGCGCAAGGGTTACCATCTAGGCCACCCAAGCTGGGCTCAATATTTGGGCATCTAAAGGGGTTGACACAGACATAAGTTTTCCGTATACTTGAGGTACAGTTTGAGAGCATGGTGCTGATAAACTGAATTTTAAGTAGCTCACCGAGCTAGAGAAAAGGAAAACTTATGTCGTCACGTAAACGTCGTGCCGTTGCGCACAACTCTCTGCAGAGTCATATGCAGAACTTTCAATTCCCCTTCACTGTCGATCCTGCATTCATCGACACCAAAGAAATGAGCAAGAATTATACGAACGGTCTGATACCGTTGGTAGATCTCGCTAAAACAGTTGACTGTGTTATCGGGCCTTGGCAGGGAAGAATCAATCAGTATTTCGGCCTAATCAACTTAACTCCTCGATTCGAAAGAGTTCCAGCAACTAATGTTTTTAGTCACCCCGCATTTAATCGAGACACTAGTCCAAATCACTGTGCCAAACTAGAAGCAGACTGGTTCGATCAATTCGCTATGACCAGCCTAGGACTGAAATTGCCCGAGCAGTATGGTGGCCAGGTGTTGAACGCAGATTCAACTCACACAGGTGTTGATAGGATCCGAATGGGAGAAACAGAACTACCGTTTTGGTTGGCGGATGTTCCGGATCAAGGAACATTCCAGTCTACATTTGATCTAGCATTACTGATGGCCGGGCACCTATTTCTTGCTATCAACGTTCGTAATAAACGAGGTGTTGATATTTTTGACCAACATTTTATTAAAGTAGCGACTGGCATTTATCCATCGCCGCATATCGATGCAGTAGTTAACAAGGTAGCAGGTGTGGTTATCAAGCGAGCAGGTAATAAAATTCCCTACGCCATACATAACCTTAATGAAACATACCTAACCTATGACCTAGACAAGGATGCTGTCAAACCAGGAAGACTATTAGAGATGAGTTTAAATTGGCTGGTGCGTAACTTTAAACATCAAAGCATCGACGGTTGTTTGATGTCTAGTTTTGCCATGTATGTGCAAGAACTAGAAGATGCTAATCAGTCAATCACAGCATCTCAAGCAGATAAACTAGCTGACGAATTAAAGCGACGATATATTACAGCGAATGCAGCTCAGTTAGAAATCAAGAAGTCTTGTCCGTTATTGAACAAGAGCAATCCTGGGTATACACCGTTGGATTCTAACTTTGTTGTCAGCAACGGTCTCAAACATATCGCACAGTCGTTGAAATTACCTACGGCTCGTGATGAACTTAATCAATGGGTTGCGGGGTTTTAATATGGCATGGTACTATACATTTAACCCTTTAGTGATAGCTACTGGTCTACAAAATACCAAACCCGGTATCACTAACAGTAATCCTATTGGACGTTTAGGAAAATATCAATTACCCTACGGTCCGTTTTGGGAAGCCAGTTATACTTGGTTATGCTATCATGAGGACCCTGCGGTTATTAAATGGATCGAAGACACAGTGTTAGGACACTTTCGACATCGCTGCTGTACACTTGGCGCAGGCATGAGTGAATGGTTGATGGACACTTCATGGGAAGAGATTCGTGACTATGTGATCCAGATATGTCAAGACAACAATATTAAAATAGTAGATTGCGGACCAGGACCTTGGAACCCAGTTCGCATTCAAAACGAATTATCAAATTACCTGTAAGGAAACCAACATGTCAAGTAATAGCAGTTTCTTTTTATATCTACACAAAGATTTAAGCGGGCACCCTGATGTTTGGAAGTTAGGAAAAGCCATGACGCCCTATTCCGCAGTAAGGGCTCGACAGAAATTCATGTGGGAAAAGTTTGGTTTAGATTATCTATATTTTGGAAGGCCCTCGCATATCGATTGCTTGGAAGAAATTGTTAAAACCAATCTGTTTTCTTTTTCTGCTACCAATTTGTTAGGTGAAAGTGCCCAAACAGAATTATTCAAAATACCAGTAAACGATCTATTGAAAAATATCGATGCTGTGATTAAAAACAAATGTCTGCATGTGGCTATGATGAATCTTCCTGCTCCATATTCAGCTTCTAAGAGCGGAGACTGTCCGTTTGGTATTCCTCCTGAAAACAGATCTTTTGAGCATCTCATGAGGATCGTCAAAGATACATATGGACAAGACCCGCAAGAAGCATTGGCTAATAGCCTTTTTCAATTTGATTGACACGACTGTATTTTGAGTGTACAATATACTTGTTTAAATTAATAAAGGATCAGCATGGCTAAGAAGAATTCGTTTACCTGGACACCGTATTTCAGCATCCACGATATATTTGAAGTATATCCAGATGTCTGTCCAAACACTCGCCTTCTTCTTAAAGAAGATGGTACTCCGGATGAACGCAATATAAAACTGCCTGATGGTGGTCTAAGGTTGCGTTTCTTGGGTCCAGTGCCTGCTTGGTACGAGAAACGAGAAAAGGTCTATGTTGATGTATTTGGACCTTTGACTTCTACTAAACTCAATCCTATCGAACACCTAGTCCAAAACAAAGACGATATTTTTGGCGGACTGTATATCTATGCCGATGCATTCTATGAGCCCTATCAAGGCAGCGGCTACCTTGGCATCGGTACTTCCGGTCGCATGAGTGATAAGAATGGCAATGATCCTTTTGGCTGCGGAACCTTAAGCCGCATTTGGAAACACTGCCTTAAAGTTCTAGGTCGTCACGAAGGTTGTAACATTCAGCTCACTGGTGGTTGGAAACGACATTTTGAACATCGTAAAAATGGTTGCGGTGATCCTTTGGCTCGCGACGGTAGATTCGCTTTTATGATCAACTATGATCTAGACAAGAAAGCATTAGAAGTCCACGAACAGAGCTGGCAGGAAACACGACTCGGTAAGTTTGGATCTAAATTCCCAATCAATGAACTTCCATCCAGTGTTATCACAGATTATGAAAGATATCCCTTTTAAGACCAGATTTACAGTTGATTTTGACCTCGAGGTCATATATAATAAGCATTAAGGAGAAACTATGACTGTACAGGCACAAACTCAAAAAATTCTTATAGAAAACAAGATAGGCAGGAAGATGTGGGTATGGGACTCTGATTCCTTTTACACACAACGACTCAAAGCAGGTCCTTATCAAAAACAAAATTTACTACACCTAAGAGAATTATGTCCTAATCCTAGAACTATTCTTGATATAGGTATGAACATAGGTATGAACACGTGGGAATACGCAACCTTTTGTCAAAAAGTAGTTGGGTTTGAACCAGTGCCTACTACCTATCAAGTAGCTATCGACAATATCAATTTAAATCTACAGCATCAAGATCCCAGCAAGGGTTGGTGGAAGTTGCCTAATGGTACTTGGGCTAGCCTGTTGCCTTCTGCACATATACAGACAGAAAATGTAGCTCTAGGTCCCACATCAGGTACTATCGAGATGCATATCAAAAAGAATGATGGACACAATCGAGTAGCCAATGATAACTATACCACACCGAGTGGTAAGCCTGTCAAAGTCAACACGGGGTATCAGCGTGTGTCAGTTCCACAGAAAACTCTAGACTCTTATAATTTCACAGACGTTGATATTATCAAGATTGACGTAGAAGGTTATGAGCTACAGGTCCTAGAAGGTGCAGTCCAAACTATAG
>JACCDW010318317.1_pt1 | contig 17019 bp, 18 predicted proteins | sample 7449781 | NCBI WGS metagenome assembly JACCDW01 (sample SAMN15323449, study PRJNA562643) | freshwater metagenome | isolation source: river surface water | place: USA:Blue River Watershed | collected 2017-08-18
CATGATCATCGATATCAATATGCCCTTGATGGATGGCTTCGAATTGGTAGAACGTCTAAGAGAGAATGGAAATGAGGTTCCAGTTCTCATGCTCAGCGCGCGTGCAGATCGCGTTGATGTCACACGCGGCTTAACTCTGGGCGCTGATGATTATGTGGTCAAGCCATTTGGACTTGAAGAGCTTGTTCTCAGACTCAAGGCGATTCTTCGACGTTCGCACTTTAATTCAACACAAGCTGCAACCATCTCATGTGGACCAATCTCGATCGAGGATGGAATACATACCGTCACATTCAATGGGGATGTCGTTGATCTCTCGCCGACGGAATATCGCCTACTCCAAGTCTTGATTGAGAATAAGAATCGAGTGCTCTCCAAGAGTCTTCTACTCGATGATGTCTGGGGAATTACCTTTGAATCAGAGAGTACGGTTGTTGATACCTACATCTCTTACCTGCGAAAGAAACTCCACCGCGATGGATTTGAAGGCATCAAGACCATACGTGGCGTCGGCTTTGTTATCCAGGAGCCCAAGAAGTAGTGAGAAGCAAAAGCTATAGATTCATCGTTGCAAGCGCTCTGATAACAACTGCGCTCTCACTGCTCATTGGTGGATTTGCTACCGTTTCGGCGAAGAATGAGAAGGTTGCCATGGTTGATCAACAGCTGGCGACAATCGCAGATTTCATTCGACTTAATCCAAATTCACCGGTGAGCGCAGCTCTCGATATCGCCTCCGAACAAGATTGCAATATCATCATCGCACTCTCTTCTCTCTCCGTGGATTTATCGATTATCAATGAATCGCAACTAAACCTGACGCAATTGCCTGATCCTCCAACAATTGCACGTTCATTGATTGCACCGATCACCGTGGATGCAGCAGAAAATTATCGCCTCACATCCCTCGATATCTCAGGTGGCGATCGACTCTTATTAGCGCAATCTGTGAAGTCAATCGAAGAGAGTTTTACTAGCAATCTCTCGCGTCTCTTCGGATTTACCGCTGCAGCAGATATCGCCGCTATTACTCTGTCTTACCTTGTATTGCGCCGTAACACCCGCAGATTAGAGGCAGATTCACTGGCTCGGATGCAGAGATTTTTAGCAGATGCCTCTCATGAACTTCGGACCCCACTGACTGTGATTAAGGGTTACTCAGAGATGTTAAGTAAGGGGCAGATCAAAGATTCGGCTGATCAGTTGCGCGCTTTTGAAAGAGTTAACTCTGAGATTGTGCGAATGGAGAACCTCATCCATGACCTCTTACTTCTTGCCGAACTAGGAGAGACCGCAGAACCTGTCGAAGAGGAGGTTGATTTAACTGAACTAGTCCGCGCCTATGCCCACGATTTCCAAGTGCTTAATTCAGGGCGCTCAATCCAACGTGCGATTGGTCCGGAGATTTCAATAACTGGATCTAGAGATCACCTAGGCAGATTGCTGCAGAATATTCTCAATAACATCTCTCGCCACACCCCGGCTGATGCGCCAGTGCGCATCTCGCTTGCAAAAGCCGGAAAGAAGATAAAACTGATAGTTGAAGATGGTGGAGCGGGTCTTCCTGAATCCTCCTACAGGGATGGAATCGAACTGCTTAATAGATTTGATGCGGCACGCTCGCGCAGTAATGGTGGGTCGGGGTTAGGACTTTCCATCATTGCAGCAATCGTGCATGAGCACGAAGGAACTCTTTCTCTTCGAAAAAGCGACCTTGGCGGTCTTGCCGTCGAGATTACTGTGTAACTGATGCTTTACGAGTGCTCACCAAGCTTGCAAAAGTTGCCAGCGCCAAACAAGAGACGATCACGGTAAGGCTCTGGGTGATTGTGACGTCTGGAATCTTCCATCCGACGAATTCGTGAACGCCGACTGCATGGAATGCATGGAAGACAAGCTTGACACCGATAAATGCAAGGACTGCTGAGAGGCCTTTACCGATGTAGACAAGGCGAGTCATCAGACCACCAATAAGGAAGTAGAGCTGACGCAATCCCATCAGCGCAAAGATATTTGCAGTGATAACAATGTAGACGTTCTCGGTCAATCCAAAGATTGCTGGGATTGAGTCAAGTGCAAAAAGTAGATCGGTCATGCCTAGCGCTAGGAGCGCGATGGTAAATGGCTTCAGGCCCTTTGAGCGAAGAAACTTAATAATGCGGCTATCTTCCTGCTCTTCTGCTTCCTCATCGTGTGAGCTCTCCATGAAGAGAGATACTGCGGTGTAGATAAGGAATGCACCGAATAAAAAGAAGACCCACTCGAATTGCTCAATTGCAGCCTTTCCAAGTGAGATTGCAATAATGCGCAGAACGAGCGCTATTAAAATGCCGATAAGAAGTGCAAGTTGCTGCTTCTGCTTATCAATCTTGAGTCTAGTGAGAATAAGAACGAAGACGAAGAGATTGTCGAATGAGAGCGAGTATTCAGTTAACCATCCGGCAAAGAACTCTTGCTGCTCACGGGATCCCAACCACTGGCTTAAATAGAGGCCGAACGCAATGGCTAGTGAGACGTAGAAAATACTCCACGCCGTAGCCTCACGCATAGAGGTATCTTTCTTGCGACGAGCCACAGCCCAGGCAAAATCAAGGGTGATAATCGTGAGAAGGGCCGCGATGGTGATAATCCAGTTTGTCGTGGAAATGCTTGCAACTTGATTCATAACTGGAGCCTACACCCGCATCAACTACGGTAATTTATTCACCATGCCACCAGTTGAACGTATTCCACTCGAAGATGCCTTTGATAAGGCTTATGAGTTTATGGGTGAGCCAGAATTAATCACTCGAGTAGTGCTTTCAGGTCGGCGCAGAAATATGACCACATTGAATGAGCGTCTTGATATTCGCCCTGTGATTCTCAAAGATATCCTGCACTTTCAAGTAAGCACCTCTGATGGGCGCGCAGTCACAACTAAGAACTACCTCCCCCAGGAATTGCCACTCAACGACTTCATTCGATCTGGCTTTGCAAATATTCTCATTGAGGGAGTCGAGCAAAGTTTCTCCCTACGCATTACAAAGAAAGATGAACCCTTAATCTCTCTTCTACCCGGAGTCGGTATAGTTGATTTATCTCACGATAAGAAGAAGGCACGTTTACTAGATCCTGGCGACCCATTTCTTCGAGAGGTGGGGATCAGCGATTCATCCGGGCAGATTAAGCCTTCAAAGAGCGATAAGTATCGCCAAGTAGAAGAGTTTCTCCGTCTTATGGCTCCGACACTGTCTAGTGCAATTGAAGCCGGACACATTCATAAGCCATCTTCTGATCAACCTCTGACGATCGTCGACTTAGGGTGTGGCCACGCCTATCTCACCTTTGCCGCCCACCAGTACCTACGTAGCCTAGGAATGGAAGTTAAGGTAATCGGTATCGATGTCCGAACTGCTTCTCGAGATCGCAATAATGAAATCGCAACTCGCCTTGGGATTGGTGCGACGATTGAATTTCGAGCAGAGGAGATCTCTGAAACCTCACTGAACCGTGCAGATGTAGCAATTGCTTTGCATGCCTGCGATACAGCTACAGATGATGCAATCGCATGGGCTGTAAAGGCAGATGCCTCACTGATGTTGATTGCACCGTGTTGCCACCATGATATTCAAAGTCAGTTAGCTGATTCTCCCGAACCATGGTTGATGATTACGCGTTACGGAATTATGAAAGAACGTCTTGCTGATTTGCTGACCGATTCGCTTCGTATGCAGATTCTTAAACTCCGTGGCTATCGAGTAGAAGGAATTGAGTTCGTTGGGGGAGAGCACACCCCAAGAAATCTCATGATTCGAGCGGTCAAGACGGGTGCACCTGTTGCTCCGATTGAAATCACCAGATATGAGGAGATGACTGCAGCGTGGAAGGTAAAGCCTGCGCTAGCACGGCTGCTTAACCCTTAGACTAGGCGCTATGTCTAAGGTTCTTGCATCTCTTCCCGTCGGCGAAAAAGTCGGTATCGCATTCTCAGGTGGCCTCGATACATCTGTAGCAGTTGCGTGGATGCGAGATAAGGGTGCGATTCCTTGCACTTATACAGCCGATCTTGGTCAATATGACGAGACTGATATCGACTCAGTTCCGGTGCGCGCAAAGGAATATGGCGCAGAGATCTCACGTCTTGTAGATTGCAAGAAGTCCCTTGTTGAAGAGGGTCTTGCAGCTATCGCGTGCGGAGCATTTCATATTCGCTCAGGCGGAAAACAGTATTTCAACACCACGCCTCTGGGTCGTGCAGTAACAGGAACCTTGCTTGTGCGCGCAATGCTCTCTGATAACGTCGATATCTGGGGAGATGGTTCGACATATAAAGGTAACGACATTGAACGTTTCTATCGTTACGGTCTACTTGCAAACCCAAATCTAAGAATTTACAAGCCTTGGCTTGATGCTGACTTTGTTCGCGAACTCGGTGGCCGCAAAGAGATGTCAGAGTGGCTTGTCTCTCACAACTTGCCATACCGTGACAGCACCGAAAAGGCTTACTCGACTGACGCCAACATTCTCGGTGCAACTCATGAGGCCAAGAACCTTGAGAGCCTGGATGCTTCAATTGAAATCGTTGAGCCGATTATGGGTGTTCGCTTCTGGGATGCATCGGTTGCAATCCCTAGCGAAGATGTAAAGATTGAATTCGCTCAGGGTCGCCCGGTTGCTCTCAATGGAAAACGTTTCGAAGACGTTGTTGAGATGATGAATGAGGCAAATGCCATCGGTGGTCGCCACGGTCTTGGTATGGCAGATCACATTGAAAATAGAATCATTGAGGCAAAGAGCCGCGGTATCTACGAAGCGCCAGGTATGGCACTCCTCTTCATCGCCTATGAGAGATTGCTTAGTGCAATCCATAATGAAGACACAATTGCCAACTATCACGCAGAGGGCCGCCGCTTAGGTCGCCTACTTTATGAAGGACGCTGGCTAGATCCGCAATCACTCATGCTCCGTGAATCTTTACAGCGTTGGGTGGCATCTGCTGTTACTGGTGAAGTGACACTTCGACTTCGTCGCGGCGATGATTACTCAGTGATCAATACATCTGGCCCACACTTGAGTTATCACCCAGATAAACTCTCGATGGAACGCACTGAAGATGCCGCCTTCGGCCCAACTGATCGCATTGGCCAATTAACGATGCGAAACCTTGATATCGCAGATACTCGTGAAAAACTTGAGATTTATCGCGCACAAGGCCAGCTCGGATCGGGCGAATTTACCCTTATTCGCGAAATTGATAACAAGTAAGTCTCTGAGACAGTTAGGATCCCACCATGAAAAAAGTTGCACTCATTCTTGCACTCTCACTCGTAGGCCTTACAGGCTGCTCAGAAATCGGAGATGACATGTCATCAAATACACTCGTTCAGGTCACCGCTAATGCAGGTGAGGCACCAACAATTACAGCGCCAACAGGAGATGCTCCTACTGAGTTAATCGCACAGGATGTTATTGCAGGCACCGGCGCAGAAGTTTTGGCAACATCTACTCTGACAGTTCACTACACACTGATGAAGTGGTCAGATGGCAGCATCCTTGAATCTTCATGGTCTGGCGGAAACACTGCAACATTCCCACTCTCTGGCGTGATTCAGGGATGGCAGCAAGGACTTGTTGGCGCAAAGGTTGGAGCACGTCGCCTCTTGGTGATTCCACCAGCACTGGGTTATGGTCCAATGGCAGGACACCCACTTGAGAAGGACACATTGATCTTCGCAGTCGACATCATCGCTGTCTCCTAACTTCAGATTAGCTTGAGGTAACGCTGTATGACACTGCTCCACCTTCTGGATCTGCTCTCGGTATTTGTCTTTGCACTAGTCGGTGCACGAGTAGCGGCAGATCGTGGGCTGGATTACGGCGGTATAGCCCTCGTTGCAATTGCAGCCTCTGTTTCTGGTGGAACGCTTCGCAATATCTTCTTGGGGCTCAAGCCCATCTTGATTACCGATCCTTGGGTAATTAGCAGCATCATTGCTGCAGTCGCAATTACCTTAAGCGTTCGCCGAGTAACCAAGATTGGCAAGACCTTATTGATCATGGACACGATCGGATTGGCGATAGCCACTGCTTCCGGAGTGCAGTTAGCTCATAACCTCAATAGCCCTTGGTATGCAACCATCATCCTTGGCGTCATCACCGCCGTTACCGGTGGATTGTTGCGCGATGTTCTCTGCCAACTCGAACCAGTCTTGCTGCACCGTGAAACGATCGGCACATCCTCTCTTGTTGGCGCCGCTGCCTTTGTCGCGTTGATTGAACTAGGCGTTGATGTAACAGTAGCAACAATTTCAGGTGGAATTGTTGTGGCTCTAGTTCGCATGCTCTCCATACAATTTGATCTCCACTTACCAAAATTCAAAGAGGAACATAAGTGATTCGACCTGCTCGCATTGAAGACACAGATGAGATCCTGGCGTTGATCCACGAACTGGCTGTCTATGAGAAAGCGCCAGATGAAGCAAAGGCGACGGTCGATCAGATCCATCAATCATTCTTCAGTGAGAACCCAAAGGTTTTCTGCAATATCGTCGAGCATGATGGTCTGGTCGCAGGATTTGCGATCTGGTTCCTCAATTACTCGACCTGGCAGGGAAAGCACGGCATCTATCTTGAAGATCTCTTTATTCGCCCGAAGTATCGCAATCTTGGTTATGGAAAAGATCTCCTGAAGTATCTTGCCGGAATCTGCAAAGAGCGTGGATATGGACGATTCCAGTGGTGGGTCTTAGATTGGAATCAACCAGCGATTGATTTCTATACATCTTTAGGTGCAAAGGCAATGGATGAGTGGACCGTCTATCGAATTTCAGGTGACGAACTCAATGAACTAGCTCTTAAGGACCGCTAAGGCGATCTCAAAGTCTCTCTCAAAGACCATCAACGAAGGCCCCTGCAACGTCTGAGTTAGCGTTGCCTTGATATTCGAATCCTGTAGCTTTAAGAGAGCCATCTGCGCTTCAATGTAATTTCCTGGCGTGGGAAGTGGTTTAAGCAAACCATACTCATCTTTCTTTCCAGCTTTGATAGGAATCACAATCATCTTCTTATTGGATGAGAAAGCCCATTTAAGAAAGAGAATGAGGATTGCAACTGCTGCAAAGCCACCGAATGAGGTGAGAAAGAGCGCGTTATTAATACCGCCTAGCATTTGTTGATCCTCATGGATTTATGACACCAGCTGCTAGCAAAATCAGAATCGCAGAACCGAGAACGATTCGATAGATGATAAATGGCATAAAACTCTTCGTCGAGATGAACTTCATCAGCCAGGCAATAACGGCATATCCCACAAAGAAGGCAACAACCGTAGCGCCAAAGGTTTCGAACAGAGAGTAAGGTCCTGATGGGCTACTTTCACTAAGTGCTGTTGAGAGTTCATAGAAACCACTACCGAAGACAGCAGGGATCGCCAAAAGGAATGAATACCGCAGAGCACTTTCTCGGGTGTATCCAAGGGTTCGGCCCATCGCGATTGTGGCACCCGATCTCGAGACACCTGGAACGAGCGCTAGCGCTTGAGCAATACCGTAGGCAAATCCATGGCCGGGCGTAAGTGAATCAAGGTTGCGTTCGCGCTTTCCAAATCTATCTGCAATACCAAGAATGATGCCAAAGACAATCATCACAATTGCAATGATCCAAAGAGATCTAAATGTATTTCGGATATTCTCTTGGAAGAGATAGCCCAGTACAACAATTGGCAGAGAGCCAAGAATGATCATCCATCCAAGACGCACATCCTGTGTTGGTGAAGCAGCGAGATCCCTGCGAAGGATTACTCGAGAAATCCAAGCAGATGCGATTCGGGAGATATCTTTTCTAAAGTAAAACAAAACAGCGAGTTCGGTTCCGATCTGAGTGATCGCGGTAAATGTTGCACCTGGATCACTGGCGCTGGGTAAAAACTCTCCAGCAAGGCGTAAATGCGCACTCGATGAGATAGGAAGGAACTCTGTAAGTCCTTGCAGTAAACCTAGAAAGAGCGCTTCAAGCATGGATGAAGTATCTCAGTAAGTAAAGTAAATGACGATTGCATCTGGCATGTATCCATTAATATTAACTCTATGAGCATCGCACGATATGCCTATACTGCGTTGGATTGCCAAGACCCAATCGCACTCGCCGACTTTTATTCGAAATTAACCGGCTGGTCAGTTGAGCCACTCGGAGATTTTGCTCTTGAAAAAGTCACATGGCTGGAACTTCTTGATGAACACGGTGTGACCAAGATGGCTTTCCAGAAAGTTGAGAACTATCAACGTCCAACCTGGCCAAATGGACCAGTCGGCCAGCAAGCTCATCTAGATTTTCATGTCACGGATATGGAGAAAGCTCGAACAGAGGTTTTGGCCATTGGGGCAGTCCAATCTGATTTTCAATCAGCAGAACATTTCCAGGTTTTCTTTGATCCAGAAGGACACCCGTTCTGTTTAATTCTCAAGAAATAAATTTACGCAAGCTAGGCAAGTTTGTTTGGCAATTGAGAGGTCATTCCACCATCGATAACGTAGGAAGATCCAGTGATAAATGAGGATTTATCCGAGCACAAGAAGCTAACTAATTGACCGATTTCATGAATGGTAGCCATGCGCCCGATTGGATGGGTTAAGCCCCACTCGTGCAGAAATTCTTCGGCGCTACGTTCACCTGCAAATGATTGAGCGGTGGCACGGATCATCGGAGTATCAACACATCCCGGCAAAACGGCATTGCACCTAATCTGCTCGGCCGCATAATCGACAGCAATTGCACGCGTTAGAGCGTTTACCGCACCTTTGGAGGTTGCGTAGGCGAGAACATTCTTTTGATTAGATAAGGCTTGCACCGATGAGATATTCACAATCGAACCACCACCAGCCTTACGCATAAATGGAATTGCATATTTGGCCGTCAGAAACATCGCCTTAACGTTCACCCCGAGTGTTTTATCCCAGAGCTCTTCAGAGGTATCTTCAGCAGTTCCATATGTTTGAATTCCAGCGCTATTAACTAGGAAATTGATATGGCCAAATTTGTGACCAACGTCAGCAATTGCCTTCTTCACTTGAGCATCTGATGAAATATCCACCTTGACGGCAGCAAACTTATCTCCATAACGGGCAAAATCCTTTTGAGCACTGCCCATCGCTGCCTCGTCGAGATCAAAGATTGTGACCGATGCTCCATCTTCAAGTAGACGTATTGCGCTACCAAGGCCAATGCCCTTAGCGCCTCCAGTAACGATTGCAACTTTATCCATTCGGAAAGATTAGACCCGAATTTTTCACCGCGCTAGACCCCAAACCCTTACGATTGGGCAAGGATTTTGAGAGTGCCAGGGCGTAGGGCCAGGGGAGTAGCCATGACAAGTGACCTCAGAGATTTTTCGGGACAAGTAGTCCTCGTAGTTGGCGCAGCAAGTGGGATTGGTCGAGCAGCAGCGCAATTGATTGCCTCTCGCGGGGCAACGGTTGTCATCGCTGATTTAGATCAGTCCGGATTGTCTTCACTACAGCAAGAATTGAAGCTGAAATCTAATCAAGTGAAAAACGTTGACTTGGGCAACCAGTCGAGTATTCAATCCTTAGTTGAATCTATTATCTCTGATCATCATCAGATTGATGCACTCGTAAATACAGGCGGAATTGTTGGCCCAACGAATACCAAATTAGAAGATACCGACTGGGCTGCATTTGAAAAAACTGTTTCGATCAATCTCTTTGGAACCATCTGGTTGACGCAAGAAGTTATTCCTCATATGAAATCTCGCAAGTATGGACGTATTGCCCATGTCGCATCTATCGCCGGCAAAGAAGGCAATCCAGGAATGCATGCCTACAACACTTCTAAATCAGGGATGATTGGATTCATTAAAGGTGTCGGCAAAGAGGTAGCAACTGAAGGAATCACAATTAACGCCTTCGCGCCCGCAGTGATTCGAACACCATTTAATGCAGGCACGAGTGATGAAACGTTGAAGTACATGCTTGGACGCATTCCAATGGGACGTGTAGGAGAACCAGAAGAAGCAGCAGAGATGTTGGCTTTTATGGTCTCAAAGGCCTGTTCATTTACAACAGGATTTACCTTTGATGCCTCCGGTGGAAGAGCTACCTACTAAAAATCTGTCAACCTTATTTTTTCTTAAAACCCTTAGGACATTTTGGGTTAACGGCAGTTATCTTTTTAGTTAACTTACCTTTGATGCAGGAAATCGTAGTTTTGCGAATTTGCGCCGGTGCGGCAACAGTTTCCTGAGTAAATTTCACTTTGATCGTTGGGGCAGAGAAGGTGAAGTTCTTAGCCGACACGTAAATCCACTCTTTTGCTTTATCTTGCGAAACTGTTTCTGTGGCTACATTTTGTTCGCCTTCCTGACCATAGGAAATCGTTACAGCAGCCTTAATTGGTGCATTTGAGAAACCGTAGAGACAGCGGGCAAAGTCACTACGCAACGCTAAGTCGTACACACCTTTTGTAAGAGTGATTCCATCTTCTAGATGATGAGCACCGCCAACCTTGTAATTGAGGCTAGCACCATCAAAGATTGGGGGAAAAGGTAAGAACGTAGATGCATTTGTTGTCACTAGCCCCAATAACTTACTTTTATCGTTGTAGCATGGGCTGCCAGTTGCCTGGCCAAGTCCGGTGCCAAACTTCCAGATTGAAGAAACCATTGGTCCGGATTTTACGAATTTTTCAAATGCTAAGAAATCATCCATTGCGTATTGCGGCCACGGACCCAGATCAACAGTGTCAGAACTCTGCAAATCCTGATTAGCCACATTCGCTCTTCTTTGCTTCCAGTATTTTTCAATCTCAGGATTTTGGGCTAATGAACTCTTCTCCACGTACGCATAAATACTTGGCACATTTACGGGGCTCGCCTCAACACGGACAGTATTGATCGTGGGCGAGAATGGTGTAACTTCCATGATCACATCCTGCATGCGACCAAACATGAAACCGGTTAAGTTGTTAGTGATCCTTATCGACAATCCAACTCGAACTCCTTCAGGAAATTTTCCCACCTGCCCACATTCATTTTCCGTCTTCCATAAACAGTCAAGAGTGTTATCGATTGGTTGGACTCTAATTGGTGTCACAGAAGCAGAGAAATTCCCAAGTTTGAATGGACACTTGGTTGGGTCTAGATCACACTTCCGATTATCAAAGTTCTGTAAATCTATATGAACTTTGACGGCATAATCTTGAGTTCCCAAAGAATTAGATAATCCCTCTGCTTTCCAGATACTGATCGATCCACCGTATGGTGTCGCGAATTTAGCATTACCTTGGTATTTCTTTGTATCCACTTCTTTTGCCAACACAGATTTGAATGACTTTCCAGAGCTATCTGTGAAAGTCAAAGATTCAACACATGTATCACTTACCCCGAGTTGGCACGGAGGTAAGATTGCATTAATTGCAATTGAGTCAGAGTTCTTGCATTTGTCATCTGCGATATCTGAACATGGCTCTGGTCTTGTGTAGAGCCCGCTCGTAGCACCTTCGGCATATGAATATCCTGTAATAAATGATTGACTACGCATCTCAGTTAGGCGTTCTGAAGATGAGAATCCAATCGAAGGTTTTGTAGGCCAATTTGGACTCATCGCACTGGTGGCAGAGGGACTCAGGCCAATTAAAAGCGCCGAAGTTAGCGTTGAGATTAAGAGAAATGCCCCCGAGCGCCGCGACATAGTTCGAGTCTAGATCAAATCGGGTTATTCCTCTATATTGCTTCGGTGCGCAAGACCAGATTCTCCACACCAATTCTTCTCTGCCTAGCCATCGCAACTCCACTCGTGCCTGCAGAAGCCGCTGTTAAGGCCGGTGCGACCTGTACAAAGGCCGGTGCGAAATCAGTGGTCTCCGGCAAGGCTTTTACATGCATCAAATCTGGAAAGAAGTTGATCTGGAATAAAGGGGTAGCATTTACAAAGCCAGCTGTCGCTGCTCCAACACCAACACCAACACCAACACCAACACCAACACCAACGACAGCACCGGCAGTTGACCTTCGCGCCGAATGCAAGTTGCCAGTTGCCGATGGCAGAGGAGATGTCTCCATCGGTGGATGGCCTCGAATTGCCGAGCGCTCAAAAGTGCTTGGAGATCTAACGGCAACAGTGATCATGGTTGATTTCCCTGATGCACCGGCAACCATGACTCCGGCTGCTGCGCTAGAACGCATTTCACCGGCGCAGGATGTCTTTAAAGAGATGTCATATGGAAAGCTCAATTACAAATTAAAGCCACAGTTGAAGTGGTATCGCATGAGTAAGAATTCAAGTGAGTATGTCGCAGGTGGCTGGACTTTTCTCAAACATAAGGATTACATCATCGAGGCTGCTGGTCTAGCCGATGCAGATGTTGACTTTAGCTCAACAGATAACCTCATAATTCTTGCAAATCCCGATGCCAAGGGCATGGGGTATTCGGGTCCTGCGCTGGCTGCAATTCGTGGCAATGGAATTACTCTTGATGGAAAGTACATTTCAAATGGCGCTACCTCTGCCTACGATCTCAATAACTGGAAGTCAATATGGCTCAACCACGAAATTTCACACAGCATGGGACTCGTCGACCTCTATGCAGCAAATCAAAGTGATCCAACAAATAAATTTGATGGACATCGCTATGTTGGTGAATTCAGTTATATGGGGTTGAGTAGTTACAACAGTAATTCACCTAGTCTGCTCGCCTTTGAGCGCTGGAATCTTGATTGGTTAGATGATTCTCAGATTGAATGCATGAAGGGCACCACCTTAACCAAGCTAATTACACCCATTCAAACTAATGGTGGCACCAAGGCGGTAATCATTCCTATTTCACGCACTAAGGCAGTGGTGATTGAAAGTCGCAGAGCGATTGGAATTGATAAAAATTTGGCAAAATCTGGTGCACTTGTATATGTCGTAGACTCCTCACTTCAATCAGGCCGTGGCCCAGTGCAGGTCTACCCATCTGATCTAAAGAATGATCCGCGTTATCTTCAAGCGCCACGTGCTCTTGGCGAGTCTGTCGTTATTGAAGGAATCACAATCAAAGTGACTCAATCCGATGCCTCGGGAGATACAGTCGAAGTTACTAAGTAGTGGGTAAAGGAACTTTAAAGTGCGATGTAACTGTAGAACCTTCAATTCCGATACTCCACTCAGAGGCAAGTGTATTAAAGAGGAGTGAGCCCAATCCCGATGCTGACTTTGACTCAAGAAGTGAACCATTATTTGAAATCTTTATACTTATCTGATCTACCACAATATCAAGCTGCACATAAATTTCCGTTGCTTTCCCATGACGAATTGCATTAACAACTGATTCTTCAATAATCTGTGCTGCATAGCTTCCAGATTCACTAACTTGATCTATCTCTGGAGAAATTGCAGATTCAATGCGCACAATCCCTGACCAGGATGCGAAGAAATCAGCGATTCGTTCCGACGATGCCTTCTTTGAAAGTGGAAAATTGGGCTCCATGAGAACTTTGAGTTTTTCATTAATCAAACGAAGCATCTCTGGCGTGAACTGGGGGACTTCTTCCTCGGCTGATTTAAGAAGCAATAACTTACAGCCAAGTAGCTGAGATTGAACCTCAGCATGCAGGTACTGCGCATAGTCACGTGACGTCATAGATACTCTCTGACCGCTGAGCTGGCTACGGATGAGTTCAATTGCAGATTTTTCCTCCTGTATGAGTTGCAGAGCAAGGACAGATAAGAGGCAAAAGAGGGTTAGGAAGGAATAGAGAAGGAAGTTTTGTCGAATTGAATCTTGTAAGGGCGCATCCACAAAGGGCGAAATTCCAACGAGAGCAATATTTGCGGGGAAGACAAAGAAAAAAAGAAAAGCGAAGAAGGCACAATTTTTGAGAAAAATTGATCGTCCGACAAACTGAGGAGATCTATTCGACCACCACCACGCTACTCCGACAAGGAAGTTGAAAGTAAAAACGATGTAAGCAGCGTGCAAAAATCCACTAGCAAGTGTGGAGTACTTAAGGTAGAAGGGGATTGCAAAGAAAGAAACTCCTAAGACAGGAATCAAGCGTTTGGCTAATGCAGCTTTAAATACAGAACGAAACCCTCCAGGAACATGAACGAGTTCACCTTTACGCCATTCAGAGTGACTCAATGGCCTTATCTGCTCACGAATAAGCAGATCAATTTCACGTGCCTGCTCCTGTAACGTTTGCCGAGTAACGGCCGACTCTGCTGTGGCCGCTATCTTCTTCTGGATCTCTGCAATTTTCTCTATAAGTACATTTTCAGAACCTGTAAATTTGAATTGAGTCCAGTCAGTTTCTTGTAGCATCGATTCTTCAATGACATTCTTTATATCTGTTCGCACGGTGACTCGAAAGAAATTGGCTATGGCAAAAATAGAAAAACAGTAGAAAAGCACTATCGCTGAATTAAGGATCTCAAGATATAGAGGTAGTAGCGGGTCAATCTTAAACAATGGTTCCAAAATCGCTATAGCAAATCCTCGAGTTACAGCCATTAAACCTAGAAGCGGAAATTGAATCTTTATCGCCCTCGCCTCTTGACCATAGACAATAAATGGCAACATTGATAGATGAGAGAGACAGAGAATCAGAATCCAACGAACGAATTCAGATTGATTGAGGTGATTGTAGGAAGTTGTGAGCAGACTAGCCCCAACTGTAAAAGGGGCTGACCACGCAAAGGCTGAGTATGAGAGTTTTTTGGCAGGCAAAGCCTTTACAATCTCAGTCACTTCGCGCGTCAGCATGTTATTTAGAAGATGCATCATCAGGGCTCATCAGTATCACAATTGAATCGTTGAGAATTTCAGCAGCATCAATGAGAATCGTTTCGATATCGAGTGATCCCTGGCCATCACCACCTGACTTTTCTAAAAGATTAATAGCCAACGTAACGCTTCCAAGTTTGCCCAAGAGTGTTCCGAAACGAATTTGTAGTATGCCAGCGTTGTTAACTGCCATCTGATCACTGCGGCGGTCAAACTCTAAGAGAAGATCACGATTTCGCTCGAAATTAAACTGCTTCTGCTCGGCATTCATTACGATCAGACTTGCGATGATAGAGGCTATATATACGCCATATATGGTCTTCGCACCTGAATACAGCGGGTTATACGGATCATTTAATTTAAAACCAACATGTGGTTGCAGAAAAGTCCATAACGTTTGCATCAGAAATGCGAGCAGAAAGAAGAAAATACGCAACCAGGCGCGACCTTGCACTAATTGCTTCTTATAAAACTTTGAGAGAATAAACAGACCAACGCTGATGAGCAGTGCGCCAATTAAACCAGCGACCACTCCTTGAAATCCGTTTCTTGGAAATTGCCCGGTAACAGTCCCCAGAGCGATTACCAAGAAAGAGATTCGAACAGAGATGATTCTGGGGAAAAGCTCAGACATCAAGGAAACTTCTTTATTGCGAATATTCCAAGAGTCTAGGGGAGCACTTTGCTTGGCAAGCTGGGCACTAATTCTTTCATCAAGCAAGTGCAGCAACTCTTTAGATTGATCCTGGAGTTTCTCAATAAGGCCTCTAAGGCGGGCATCAGTTTCTTTACCCTCAAGTTCGGAGAGAACCTCTGAGATTTTCTTTACCTCTGGTCTGACCAGAGCTGTATAGACGGTAGTTGCATTCCGATAGCTTTCTCCTTCAGAGAGAGTTAATTCTTTTGTATCGCTCAGGAGTATTGACTCGAGATTACGAAATGCCCGGTTCTCTTCTTTCAGCCGACCTAACGTTCCTAAGAAATAGGCAGTCAAAGCAAGCGAGGTACCCGTATAGACAATGGGCATGACGGTACGTTCAAGGATCTCCAAATCTCTTCCGAAAGCAAATTTTGCATAAGCTGAAGTAGAGGCTCCGAGCACTAAACCTGCCGAGTACCAAAATAAGATGCATCTCATGATTGGTACCGCCTTAAGCACACGCCTCTTTAACAACGTTGCTTGAATTATGAACACATAAAGAAAAGTCACGAGGTAACCAGCAGAGGCTATGAGAAATGCCTGATAGAAATCACCCTCTGGGTTGAAAGATAACTCACGTTCAACAGAAACTAAGAATCCAAATGGAAGGATGATGAGAAATCCAATAAATGAGACCGACCATCTACCGGTCGCTACTATCTTAAAATTCTCCCAACCATCTTTCATTTAACAATCGCTCACTTAGCAAAATCTCATTTAATCGTGACTTTACCCTGCTGCCACATCCTCACTGCCAGAATTCGTGGGTTGAAATCTTCGCCAGACTTTATTCCTAAGCTTGCAAAGGTCCGTTGTAATAAAGTTTCAGCCGCACGCAGCGATGTGCCACGATGGCGAGCAATCGCCGCATTTGTGTATCCCTCAGAGAGCAGACGGAGAATCTCACCCTGAACAGCGCTGATCACGATTCGATCATCTTCTACAGTTGGCTGAACTGGAGGATTCGATGTATGTGAAATCGAGTCCTCTACGGCAGTGATGAGTTCAGCGATAGAACCCAACTCGGACTTGACCAAGTATGTGACAGAGCTTGGGATTGACCGTCCATTTGGAATCGCTAAGACAGGTGAGGCGTGTGATGTCAGAACGACCTTGCCAATCCAAGGATGATTCTCTTCAAGGTAGTGCAGTAGATCTGCCCCGCTTGGTTGATTAAGCCCAAAATTTAAATCTGTGACCACTGCATGTGGGTCAAAAGAATCGATTCTCTCGATCGCCTCAGAAACACGCGTGGCAATTTCAACTTGAAATTCTGCGCCTTCAAGGACATCACGCAAAAGATTGAGTGTGAATTCTTCATCCTCAGCGATGAGAATTCGAGCCTTAAAAGATGTCGTCACAATGATTCAATCGGTTTTGTCCGGACATATGCCTAACTTTAGGGGGGTAACCCCAACATCACCTACAGGTGACCGGTCGGTTTTTACCTTTTGACTAACGCCTTCTTGGCCACTGCCTTCTTGGCCACTGCCTTCTTGGCCACTGCCTTCTTGGCCACTGCCTTCTTGGCCACTGCCTTCTTGGCCACTGCCTTCTTGGCC
>JACCDW010802701.1_pt1 | contig 17010 bp, 20 predicted proteins | sample 7449781 | NCBI WGS metagenome assembly JACCDW01 (sample SAMN15323449, study PRJNA562643) | freshwater metagenome | isolation source: river surface water | place: USA:Blue River Watershed | collected 2017-08-18
AACCTTTCTTAATTAAGAAAGGTTTCTTTTTTTTATATATAATAGAAAATTAATCTCTATAATGTCTAAGATTTCAAAATTTTTAAAAGTTGATAAAAATGTTCTTCTTGAATATGTTTATGATAGTGAAAATAATATAAGTGAGGCTTATGACATTTTGGTTAATACAAAAGATAGAAAACAATCCTATTTAGCAACATCAACTTCAGGAACTAATAACACACAAAGTAACTCACTTTTTAAGTTAGACACTCTTTCAAATAGGTTTGGTAAAATTGACACAAGCTTTTATTCATTTTTATCAGTAAAAAATTACTCAACATCAACACCAACAACACACGATACATTAAGAGTTCATTTACCTGTAAATTGGACATTTGGTGAATATTTAGGATTTTATGTTAGAGTATATGGATATGATACTTTAAATCAACAAACATATGATTTAAGCAACTTTTATTTTGATATGACCGATTCTGGTCAATCATATCTTTTGAATTTTACATCACCTCCTTTATTATTTCAAGAAAAACTATGGGGTAAAAATATTCAAATTGAAATACCTGCTTTATCAGCTATTTCTGCTCAAAAATTAAATAACAGACCAAAAGAAAATAGTGTCAATTCAAACCTTACAAATGGATCCGGATTCAGTATAACTGTTCCTATTTTTATTGACTTTCACTTTATAAACAATGTTCAAACCGTAAATGGTATATCTACTTATATTTTAGGTTCAAAAATTTCAGTATCATTACCACAAACACCAGAGTATGAAACTCTTGGGTTAATGATTGAAAATTCTCCAAATGGAGACTTCTTTGAAATTTACGGAACATATAATGGCACTTTAGCTGGATTTGACCAATTTATTGAAGATTCATATTATCAAGGACATAGATACTATGTTCAGTATAGTATAACAACATATGAACAAAACATTAGAGGCAAAACTGTAACCGCTATAGTTACTGAAAACTTCAACGAGACAATAGAATTTAGACCAATAATAAAATTCTCAACAACAACAGCAATAATTGATGTAGAGATGAGACTTATTGACGCTGTGGATGAGACTTATATAATTAGAAGAGCATCATATGGTATGTTACAGGATGAAGTTGCTAGATACTCTCTAAACTTAATTAAAATAAACTTAAAATATGCTAATAAACCAAAAGTTTATAACATAAAAAATTCTATAGATCCTTCTCTTGTAGGAATATCTAACTCAATGGGTTCAATAAAACTGACAGATGGTAGAAGAATTTTTATGCCACCTTCATCAAGACAAGTTAGTGCAGCTAATATACTAAATAACGATCCTAATAGTCCATTTAAAGATAAAACAGTTCTAAATGGAATTCCAATAACTCAAGATAATTCTTTAGTTTCAAATGCACCAGTAGAGACTGTTTATGTAACTTCTGATTTCTCCACACCCCCGGCTGGTGGCTCTTCAATAGAAACAGTAAGAGTTCCTTTTCCTGTTTTGATTGAAAAAGTTAATATAATGAGTAGATCCGATAGCGCAATGTTTAATGGTGAGAAGTATTATGCAAATGGTTTGATTACAATTATGTTGAATCCATTTGATAATATATTCAAGTTCTCAATAGCAACTGGTTCTCCAAATGCACCAAAACCTTTTAATCTAACTGGATTTAACGAAATTAAATTTATAATCAAAGATGATAAAGGAGAAGTATATTTTCCACTTTTCACTCAATCAGGTGATATAAATTTAGAAAATGGTCAAATTGTATTTAAAATTACAGAAAATAGTTTTGCAAATATTAAGAGAATTTATAATACGGGTGTAAATATTTTCTACATAGTTGGTACATCTGGTGAAAGTAACTTTGTAATCTACTCTGGATTATTCAAAATATTTGATAGTGCCGAATCATTAGCTGAGCTTAATCAATCAGCAGCTAAAGCCGGTAAAGAAGTAGGTGGATCAATTAGTAAAATAGATCAGGAATTAGCTCAATCTGGATTAGCTCAAGAAATTAAATTAGATCCAAGTGTTAGTAGTTCAGTTAAAGATTTGGTTAAAAAACCTATTTCAAGTGGGACTTTACCTAAGCCTAAACCAACAGGTGCATCTGAAATTATGAAAAACATCAAAGATGGAAAATATAAGAAGTAATAATGAGATTAAGTAGTCAGTCCAGTCAGTTTATTTTTAATTTACCAGGTGATTTTTTACCAAATGAAATATTACAAACTTATAGACCAGTTTTAGAAAAAAACTGGATTCAATATGAAGACGTTATAGCTTATTTGAATTCAACTATTAAAAGTGTAAATTTTCCAGGAATCTCTTTTGATATGCCAAAACAAATGACAATGAGGGGTAAAGAAAGACAGTTCAAGCCGGCAAAAAACGTTCAAGATATTACAACAACACATGACTTAACTATAACATTAAGATCAGTTGATTCTGACTTAAACTATTGGTTAATGTTTGATATTATATCTAAACATTATTTAGACACGGATAATGCCTTCTTAAATCCATTTACAATTACTTGTGTTGATATTCATAGAGATGCTATATATGTCATTAGATTTTACGAAATAATACTTAAAGGAATGTCGGAAAATACCTTTAACTACTCACAGCAAAAAGTACAATCAAAAGACTTTACTTTAAGCTTTCATTTTAATTTCTATGACATTGAATTTATACTTAATAGAAGTAAAGTTTTAGAATTAGGAGTAGTTCCAACTATTTTACAAAGAATTTAATTTTTAATCATGTGAGAGTATTTTTCTAAATTATTTAGAATATATTCTGGATATGTATTATCTATTTCAACTTGTATAAGTTCATGTCTGAAAAAAGGATCAATATTATTACTCATATTGTTTTCTATGTTAATTAAAACTCTTTCATTTACCATGTCTCTTGCTGAATAAGATAATATTTTATTTTTCACCATTTCTTTACCACCCATAAAACTAAAATGCCAACCACCACCTTCTACCAACTCACAAAGGCTATTATCACCTCTTACTTCATTTAGTGATATATTTTTTAACACACCATAAGGTAAAATTTTACTACCTATCCAATCTTTTTCTTTCAAAACATTTAAGTAATAACAATACATATTTTGTTTAAGCCCTATAATACTTCTAATTTCTTTTTTTCTTAGTTCATTAATTAATTTAGGATTTGGTATTTCATCAGCATCTGAAAAAATTATAATATCATCATCTTCACAGTTGATAAGTGGTCTTCGAACAGACTCTTTTTGAAAAAAATCTCTACCATAATCTGATTGAGTCCATCTATTGAATCGATTTGTCTGTGTTTTTATATAACTATAAATTTTATTAAGTTCAACATCATCTGTTTGATTTAAATTAACAAAGTCATGTGGTGTATCAAATATTTTATAAGATATAATCTTATCATAAAACTTCTCAAACCTTTCTTTATATTCCTCTAAGTAAAAAATTTTATGATCACCATTGTGTCTCACGTTTGATTCAACAATAACAAAATAGTCAATATGATCATAAAGTGTATTTAATCTTATCTCTAATATATCTAATTCATTAAAAAAATTAAAACAGTCATATATCTTACTCATATCCAAAAATATTTATTTTTTTCTTCGTACTCTTTTTTAAGAGACAAACACTCAGTGGAATTTTTTAACTCATTTGATTTATCCAGATATCTCCAACCATCCACTATTATATCACCAGTTGACCAGTAACCATCGCTATTTTTATAATCAGCCCAATACATAGGAGCAATTACATTAACATTATCATTTAACCAAACTGGCCAAAAAGAAAAACTTGAAGCTGATAAAATAACATTTTTACAGTTATACAAAATTGACCAATCCATCCAAACAGGACCACCTATATGATGATTTGCCTTATTAATATCAGATGTTTTTGTAGAAGATCCACCTATAATTTCAACATTAGGTAATATTGAATTTGAGAAAATAATATCATCTGTTATAATATAAAACTTCATTTCTGGATTTAAATTTCTCATATGTCTCATTGCATTATTATAGTAGTCATCAAAAAGAACAGCTGATCCTCCTTTAAAATCACCACCTCTGATGTGAATTATGCAAATATTATCTGAATTATAATTAGTTATTTGAAATTCTGATTTTATTTTTATCCAACTTTTAATAAGTTCTTTATAATCTTTAATATATTTTAATGATTGCATATTACCATCAACCTTAGTATTGTCTGATAATTTTAATAAACCATTATCAATTTTGGATATATCTAAACCATTAGTATGTCTAGTCATTTTTTCTTTATAATAAAAACTGATTCCATCTGGTAAAATATTAGGCGGTCCTCCTTCTGGACCATCACCACCAATAACAGTTTTTCCAAAATCAATTTCTAAAAATTGAGATCCCTTAAATTTATGAGGTGACATAATTCCAAAATCATAATTATTTTTAAGAGCTAAAATTCTAGTCACTACATAACACCAAATTTGGTTTCCTAAACCCTGCCCATTATATAATTCAGTTACTAACATAATCTTTTATTTAATTATATTTACACCATTATTACCTATATCAAGAAGACCTGATCCCGTAACATGGCCAATCTCAGTCAATTCATATTTATCCCATTCTAAATTATCAAACCATTCACTAAGAGGAAATATTTTAGTTCTAATATCATCACATAAAATATAACCATTATAGTTGATTTCTCTTATTTTGTTTGTGAATTCTATTTCATCTTTTCCATTATGTGAAATATCAAGTAACATAAATTTTGAAGAATTCAAAATTTTTTCATCTTCTTTAAGAATATCTAAATTTTTAAATGATAAATTTGGATAATCTTTTCCAAATGGAGTATGATTAAGTGTTCTCATAGAAACACCATCAATATAAATTGGTTTTAAGATTTTAAAAAAATCTTTATCAACAATATCATAAGAGATAACTTTATTTTTTGGATTTTGCGCAAGACAGATAGCGGATAAACCATCAAAAGTTCCTATATCTAATAATAAACAATTATTAAACTGAAAAGAGAGATAAGTTAAAAGTTTGTAATGCTCTTGTTGTGGTTTATTTTTTTTAAATGACTGCTCTATATGGTCTTCTTTTAGATAATATTTTTCTAAAAATGAAATATCCATATTAATAACATCATTATAATTAATTGTTATCATAAAATTTTTTATTTTTTAATAATACATCCGAACCAAAATCTTGAATTATAATCCAGTCATCCCCTAATAAATTTTTTATTTGTTCTTTATTTAGTGAATTTTCATAATATTCAATATTATTAGCATATTCTGTATATAAATATCTAACTTTATTTTTAAATGTTTCTTTACCACCTTCAATCATATAGTCTTCTGCTCCTTGTACATCTGCCCAAATAAAATCAATAACTTCTATGTTATTATCCGAAACATATTTGTCTAAAGTTACACACTCAACAACTAATTGATTTTCAAAACTAATATCAGGCCAGGTTTGTGAGAGTTTATCGGTTGGATTTTTTAAAGATGATGAATATATTGTTGATGATTGGTTAAAAATTAATTGACCATTTTCTTTACCAATTGCTTTATTTTCAAATATCACATTGTTAGAATTTATACCTTGTGTTAAACTATGATTTAGTGGTCTAAATCCACCATTTACAAAAACATCAGCATTTCTATTATCAGGTTCAAAACAATAAAATTTGGCCTCTTCTCCAAATACTTGTAGAAACTCTAATGTGTCTATACCATCAGCACATCCGATTTCAAAAATTACACAATCTTTTTTATTAATTAAATTTTTAATTTCTATTTTATTCATCAAACAAAATTATTTTTTCAGCTAAATCGTTAAAAGATTCACTTGATTTTAGTTTATTAATTAGTTCAGAATCAATGACAGACGGATCCACCCACCAATCTTCAAATGGATCATTTCCAATATTACAAATATCACCAGCGATTAAAATATAACCATATGATTGCAGAATTTTTCTTGATTCACTTCTAACCATAAGTTTTGTTTGTAAGTCAGTTGATGTCTCATAAAAATCGGTCTCAAAGGTAATTACCGAAAATCTATAATCATCAAAAGGTATTCTTTTAAGACAATTAAAAGTATTAATTTGAGGCTCTATATCAATTTGTAAATAATCTATTCTATTTGGTAAATTACTCTCAATAAACAAACTTTTATAGTCAATCGTTAAAGCATCTTGTAAAATAAATTTAGCATTTCTATTCTCTCTCTGAAATCCTATTTGAGATCCATATTCTATATCTATAGAAATACCATTCCAACCAAATTGAGATTCTAATAAGTATGTGTTATTTATAAAAATAGGATCATTTGCACCTATTTCAACAAAAGTTCCATTTTTTTTACCATTGGTCATAGTTAATACAAATAAATCTTGATATGATTGTGAGTAATTTCTTTGAATATTTTCACACCCATTAAATTTAACTTTTAATCTTTCGTATTTGGATTTGTCATAAAGTATCATTATTATTTTTAATTTTTTTATTAACACTGTAAATGAAATATCAGTATTAATTATTATACTTTTTATTAAATAAATAAAATTTGTTTAGTCATTACTATGGATATAATAATTTTCACCACCAGCATATATAGCTCTATATTTATTTTTATCAATAAAATAATTTCCAATTCTTTTTTCAAAACAAAAACCACCATAAGACGGATAGGGGTGAAAATCACCTTCTATGTTAAAATCACAATTCAGTAATTTTTCTCTTTTTATGAAAAAAACTTGATCACTCATTACTTTTGAAAACCAAAAAAAGTCATTTCTTTTGGAAATATTGTGTGAAGATTCCTCCCAGTCTCCGACAGATTTACCATTCTTAGTTCCAAAAATATTAGGTTTATTCCATGGTATTGTTGTCACAATAACATCTTCATCATCATCTAAAATTCTTATAGAATTTTCAAAAAAATCATCGGTAATATAAATATCTGATTGACAATCAGACGATACATTTAAGATATAATCAGTAGAGATAGATATCAAATCTGAGAAATATGGCATCGTATAATTAAACCCATGTGTGTCTCTGTTTAAATTTAATCCTAATCTAGAATTTACTATTTCAATATTATCATCAACATAATTAATTTCTAATCCTTCATAATTAAACTTTTGTATAGTATCATTAAACTCATCTATTGATTCTATGTTGTTTATATTTAATCTTTTTTTTGTGATGAACTTATTTTGAATATTCAAAAACCAGGAATCATTTAGAATCTTCCTAAAGTTACCTTCGTATAATATAGTAGTTAATGTTACCATAATTTTTTAAGATTTTTTCCAATATCCTATAACAACACCTTGTGATTCTAAAACTTGAATAGGTTCTTTTATATTGTGTTTTTCTCTATAGTCATTAGTAGCGTGAAATGCACCGTATCTTTCGGTGTAATCATCTATAATACAATATCCACCTTTTGATAACTTTGGATATAGATATTCCAAAGGTTCTATTGTAGATTCATACATATCACCATCAAGTCTCAATACACTTATTTTTTCTATTTTATTATGTGGAATGGTATCTCTAAACCAACCCTTAATAAACTCAACACTATCATCTAAATCACTTATTAATCTAAAGTTATTTTTCACATCTTCCATAGATATACTAAGCTCTGGATGTGACCAATGTATATCTCCTTGATCAGCCGGGAATTTATCAGGATTTGGTTTTGGAACACCCTCAAATGAATCATAAACCCAGACTTTTTTATTTGAATTGGCATTTTTAATTATATTATAAGCCAATATACAAGCTCCTCCTCTCCAAACTCCACATTCAACAAAATCACCATCAATATTGTTTATCAATGTATCATTTAGACATTCTTCCACATTATCAATAAATGCTTTAGGAAGCATTGTCAATCTTGTATTGTAATTAACAAAACTAGTATCAGTTGTTGATCCAAACGTTATATAATTTTTAATTTCTTCTATACTTTTCATATTTTTTTTATTTTTTTATTTTATATTAAATTATAATATTTATTATTTTTACCATGAAATCCAAATGGTGTGATATTCATTGTTTCTGGTGTTTGAACCTCATGTGAAAATTTTGCAGCAATTTCAACTGGACAATAAACACATCCATTATTTTCAAAAATATGCTTATTATGACATGTAAAAAATCCATCTTCATTATAAAATCCAAAATATGGTTTCCATTCTATATTTAGATTAGATGATAAACTTAACAATTTTTTTGTTCTTAATGAGAATCCACCATTACCAACTCTAATTATATTACCAAAAGGATCTCTATAACTGAAATCATCGTGTGGTAGATTCCAAGGAGCGCCAATATAATCATATTTATAGAAATCATCATCCCATTTTTCAGGATTTACTACAAATCCATCATCTTGTGTTATTAATACAAACTCTGTTTCAATGAATTTATAAAGTTCATAAACTATAAACCTACTATACTCTGAATAGTCTAATTTAGGAATTTTTACAACCTCTATACCATTACCAGGATTCACATCTAAATCAGTAAATAACTTGACTTCTGCAAATTTAATACCTCTCATAGAATATTTAAGAGATTTTATTGCTCTTTCTATATTAACAGAGGTTACTAATACAAGTGTTACTTTATCTAAATTTATCATATTTTTATTTGTATTTTTGAACCATCTTATTTAACTCATAATCCTTTATTTCTTTTGAAATGGTGTTTGATAATTGACTTTCCCAAGTTCTATTGACAACATTTATTTTATTTAAAAAGGATGGTTCTCCATATTCCATATACATTCTTTTATAATAATCAACATCCATTAACCATATTAGATCTTCATCAAAATAAATTTTTCTCTCGTCATTTTTTATTGTTATCACACTAGGTGAACTAATTGTATTTATCCCAAAATGTATTTTTTCATTCCAAGAAGGATAAAATTTCCTATACATTGTATCACCATCATTGGAATGCTCACAAGCTGTTGCAACCCAAACAATGTTTTTATTATCATCGATGTGTTTTTTTAAATTTTCCAATGCATCATCTCCAAATAAAAAGTCATCTTGCCATAATAGTTTTATCCAAAATCCGTTAGATAGTTTCATAGCGGTATTAATATTAGGAGATGAACCACCAATTTTATAAGTATTTCTATGATACTTAATATTCAATATATCTTTCCATCTAATACAAAGATTCTCAACCGAGTCATCTGAACTATGATCTGAAATAACTACTTCAAAGTCTTGAAAAGTTTGACTTTTAAGTACTTCAAAACTTTTTTCTAAAAAAACATCTCCAAATCCATGCATTTCATAAGTCGGTATGGCTATTGAAAAGAATGGTCTGTCTGATAATTTATTTTTCATTTTAGATATATTCATAGATTGATTTTTTGGAACGTTTAGATTACTAAAAGTTTTTTCAACATTATTATTAGTTTTTAATGCTAATTCATGAATAGTTTTAATATCCGTTCCAACATTGTATAACCCACTGGCATCTTTTATCACCAGTTGAATAATTAAGTTTGATATAATATCAACATAATCAAAATTACCAATTTGATCAATCCAGGCTTTATCGTAAGGAAATGGATTTGGTTTATGAGCACATCTTATTAATAAGTAATCATTAGACTGAAGTTGAACCAATCCATCCGATAATAATTTTGTATATCCATACCAATTATTACAATGAACCGGAACATCATCCTCAGAAGCATTATCAACAGAATTAGCATAAACATAATCAGTTGAGATATGTACTAACTTTTTTGATTTTAAATTACAATATTCAATTAGCTTAGATACGAAATAATAATTAACATCCCAGTGTTTTTTTCTATCATTAGAATATGTATCGGTATTGGCTATACAATTTATTATAATGTCAAATTCAATATTATTTAGTGACTCATCAATATTAAAAATATCAAACTCGTCTTTTTTTCTTGAGATAAAATTCCAACCTGTCTGTTTTACTATCTCAGAACCTAATAAGCCATCACCTAAAACTAATACATTTAATTTATCCATTTCTCTTTAAACATATTTTCTACATATTCAAAAACAACATCATCATAATGTGGATATGCTCTCAAAAAAAATACTTTATCTAAAACTTGATAAGCATTTTGATACTTCTCAAAATTATCTAAATTCATATGTGTTTTATTATTTAATTTAATAAAGTTCTATTATAATCATATTTTTTGTATATAAATCATCTAATTTATAGTGTGAGAATCCGGGACCAAACCAATTCTTTGGAGCCAAAACTTTTTTATTTTTATTCTTTGACAAATAACTTGACCACCAACTAAAAGAACTATTAGATATTATATGATGATCACATAATGACATAGAACAAAAATCCACATAGTGAGAATTTGATTCGAAGATTGTAAAGTTTTCTTTTTTACCCCAGATGGATTTACACCATTCACTATCATCACTAAATATTACAAAATGATAATTACCTTCAAAATAATTTAAACATTTATTTACATAATCTTCTCCTAATAAAGGATGATACTGATTTGGATGAGTATAGTCGCCTCTTCTTATATGTATAGAAACTAATTCTTTATTTGTTTTTGGAAGAAGTTCTTTTGCTTTATTGTATATTTCCGATTTGAATGATAAAATCTTTATTAAATCTTCTTCACAATGATTAAAGTATTTATCAGATTGAAAGTATCCATTTATATCAGAGAAATCTGGAATTTGAAAAAATTTATCATCAAAATGAAAAAAAGATTCTACTACATTGTATCTAATATGCTCGTTTTCTTTAAATAGACTATCATCTAATTCAAAACAATTATTTAATTCGAAGTTTGACATAAAAGATGTACCATCCATTAAGGTCTGACTTTTAGCAATCAAATTTTCTTTTGGAATATAAATATCAAACCCATTCTTTTTCCCGATTCCAAAAAGTGCAGCAAATTGAAAGAGTTGATTTCCAAATCTCCCATTATATCCTATTTTTGTATTTGTTATCATTAGTATAGTCTATTACATTTTTGACAATAATTATATCTTACAGTATCTTTTATTTGCCCACATAAACAAAAATTTTGTCTTTTTTGTTGGTTATTTGGAATAGGTTGAGTAAAAACTATATCAGTATCAGAATTAGTTGATTTTTCTTCAGATTTGTATTGAAAATCTTCTAATAAGGTAAAATTATATTTTCTGATATAATCAAGACCATTATAATATTTTATAAATTGGTCAAAATTCATTTTTTCAATTTTCTCACAAAGTTCTTTATTCTTTTGAAAATAAGAATTATTTTCATTACTATTGAAACTTCTACTATGTTCAAAATGATAAACAAAATCGTTTATCCTATGTATTTTAAGCTTAAATTTTAAACATCTCAAAAATCTTTCTTTATCTTCAGGTCCATATGATATGAAATTTTCATTTTCTCCTCCAATTCCCTTATACATATCAGTTTTAAAAAACTGACAGTGACCGAATTCAGCCCTTTCTTTATTACCTGTTAATGAATCGATAGAAAATTTAACGTCAAATTCATCTCTTGAAGCTGATTGAGAAACTTGAACTTGATAAAATCCATCACCATATGGATAAACCACATCAAAAATAGAATTTTTTAATAGATATTCAGATATAATATAGGTATTTACTGGCAATACAACATCAATATCGTAATTACAAACAACATCAGTTTCGACCATTGAAAGCATTTCATTTAATTGTCTAGTTCTGTGATAGTGACCTGTAGTGTTCTTTTCTTTTATATGTTTAATATTTAAATTTTTGAATTTTTTCAAAAAATTTAATTTAGATTCTTTATCATACATCTCATGTATTATCACATTTGTATTGAAATGATAGTTAAGATATGATAAAACTGTTATACAATTATTTAGCCTATCTATAGATTCAACAAAAACTGGTATAATAAAAGTAGTATTTTTTAAATTTATCATTTATTGTAAATTATATTTAAGTAATAATTTCTTAGTTCAAAGTTTTTTCTAAGAATCTCATTCATATTATTTCTTGAGGTAGCATTATCATCATGTCTTCTATGTCTAACTATTATATCCGGTAGGTTTTTTAAAACTAATCCATTGGCTAATGACCTACACCATAGTTCTAAATCCTCTGTACCATCAAAATTTGAGTTATATCCACCAATTTTTAAAATCAATTCTTTTCTGAACATAATAGTTGGATGATTCATGAACCAATCAGTAATTCTCATAATATCTTTAGGTATATCCTGTAAGTGATTTGTTATACTTGAATTTTTACCAAAAAGCTCCATTTGACCACCTAAAACATCAACTTGATTATTTTGAAAAAAATTGAATTGTTTTTCAAGTCTATCAGGAAGCATAATATCATCACCATCCATTCTAGCAATCAAATCATATTTACATTTACTCAATCCAAAATTTAGAGCTTTTGAAATTCCAGATTTTTGTTGGTGATAAATTGAGTATTTATCCTGTATTAAAGAATTAAGAAAGTTAGTAACCTCATCATTAGAACCATCATTTACAACTATAACTTCATAATCTTTAAAAGTTTGTGAATCAATACTATCTAAACATTCTTTTATGTAATCAATTGGTGTGTTATATATTGGTATTAAAATTGAAATCATTATTTTTTCTCAATAATTTTTTTATAAAAATCTATAATTCTTTGCTCATTCATGTAAATATTCTCCTGATTATTTATTAAATAAGGTTCTTTATACATTTGATTATAAAGATTATCATTTTTATCTAATTCGATAATCTTACTAATTAAATCATCATCATTTTCAAAATCATGCCAATTTAAAAATGACTTTGAGTTAAACTCATCTTTACAAGAGTTACTACCCCAGTAAATAGGAATACAACCACCCATCATTCCTTCTAATAATTTCTCAGTCAAATATCCATATTCTGAATAATTTTCAAAACACATACAGAATTTATAATCCTTTAACCATTCAATTTTATTTTCAACTTTATACCCTATGTTATTAAAAGCCATTCCGCCAGAATCCACTTTTTTATATTGAGAAAGCTTAAATAAAAAATCATTTCTTTTAGGTGCATTTGAATTACTATGTATGAATGCGCAAAATTTATTTCTATTTGGTGTTAATTCTTTTTTGAAGAAATAATCTTTTTCTTCCTGAGAGGCATTTCCCCAATGTAATTGATAAATCGGAAGTCTTAATATTCTTTCATCATCTGAAAAGTCAAAACCAATAAAGTAATCATAATTATTAAAATTCGGTCTAATATTTTCTCCAGTATAATAAATTCTTGTTTTATGTGACCAATTCATAATTTGACTTCCAAATACAGAACCAAATACTATATCTGGATCGTTATCATCTAAAACAATGTTATATCCGCATTTAAGAAGAACCTTATAAAGGTAAAATGTTTGTGGTTGAAAACCACCCCAAAAATCTACAAATTTTATTTTTATTTCCATTATGATCTCATTTCATTATCGTTTTTAAATACTTGAACTACTTTTGGTATCCAATTTGGTACAGATGTGCAGTAAGGCGATTGCTTACTGTAACAGTACTCAGGACTCAATACTTTAGTAGCATAAAGTATAAAAAATTTATTAGAGTGGCTTTCATCGTGCCACTTCGCAATTACACCTCTTGAATAGTCTATATCAATTTGATTTGCGATAAATTGAAACATATTCATTATACAAGATTTTGTTCCTCCAAAAAACGCACCAGCCATATATTGAAAGTTCACAGCATCGGGTATAAAAGCTAAAGATTTTTTATCATTCTCAGGAGTTCCTCTATTCCCAATAAACCAAGGATGAGCTACACAAACTATATCTCCAAAAATCTCATCACCAACTTCATTCTCAAATATCATATCACTATCTACATAATATAAATAATCACAGTCTTTTAATTTTTCGGAATTATTTACAAAATGTTTATATCTAAGAAGAGTTGGAAACGGCCAAGGTTTGTGTTCAATTATTATTTGTTCAATCTCTCTATTTGAATTGATATCAATTTCCTCATCCACAAATAAAAAATATTTAACATTGTGATTTTTTAAGAAAAATTTATCAGCAGATTCTATTAAATTCTTTAAGAAAACTTTATATTTCCCAGTTGCTATTACTAATAATCCTATATTCATATTTTTATTTATTTTCTAAGTCATTTCTCATCATTATATTGACAAGTTCTTCAAATTTAACTTTTGGAATCCATCCTAATTTTTCTTTTGATTTGGCATAATCACCAAGTAGAACTTCTACTTCAGCTGGTCTGTAATACTTTTCATCAACTTCAATAATAGTAAGACCATTATCTAAAATTCCCTTTTCATTAACACCATCACCAACCCAGTTTATATTCCAACCACACTCTTTACATGCTAATTCTACAAAATTCTTTATAGTATGTGTTTCCCCAGTAGCAAGAACGTAATCATCAGGCTCATTTTGTTGAAGCATTAACCACATACCTTCAACAAAGTCCTTCGCGTATCCCCAATCTCTTTTAGAGTATAGATTACCTAATTTCAAAGTTTGAAAGTTCTCACCTTTATCTATTGCCTTTTTTATTTTTGCAAGACCAATAGTTATTTTACGAGTAACAAAAGTTTCACCCCTTCTTTCACCTTCGTGATTGAAAAGTATTCCATTACTTATGTGCATTCCATAGGACTCTCTGTAGTTTTTTGTAATCCATAAGCCATAAAGTTTTGCAACACCATATGGACTTCTTGGGTGCATTACAGATGTCTCTGTATATCCATTCTCAGGCATATTATAACCCATACCACCATACAACTCCGAAGTAGAAGCTTGGTATATTCGAGCTTTTGGACAATGGTTTTTCACAGCTTCAAGTATAGCTAATGTTCCTAGTCCATCAACTTGAGCAGTGTAATAAGGAATTTCAAAACTAACTTTAACATGAGATTGGGCAGCTAAGTTATAGACTTCATCTGGTTGAATTTTAGAAATTAAATTTGATATAACAAGTGGATCAGTTACATCACCATAGTGTAATTTTATTTTATCAAAAATATGGTCAATTCGGTCAGTATTAAAGGTAGATGTTCTTCTGATCACACCATGAACTTCATATCCTTTTTCTAAAAGTAGTTCAGCTAAGTGAGAACCGTCCATTCCTGTAATACCTGTAATAAGTGCTATTTTATTTAACATAATCTCTATAAGTTTTTTTTATTCCTGTCCTCAATCCAGTTACGGGTTGCCATCCTAAGTTAAGAATCTTAGAAACATCTAAAAGTTTTTTTGGAGTCCCATCCGGCATATCTGTATTAAATTGAATCTCACCATCATATTCTAATACATCTTTAACTATATAAGCTAAATCTTTTATCGAAATATCTTTTCCAGTTCCAACATTTATTATTTCAGATTCATTATAATTCAACATCAAATAATGACAGGCTTGTGCTAAATCATCAACATAGAGAAACTCTCTCATCGGAGAACCTGTTCCCCAAATTTCAACAGATGATTTATTTTCTATCTTTGCTTCGTGAAATTTACGAATCATTGCTGGTAAAACATGTGAATTATTCAAGTCGTAATTATCATTTGGTCCGTATAAATTAGTAGGCATTACCGAAATAAAATTATCACCATATTGTTTATTATAATCCTGACACATTTTGATACCAGCGATTTTAGCAATCGCATAAGCATCATTTGTAGGCTCTAATAATCCGGTTAATAAATATTCTTCTTTAATTGGCTGATTACATAATTTTGGATAAATACAAGAAGATCCTAAAAACAATAATTTCTTAACTTTATTATCATGAGATGCTTTGATAATATTAGATTGTATCATAATATTCTCATAAATAAAGTCTGCTCTAAAATCATCATTTGCTTTTATACCACCAACTTTAGCAGCAGCTAAGAAAACATAATCAGGTCTTTCAAAATGAAAAAACTGACTGACTTGAAATTGATTAGTTAAATCCAACTCCTTTCTACTTTTAAGAATTAAGTTTGTATATCCCAATTCTTTTAACTTTCTTACTATTGCCGATCCAACCATTCCGTTATGACCTGCTACATAAATTTTTGAATCTTTATTCATTTAACAATTGATTTAATTTTTGTTCTCTTATTCTACTTTTTCTATCTACTCCTACTAATTCATACTCAGAAGATACATAAGCTAATCTTATTTGAAATGGAAATGATTTTACGGAATGTAAAAAAACATAATTATCTTTACCTATTTCTTCTAATATAGAAGTCATTTCTTTATAACTTTCAAATTCGATTATTTTACACATTAAAGATTTTGTTTCTAACTGTTTATAAAGAAGGTTTAAGTTCTCATCTTTTTTTATAAAAGTAACTTCAAAAAATGGTAGTGGAGTAAAGGCATCCACATAAAAGTCATATCCCTTATCTAAGAAGTCATGAGCGAAAGGTTCATAACTATTTTCTATAAAATGCTTTATATTTTCTTCATTTTTCCAGTTTCCCACAAGATATTATATAAAAAAAAAGAGAGAAGTTACTCTCTCTTTTTTAATTACTCTTCACTTTTTTTCTTACGAGTTTTCTTTTTCTTTTCAGATTCAATTTTAACAATCATTTTATCATTTTCAGAATCATAATCTAAATTTAAATTTGAACCTTTATCAGGGTTGAATTGAATAATTTCTTCCGTAAGAACATCCTCAACGTGACGCTGAATAGCTCTTTTCAAAGGACGTGCTCCGTATTGTGGATCAAATCCTTCAGAAGCGATGTAATCAATAGCCGAGTCCGTGATGTTTAGTTTGAATTCCATTTTCTCAACTCTTTCAACTAATCTATCCAATTCAATTTTGATAATTTGATTAATATCGTCTTTAGAAAGAGAATTAAACATAACAACATCATCAACACGATTCAAGAATTCTGGAGCAAATTTCTTTTTCA
>JACCDW010454344.1_pt1 | contig 17007 bp, 18 predicted proteins | sample 7449781 | NCBI WGS metagenome assembly JACCDW01 (sample SAMN15323449, study PRJNA562643) | freshwater metagenome | isolation source: river surface water | place: USA:Blue River Watershed | collected 2017-08-18
AAAGTGGGATAAATAAAAAAATAAAAAAAATAAAAAATTGTTAATAAATATTTTAAATAAAAAAAAATGGATAAGAAAAAGTATATTTCTTATGAATATAGAAAAAAAGAGTATAAAGTAAATATAGATTATAAATATAAATTTATAAAAATGGCATCAAATGTGGAAGATTTTTTACATCAAATTCAAAATATGATGGATCAAATAAAACCCAAAAATAATCTTGAAAAAGAGGATCCAACAATCAATCATAAATCAAAAATTGTAGATAGTGTTGAAGTACTATCATTTTCAATATTGTTACATATGTATATGGGATTTTATTTGTTTTTAATAAGTCAACCATTTATCGCAATGATAGTATATCAAGCATTTGTATTTGGAGTATCTTATTCATTATTTCAATATAATTTCTTTTATTTTATATTTCATCCATTTTTTCAAAATCATAGTAAAGATATTGTAATGCCACAAATCTTATACACTTTTTTTCATTATTATATTTTGTTTCATAATTATCCATTTTATATTACTATTTTTATGAATATCATTATGTATCATTTAAGCAATTCATATTTTGAAAATACTGAACATATTGAATCAAAGAAAATTCGAACATTTATGAATATTCTTGTTTATTTTATGAAATTTTTTTATATCAAAATGATTCAATACTTTTTTTAAATTATATATAAATAAATAATTTGTTACACTTCATTTATAATAAATGGAATATTTCCCCGAACATATCTATAAAGAAAATGTTTCAATTCTTGAAAAAAATATTTTATAACATTTTTCGGGGCACAATTTGCTTAATATCAAATTATATTTTTTAATAAATTATTATTTATTAAAAAATTTTTTAACTGTTTCATTCATCTTAAAAAGGGTGTAATAAATATTTTTATTATTTTGTTTCGTTAGGGTAACCGGCGGATTGTGGGAAACCGTAGTTAAACCAGTAGTTAGGTGATAAATAAGATTCACCTTTTCCGGCACCTTTACCGAGATCGGTTGTAGGATTATTATCAGAGGGTCCCATTTTACAAATAAGATCGAGTTCAAATGGATCAATTGCGTAGTTGTAGTAGCGGAAACGAGATAAGAAACCACCAAAACCGCCAAAATTGTTAACATAAAGATCACCATCATTAAGTTTAGGAACACCACTTAACTTTTGACGTTTCTTTAAATTACAATTGACATAAACATCAACACTATTACCAATTAATACAATAGAAATATGAACCCATTTATTAATAGGAATATTACCAATATCGCAAGTTTCATAAACATTATCATAAGTGTTAAAACGAATATTTATTTTGTTTGTATTAGGATATAACCAAACACCGGGAGATTGGAGAAGAGGTAAATTGCGAGTTCTTGAACTACCAGTACCTACATACATATCATTGCTACCTTTATGGAATACATGTTTAAAGTTAGTGGGGTTATAACTTCCTCCGGATACTTCATCGCAATCAGCATCAGATGCTGAAAAATTGCTATCTTTCAGATAGATCCAAAAACTGTATGTAAATTCAGTACCATATTTACCATCAGAAGGATGAGGAAGTTTATAACCTTCAATACGTGATGCTTGAGATCCATCAACAGTATTTGGAATAAGCATAGGTGAATTGTTTACAAAATTGTTATAACCGCGTATGGTTGTGTAAAGATAAAGTAAAATAAGAATTCCAATAATAATAAAAATAACAATACTTCCGGATAAAACAGATGAAGATCCTGAAGAATTATTTCTAGTATTTAATGTTCGACCAATATTATTTGCCATATTTATATATTCTATATTCTATATTAATATGATACTTTTTTTATTTATAAAAATATTTTTTATAAAAAAATAATTTATTTTAATTAAAATTGATTTATTTCTATATTTTTCTATATTATTTATTTCTTTTCATCTACTTTTGCTCCACTTCCATAGGATAAGAAACTATTATTTTCAAAAAATGTTAATTTATATAAAGTATTACCAACAGGACCTTCATTATAAATGGATAAAACTTCATTTGGTGTAATCGCGCGTGTGAAATATTGTGTGCGACCAATTTTACCATAGAAACCAGGATCTTTGTTTCCACTATCCGCTTTACCTGTAATCCAAAGAGGGTCATTTGTAATAACAGGAATTCCACGTAAAGCAGTAGAACGTTCTAATTTACCGTTAATATAGACATCAACGGAGCGATTGTTTAAAACGTAGCAAATGTGAACCCATTTCATTAAAGGAATATTTTGAATATCGCACTTTTCAGGAGTAGATCCGCTAAAAGTTGTACTTGTATTAATTCCTAATGTATTTGTTTCGGGATATAAGTAAATTTGAGGACATGTATTTTTACCATTGTTTCCAGAAATAGCAGCGCCATTTTCATCTTTTGTAGGATTACCTTTCCAAAGAATATACTTAGGAACACCATAATTATAACTATAATCATTAATATAAATCCAAGTACTCATGGTGTGAGCTAATCCTGATTTAAGTTGGGGTAATTCAATCGATTTGCGAGCAACGAAAGCATCTAATTCTCCATTAATAATAACAGGTGAATCTTCGTTAATTTGGCGAGATTGTTGAATATAATTGTAAACTAAATATACAATAAATCCAACAAAAACAAATATTAAGATCATTGAAAAAATATTTTGAATTTCGCCACCAGTAGAAGTCATTAATGATTTTGCCATGTTATTTCTATTTGAACTCATTTTATTTTTATATACTATATTATAAGAATAGAAAAAATAAATATTTATTATTTAAAAATAATAAATATTTAAAATAATTTATAAATATTTCTTAAAACTTTATATTTTTATTATTTTTTACATAATTGGTTTTACATCTACATTTTCAATTTGTTTTTCTTTATATGACATATAATCTTCTATTTTTTTCTTATAAATTTCATAACAATCATCTATTTCAGATGGTGTTAATGTATAATCATAAAATGTTAAATAAGCAATATTACCATCAAAACCAGTATTTCCATTATAATTGTTATCTTCTTCTCCTATAATATTTTTAGTCATATCTTCTGTTTGAGATAACGCATAATCAGAAGTAATATAGATTCCATAATCATTCATAGATAGTGGTGTTTGAAGTAAAGTGGAAGATAATTCTAATTTACCATTTTTATAAATTGAAACTGATTTATTTACACAAGCAATATAAAAATGATTCCATTTATTAAATTCTACATTTGGTAATTCAACTGATTCTGTTGATGCTCCATTATTTTTAAAAACAATTGCTAATGTTTGATTATCCGGTTTTATCCATATTCCTGGATATTGAACTAAATTATAGATCATATTTGATGAATCTAAACTACTTCCTCGATAAAATATTGATTTCCATTGACCAGTTCGATAAATATTTTCATTATTATATGGTTTATTTAAATATAACCAAAAACTATATGAAGATACACCAGGTGTACCTTCTCTTGGAATCTTTGAATTTGATATAAATTGATGATTTATTTTTCCATTATATGCCTTATTTTTAACAATTTGTGTAGTTTCCATGATTGTACCTTTTAATTTAATATTATAACTTCTTCGATTATAAATAATCAGAAGTAATAAAATGAAAGTAATAATACCTAAATAATGATTAATAAAAAAAAGAATAATAGAGATTAAAATTGAAAATAAAAGTGCTAAATAAATATTAAATTGAAAAAAAAGATTATAATATAAAAGTGTACCTAAAATAACTAAATAACCCATTTTAATTGAAAATGGTGATTTATCCCATTTTTCTTGTAAATTACTAAATAATGATGATGTTGCTAAACATGTAATCATTAATTCTTTATTAAAAGAATCTTTTTGTAATGTCATATAATTATTGAGTCCATTTTTATTATTATTCTTTTTTTCATTTTTTTTACTTTCATTTTTTTTACTTTCATTCTTTTTATTTTCATTCTCATTCTGATTAAATAAAAAAGATATATTATTTAAATTATTTTCATTTTTGTTTGACATATTTATATCTTCTATATTACTAATCATTGTCTAGATATTTTTTTAAAAAGATTATTTATTTTTTTGAAGAGTGATGGAACAACATAATATCTTCTAATGAAATATTCTTATTATCACTATACTTTATATAATCCATGATATGTGGAAATGTTATACTTAATATTGTAATAATTATTAAAAATATTTTTACTCCTTGTAATAAAAATGAACTACTCATTATATTTTCATAATAAATATATCCATATATGATAAGAGCAAAAATAAGAATAAAGAAAAGTATCGATTTAATTGTTAACATTTAATTTATTTATCTATTTTATATTTTTATATTTTTATAATCCACTAAATTTTTTACCATATTTATAAATTCCGTTATTTGAACCATCTGATTTTCTTTCACTCGGTTTACAAAAATAATAACTATCCATATCACTTGGTCCCATAGGTGATCCTGTTACACATTTTCCTTCTCCACTCTCATTATAACACATTCCACAATTTGTATCATTTAAACACGATTTTTCTCGATCACTTATTCCTAACTTTTCATCATTATATTTTGAACATGGATCACTTTTATTAATACACTCTTCTTTCGACATAAATGGCATTATATATTGATTCGTTACACTATCAATTCCACATATATTTGCCATTATTACACTATCTTGAATTGTAGCATTATATTCTTTACATTTTCCAGCAATATTACAATAATATTTTGTATTTAATTTATTTTGAACGCATTTTTCTTTAGGTAATGCGTTACATTTTGTTTCACAACAATTGGGATTATTAGGAAATTGAAGTCGAGCATCATCTTTTTGAGAAGCACATACACATTTATTTTGATTTACATCAAATGCGCAAAAAGAGGTATTTTTACACTCTTTATTTTCAAAATGATCTATTTTTTTTAAAAGATTAAAATAAATAAAAAATAAAATGAAAAGTAAAAGTAATAAAAGAAGTAAAAATTTGTTTTTTATTATTTTCATTTTTTATATATATATTAAATTTTTTTATCTAAAATAAAGATAGATAATTAAATTTTATAAAAATGCTTGAATTACTTACAATGATGAGTTCTATGCAAAGTTCATTAGAATCACAATCTATTGAACGCTTCGAAAATAACCAAAATAATCCCAACTTTGTTGAAGGTGATATTCATCGTATTCCATCTTCTTGGATAATATTATCTATATTAATAGGTATTGGAACTGCTTATTTAGCATATAGTTGTAATTTAAATGAAACACCAGCAACACGTATGATTATTACACTTTTCGCTTTCTTCTTTAGTGGAATTTATTTACTTTATTACTTTATTATTTATATTCTTCTTAACAAAAAATGTAATGGTAAAGATATTTCCGATATTATGAAAAAAATACTCAAAAAATAAAAGGGAAAAACAACTAATAACCACATTATATTTATTCTTCATTTCAAAATAACAAATTATTTATTTATTAACAAATTATTTATTTGTTAAAAAATTTACTCCGGACATTATCTCTAACACGTTAAAAAAGTATTTCAATTCTTGAATAAATATTTTTATAATATTGATCGGGAAACATATTTATTAACAAATTATGTAAAGCGAGAGCGATTCCTTATGTTTATAATAATTTTTGGTATTCATCTTCGATCTCTTTTGGATATATGTAATAATATTTTTGTTTATAAGCATGAATAAAAGAGATTGAATGTAAAAAGGGTAAAAAAGAAACTTTTTTAGGTACTTTTTTATTTTGAATTACATTTTTAATAAATTCAATGCGCATATTATAAATTTCATCTAATTCTCCATGTTCGCGATAAATACGACCTAAAATATTTTCACTTTTTGATATACTATTATTTTCTTTTTTACTTATACTTTTTTTACTTATACTTTTTTTACTTTTACTTTTATTTTTTATTTTACTTATTTCTTTTATTTTACTCTCTTTTTTACTTTTACTTTTTTTATCTTCCATTTTTATAAAATAATTGACTTTTATAAAAGAATTATACTATTAATAGTTCACATTTTTTTATTATTATTATAAATATTTATTAAATCTGCCATTGTATTTCCTGGTCTTTGATAACCACGCGCTGTTACATAATTCTTATTATCTTTAGTACTATATGTATATTGATATATATATCCATTCTTCATTTTATACCACACTTTCGTACAATCACTTCCATTTGCGTTTGGTGATAAATCATAATAAGAAGCGGAATAATCTATTTTTTGATCACATTTTTCAGGTTCATATTGAGCATAATTTCGAAAGTTTGAATATAGACTCATTTTATTTTATATGTTTTACTATTCTTTCTTTTTCCTATTCTTTTAAATAGATATCTTTTTATCAAATTCTTTTTGATAAAAAGAATTGCCCCAGTTGAGAATCGAACTCAATACCTTTTGCTTACAAGGCAAACGCTCTACCTTCTGAGCTACAAGGGCATAAACTATTTTATACTTTTATTTTTTATTTCAAAATTAAACGAATTTTACTAATTTTTGAGAAACAAAATAATAAGCAATAATACTAATGATACCTATAAATACAAGATTCATAAAATCATCATTAAATAATTCACGTGTTAAACCAAATAATATTGGTTTTGATCCATTATAAGAGAGTGACATTAATAAATGAAATACAATAAGGATCACTAAAAATTTGTAAATGGTTTGAATCGTTTCTTTATATTCGGGATCAACGTCTAAATAAATTTCATATAAAGCCATTTTTATATTTTATACTATATCTAATATTAAGAAATAAAATAAAAATAAAAAATCCGCGTAATCCTTTTTTTTAATTTATATTTTTACTAATTAGTTTTATTTCAATAAAAAAACAAAATATAAAAATGGATATATTACAAAATTTTGTACAACCTAAAGAAAATATGATTGATGAAAATATTGAAAAGAAAAATGATAATGATCTTAACGTTCATGAACGTATGTTTTTAATGACAAAACATTTAGATCAACAAATTTTATATGAATCGCTTTTTGGTTTAATGAATATTAATAAACACTCTTTAAATCATCATTTAAATACTATACAAAAAGTACATTTAAATGATTATGTTTTTCAAGATATTGAAATGTTAAGTGACCATTATGGGAATGAAGAAAAGAGTATATTTTCTGTTTTGAATAAATGTGAAACACAAAGTGGTAAAGTCATTTTAAAAGAATTAATCTTAAATCCTATTTCTGATATATCGATTTTAGAAAAACGACAAAAGTTAATTCAATCTCTCCATAAACACTCCAATGAAATCCATCATATTATGAAAGAGATGAAAAGTATTGAAAAAGAGATGTTATGGTTTTATAATGAGAAGAACATGCATCATATTGATATGATGGGAGATCTTTTGTATTTTAATTATGATTTTATTCCTTTTATTGATATTAATGGTGTTTTAAATAATAATGAAAAAGCACTTTTAATTACAAACATATATAAAATATTTATTGCTCCAGCATTAACGGTCATAACTCCATTAATGAGTTTTATTGTTCCAATTATTTTATTCTTTTGGTTTCAAAGAAAGACAGGGATTAAGTTAAATTGGTCTTTATTATATCAAATTTTTATGAAAGTTGTTTTTGGTGCTGATTCATTCCGTTTACTTTTTAAAAATCCTACAAAAGCACTTATTGCTAATTTATGTACAAAAGGTTTATATGTTTTCTTATATTTCCAAAATATTTATTATTCCATTCAAAATGCCAAAAATACACATAAAATTATTAATGTTATACATGAACGTCTTAATTATATGAGCAGTTATGTAAAGAAGATGTATCAATTAATTGATTATGCGAAGAAACATCATTTAGATCAATATTATGAATCAACTATTTTATTATCTTTACAAAAGTGTGATACATATATTCAAAATTATCACAATTTATTTAATCATTCTATCTTTGAATCCAATCCATCACTTTTTAATAATAAAGGTAAAATATTATATACTTATCGTTATTTCAATAAAATAAAAGAAGATTTTATTCATTTATTCCATTTTGTAGGAATGTTTGATGCTTATCATTCATTAGGGCAAATTGTATATAATACATCTGACAAAAATCCTTATGTTTTTACTAAATATATTCAAAAACACACTCCTTATATCAACTTTGAAAATATTTGGCATCCTTATTTACTCAATAAAACTACACTTAATTCACTCAATATTGGTAATCATCACATTCTGATTACAGGTCCTAACGCAGCTGGTAAATCAACATTTATTAAAGCAGTAATTGTGAATATATTAATGAGTCAAACATTTGGTATATCATCATCATCATCATTTGAAATGACTCCATTTAAGATGATTGAAACATATTTACAAATTCCTGATGCGAAAGGTGTTGCTTCACTCTTTGAAGCAGAAATGTTGCGAAGTAAACATTATATTGATAAATTAAAGAAGATGAAAGAAGATGAATTTAGTTTTATTGTATTAGATGAAATCTTTTCAAGTACCAATTATATTGAAGGTTTTTCAGGTGCTTATGCTATATTAAAGAAGATTTCTTCTTTTTCAAATACTTTATCTATGACAACTACTCATTATAGTGATTTGGAATATTTAGAAAAAGATACAAAGAATATTAAAAATTATCACTTTGAAATTGATCGTAATCCTACAACTCAAGAAATTATCTTTAATTATAAACTTAAAAACGGTGTATCTCGTGAATATATTGCTCTTGAATTATTACGCAATAATGGCTTTGATAATGATTTAATTGATGATGCGATATCAATGAGCAAACGTATTCATCGCAATTTCCTTAAAGATATAGATCAACCAATTAAAGAAGAAGTAGAAGTTGAACAAGAAGTAGAAGAAGTTGAACAACAAGAAGAAGTTGTTCAACAAGAAGAAGTTGAACAACAAGAAGAAGAAGTACAACAAGAAGAAGTTGAACAACAAGAAGAAGTAGAACAACAAGAAGAAATTGAACAACAAGAAGAAGTAGAAGAAATACAAGAAGTAGAAGAAGTACAACAACAAGAAGAAGTTGAACAACAAGAAGAAGTTGAACAACAAGAAGAAGTTGAACAACAAGAAGAAGTAGAAGAAATACAAGAAGTACAACAACAAGAAGAAGAAGTTGAACAACAAGTAGAAGTACAACAACAAGTAGAAGAAGTACAACAAGTAGAAGAAGTTGTACAAGAAGTAGAAGAAGTTGAACAACAAGAAGAAGAAGTAAAAGAAATTAAAATAAAGAAAGTTGAAATAAAAGAAAAAAATAAGGATAAAAAAACAAAAGGAAAAAGTAAAAAACAAAAGAATCTATAAAAAGTTTCGTTTATTATAAATATTTTATATATTTTAATATTTTAGATAATAAAATATTTAAAAAATGGATGTAAATATATTATCAAATTATATGTTTGGTATTCTTGTAATACTTTTAATAATTGTTATTATTGTAATGTATTATTTATGGAATGAAACCAAAAAGAACAAAAATGAAATTTCTATATTACATAGTGATATGAGTGCTTTACGAGAGCGTCTTGAACATTCAGCAAAAAAAGTAGAAGAGTTAGAAAGTTTTGAATCTTCTCAAATACCTTCTAAAAATGTTTCAAAAATGAGTCAACAAAATATTTTAGAACATTTAATGGGAAATATGGGTGGTTTTGATATTAGTGATTTTATGAGAAACGGTCAAGATGATGAAGAAGAAAGTAGTGAAGAGGAAGAAGAAAGTGGTGAAGAGGAAGAAGAAAGTGGTGAAGAGGAAGAAGAAAGTGGTGAAGAGGAAGAAGAAAGTGGTGAAGAGGAAGAAGAAAGTGGTGAAGAGGAAGACGAAAGTGGTGAAGAGGAAGAAGAAAGTGGTGAAGAGGAGGAAGGTAGTGGAGAAGAGTATGTTGAGGAGGAAGGTAGTGGAGAAGAGTATGTTGAGGAGGAAGGTAGTGGAGAAGAGTATGTTGAAGAAGAAAAGTGTGAAGCATGTGAACAAATTGAAGAGCAAGAAGAAGAAATAAAAGAAAATGTGGAAGATGTAAAAGAGGTAGTATTTAATGAGAAGATGGATTTTGGCAAGAAACCAATTCAAAGTGCTTCAAATTTTGAGGAAGGATATACAGAACGTGGTATGGATAAAAAGATGTATGTTGTTGCTTTAAATAAAAAAGGTGTTAAATATTGGAAAGTTCAAAAATAAATAATAAATAGTAAATTTTAATTAATAAATTATATATAAAAAAATTATATATAATCTTAATATAGTAAAAAGAAAAAAAAAGAAAAATGGATCGTACTGTAAATAATCGTTTTCAAACATCTCCTGCTATTATGAATGACGGACGTTCATTTACTGATTATCGTCCCGCTTGTTATGTTGATGCTATGATCGCAAATGCGAATAAACTTCACGGATCCAATGATTATCGTGAATTTTTAATTAAAAATGGATTACATTTAATGAAAGTGAATGATAAATATCTTGAAGATAAATTAGCACACCGTCAGTGTAATAACAATGTTCAACCTGGTAGTGAATTTGCTCGTGTTTGTGAAGTAAATAATAATACAATGAGTTGTTTAGATCAAAATCCTCATCATACAGGTATTTATTATCAAAATGGTGGTTCTGTACAAAATGATGTAAATGGTTTTAATAAATATGATTCTTTTTATGAAACTATTCAATAAATAAAAAATATATATTTATAAATAAAATAAAAAAAATGATTTTTTTATTTTAAAAAAAGATATTTATAATATCTAAAAATATACTAAAAATGGCAATTATTCAAAATTTTCAAGAAATTACTTGTGAAAATGATATTCATGAATCTATATTATCCATTATGTTTTATAAAAAAAATAGCACTTGGATCATTGAAACACTTAATGATTTGCTTCAAAAAGTAAAAAATATTGACAATGTTATGAAAAGAAATAAACTAAATAATCGTTATTTTATGTTAAAGAAAAATATAGAAGATCTTTATGAAGAAGAGTCTATTTTATACTCACTCTTTTTTGTAAGTGATAAAGTATATGAATATAAGTTAAATAAAGAAGAGTGTAAAATAATTGAAGAGTATAAAATTAGAGATTATCTTCTGTATGCTGAATCCAATTTTAAAATCAACTATTTTAAAGATCTCTTTTATAACCTCGATTTTTATTACTCCTTTATAATAAACAAAAATGATTGTATAATTAAAAAATGGAATCAATATAAAGATAAAATTGTAGAATCTGGAAAATATGATAAAGAGTTTTATGAAAAAATTCGCAAAGTACATAATTATAAAAATATTATTTATATTTATGGTAATAATGTAAAAAATATTAAAGATATTGTTACACTTTCAAATCCAAAAATAATACTGGAAAAAGATGATTATTCTCGAAATGAATTATATGAAATTTCTCAAAAAGAAGAAATGAAAGCAAATCATGTACTATTACAACAACGTCTTCTTTATCTTCAAAATGATAAAAAAATAGATCTCTTTGTTTTCGGTAAACTAAAGTTTGAAATTAAAGATGCTATTGAAGCATATTTAATTAAAGAATTATTTATTCAAAAAGAAAAGTACGAAAAGTTACAAACTTTTATTGAAGATAAAAGCCCCTTTAATTTTAAAGTTTATTTTATTGATAAAATTGAAAATGGAGATATTGGAGATCAATTTATTCAAAATTATAACGGAATCATGGGTATTAAATATTATTAAATATTATTAAATATTTTATTTTCTATTTGCTTCTTTTCCATTTCATCCATATCGCGGAAATAACGAATAATCTTAAAAATATTTCCTTTACGACGACCTAAATAAATCTTCTTTTCTTCTGAAGCACTTTCCTCTAACATCCACTCTTTGATCGCATCAATTCGTTTTTTCATAAAAGAAATATACTCTTCACGAACACTCTTTGTAAAATAACTCTTTTCAATTAACATAATTTTATTATAATATCCATGATTACATAATTGATAAATATCATCTTTCGATGGAATAACACCACTCTTTATTTGAATATCTTTTGCTCGAATCTTTTTTACTTCATCTTTTTTATTTTTATTTTCACTTTTCATCTTTTCAATATCTTGCTTTGAAAGTTCAAGTAATTCATCATCTTTTTCAATATATTGATTTAATGAATTCTCATCAACAACAAGAGCATTTATGATTTGATCATTTACACGGATCTGTTTATATACAGCGTTAGAAGGCGACATTTTATAAAATAAATATTTATTTTATTTATATATTTTTTTTATATAAAATTCTCTTTATATCAAAATTATTTTTTTTATATAAAATATAAAAAAAATAATTTATATAAAAATAATTAGTATAAATAGTATAAATAGTATAAAATAGTATAAATGACTAATATTTTATATAAATTTCAATGTGATCAATCAAGAAGTACTATTCAAACATTATTTACAAAAGAATCAAATCAAGATTATATTGAATTAAAAAAAAATAGTACAAAAATAGTTGAAAATACAGATGATAATACGCTTTTAAAAATATGTATTATTTATTTTTTAGATAATAATACATGTAAAGTAGAATCAGGTGTTGGATCAAGAGTAGTTGAAGTTAAAGATGATAAAACAATTAAATTTATAAAAGGAAGTAAATCGTGTGAATTACCAATCGTTTTTTTATTAACATTTGTTCGAATTTTTCCTTTTTATACAATGAGTCAACTTATTATATTATCAAAATATTATATAAAATATAAGAATAACGAAAGTAATCATTATAAACAATTATATGCGAATTTAATTTATTCAAATAAAAGTCTAATTACAAAATCATCTTTACATATGAAACCAAATATATTATTAAAAGAATTACTTACAAATACACAAAATGTTAAAATTGAAAATCTTGATGTATTACGATATATATACAATCGAATTATGACTCAAGTTTATCATTTAAAAAATCAATCATCTTCACATATAGATTTAGATACACTTTCAATAAAAGTTTTTATTATAGCATTATTATATTCATTTCCAAGATTAGACTTAAAAATACCAGGAATTTATATTAGTTTTTTACCAGGTAAATATGTAAAAGTACATAAAGTTCCTTTTAGTGTAAATCCATATTTTCCAATGATTAATGATTTTTATGGGGCGAATTATGGAAGATATGCTTTAATAAAAACGAAGAAAGGTCTTTTGAATTTTATTCATAGCAATGAAGATTTAGATAGTATATTAAAAGTATTGGCAAGCAAATCTCTTGCTTCATATGATGAAAATATGATAAAACTTATTTATCAAAAATTTAATATATCTAATTTTGAAGAATCAGTATATACAAGTATAACTACTGAAAATAATGGAAAATATAATCGTAAAAATACAATTATTGGTAAATCAATAAATAATATTAAAAGTCAAAGTGGTATGAGTGATGAACATATAGATATGATAAATCTTTTTTCATTTTATTTAAATCATGTAGATAAAACATTTCAAGGTATAAAAAATTCAATCAAAAAAACTCCAAGATATATCATAAAAAAAATGATTGGAGATAGTATAAATGAAGATGTTTCAACACGACATATTTTATTGAAATATAAAAAAGATAAATTAGATCGTATTGAATTTATAAAAGATATTAAAAGTGTTTCATTACCTTACTTTACTGTAAATGAAATATCAAAATATACTTCCTATATATCATTTAAACAATTAAAAATATTATATAGAGTATTATATCGAAGTGATGATGTAATTCGAGAAAAACTTTTTTATGATCCAAAAGTGATTCAAATGGCACTTGTTTATATACTTCTTTTTATTCCAAATAGTACTTTTGATGAAGCATTTAAACAAAGTATGGGAATTACAACTATAAATATTGAAAATCCTAAAAAAGGAATATCAAAAACATATTATGATATGATTTTTACTATTTTTAGAGGTATTGGTATTGGAATGGGTGTACCCGATTTAGGTATTATATCAAAAATAAAACCAAAAACATTAGAAGAAAATATTTATACACATATTATTCATTTGTTACAATATAATCGTGAAATTAGTGGTACATGTAAATATATTTTAACATCATGTATTTTAAAAAAATATCAAACATTTTTATTAGAAAGTGAAGAACAACAAGATACAACAGCGTCTTTTAAATCATTAAAGAGAAATATGATTTATATAAATCGAATTATCAAATCATTTGTTTCACAAAAACAAACACAAATTATATGTGAATCTTCCAATAATTTATCCAATAATCAAATATAATATTATATAAAATAAATATTTATTAACAAATAATTAACTTGTTAATAAATATAAAGGAGAGAACATATATTCTATTCGTAGATTGCTTCAGAAACGACGGAAAGAGCAAAATTGGAAAAGTAAATAGTACCAAAAGTGCGATTTCCAAAAGTATCATATCCTTCTAATTTACATTTTGTTTCATTTGGAACACTTACTTTTACACACATCATTAAACTATCATCACTAATGGATGTATTAAATAAAATTTCACGATTTAAATAAATCATACCATTTAATGTAGAAATGGGAATTGGATGATCTACATTATGACAAGTATTATTTGGATACCAAACGGGTTCACAAATATCAAAATAAGGAACATCCGGATTCATACAATCCATAGATATTTTAGATGCTAAATTAATATTTCGTTGACTATGAAATTCAATATTAATATTTAAAGAAACAAATGGATAAAAGAGATCACATCCACGTTGAACAGATCCAATAATATTTGGATTCTTTTCACAAAATACTGTTTTCATATTTTCTAATAAAATTAATTCATTTTGCTCCTTAATTTCAGCATCACGACTACATAAATCCGCTATTTTAATAAGAGGTTTTGTTTGAAATATATTCCATGCTAATTTTGTTAATTTTATACCAATTATTTTTTTACCTTCACTATTTATATATCCCAATGGTGTTGAAATTCCACTTGGAATAAAATGTGTTGGAAAAGGTTCATGGGGTGCGCACGGAGTTTCTACATTTTTATATAATTTTACTTTATAATCATTTACTATATTTGGTTCAATTCGTGTATTATTTTCACGACATCCAGCATATAAATAAAATGTATCAAATGGAATATCATGAGTATGATGAGATGATATACACTCATGATAATATTTATTTACAGATATACCAAAATCATTTGAACAACTACCTTTTTCACAATAATCCGGAATAATCATCTTCTTTAATCCAAAAAAATTCTTTAATGATCGCTCTTCCACATATATACAATCACCTCGTGGACCTGTTTCACCTTTTGGACCTGTATAACCCGTATAACCAGTATCTCCTCTAGGACCTGTATAACCAGTATAACCTGTACATCCTTGTAAACCAATAGGACCTGTTGGACCAATTGGACCTGTAGCACCCGTATCTGTTGCCCAACCTGGAATACCTTGTGGACCGGTATAACCAGTATAACCTGTATAACCAGTGGAACCATCAAGACCGCAATAAGTATATATTGGGAGGGTAGATGATGCCGAAATATTATTATTGTAAAGTACGTTTAATCGATTTTTATTTTCAGACATATTTTTATCAATTTCACTATAATAACTTTCTATTTTATTTATATTTTTTATACTTTTTATTTTATACTCTTTTTATTTTTAATACTTTTTCGTTTGTTTGACTTAAAAAACTTTTTATATATAAATATATGATTTATAAAAAATAAAATGGGAGTAAATATTATTTTATCGATGAAAAAAGAAGATAAAGAGAAGAAAGATGAATTCTTAGAACGTCTTGATTCTCTTTTAACAAAATACAAATATAAAGTATCTTCTCGTAATAATCAAAAATTGATTGCCGACATTACTTGCTGGTATAATGACGAAAATGAACTTGTTTATAATAATGATAAAGAGATTAATAAATATTTAGGACAAATTGATGATGCTACAAATTATCGATCAAGTGTTTATCAAGATTTTATTGAAAATGTAAATATTAATCATATTGCTTTTGATGTATGTGATAAAATGAAATATAATAGTGTTACTTTAAAAAAAATATATGAAAAAATTCGTGAAATAAATCAAAATGAAAGTGATGATCAATTAAAAGATATACTTTTTGAAGATGTATTTCATTTATGTGTGGAGTATGAAGCATCTTTAGAAATTCGTATTACTACAGAATATGAAATGGAAGAAGAACGATTAAAAGAAGAGATTGCTCGTGGTGGTATGGATACGGTAAAACGAGAATTTCCGGAAAATAAAGTATTAAAGATGTATCAATTAAAAGTAAAGAGTGAAGATGAAAAAGTTTTTAAAAATAAATTATACAAAATATTAATGAAACATAAATATTATGTTAATCAACTTTCTGAAATATTTGACTTTTCCAAATGGTTTTACTCCAAAAATGGATTAAATACTTATATTATGAAAAAGTTAAAATATTATTTTGATGATATGATTGATGATGATAATAAACGCGTTCAACTCTTTTTATTACATCGTAATACTCCTTTTAACAAACATACAACTTATTATGATCATCTTGGTATGGGTTATGGTAAAGAGGAGATTTCAAAAGCATTAATACTTGCGCAAGAAGATAAAAATACTTTTTATGTAAAACTTTTTGAATTACTTATTGAATATGATATTATTATTGAAATTCAATAAATATAAGAAACTGTAAGTTTTCTTCTTAATATGATTAATGAATAAACTTTTTTTTATAAATAAAGAATGATTTAATTTTGAGTAGGTGGTAAAAAGAGATAATCATCACCATAATATCCTTCTTCGATAAAAACCATTTTATATTTTAATGTATTTAATAATTTTTGCATAATCGGTGTATTTAATGTTTCATTTTTTTTACTTTTCCAAATTTCCATAAAAATA
>JACCDW011055406.1_pt1 | contig 17001 bp, 22 predicted proteins | sample 7449781 | NCBI WGS metagenome assembly JACCDW01 (sample SAMN15323449, study PRJNA562643) | freshwater metagenome | isolation source: river surface water | place: USA:Blue River Watershed | collected 2017-08-18
ATGCAGGCAAGCGGAGGGGCGGGAAGGTTGACAAGAAGGCGATCAAGAAGGCCTCGGCAGATGTCGCGGGCGCTGTGGCGTGGAAGGCGGCCGTCACGGCGTTCCCCATCTTGGCCATCGTCAAGGGCGTGGCCCAGAAGGTCATCGACAAGACGCTGGAGGCGATGAAGCTCAACTACAACAACAGCTGCGGGGGGAAGGCCGGAGAGACGGTCGGAGACTTCAGCGACGTTGGAGGGGCTGGGCGGCTCGACGGCAAGTGCGCCGCAGCAGAGGGCGAGCCCAAGTGGGTGAGCGAGGGGTTCAAGCCCTACCTCTGGAGGAACGCGCTGGGCTTGTCGAAGTGGACGTACTCCCCGCTGGGCTTCACCGGCAACAAGCGCGACATCAAGGACGTGCTCGAGGCCCGAAAGAAGCGGGGCAAGAAGGCACCCCCGAAGTTCAAGAAGGGAGGCAAGAACGACCTGAGGCCGCCGGCTGCTTACCGAGAGGACTGACGCGACAGGGCTGCGCCGCAGGGCGAACCGACAGCTCGACAAGGGGCGTCTTCATGAGGAGCAAAGCTCAGATCAAGGCTCAACATGTTGAGCCAGGGCCGATCGTCGCCGACGTGGTGGGCCCGCACCAGTTCAGCCGCTACCGGTGGGTGCTGCCGAGCCGGCTCGACCACCCTTCGAGGTGGCACTACGGGATCCGCAGGCAGACCGCGAACCGAGGGAGCCTTCGAGTAGACATGAGCACAGTGGATGAGCCGCTGCGCGAGCTCGTCGCCTTGATGCACGAGCGGCAGATCTGCACGCTCCCCAGCTGTGCTGGGCATCACGGCCAAGCGCCAGATCGAGTCCGCCAAGCCGCCGAAGACCTCGCGCGACAAGAGAGGCAGATCTGCGAAGGCGGGCTCGAGGTCACGGACGTAGAGGACGGGTCAAGCTACACGTTGCTCAACCCTGACTGGAAAAGCCCCACCCATGGTCGGCTCTTGGCCGGCGTGCGGCACTGGGAGGGGGTAGGATACGCGGGCGCGACCTTCGCCCCCGGCGAGCTGACCCGAGAGCCCACCATCTCGACCCGGTCATCGAAGGTGCAGCTCGTGCGGGGGAGCCAGCAAGACGTCCTGCACCTGTGGGTGCAGACGCCTGACCCGGGGTCGCAGGATCGAGCCTGGAGGGACCTCTCCAAGGACGTCATCCGATACATCGACGAATCAAGAGGGTCCTGATGTCCAGCGTTCTTGATCTGATTGAAAAGTTCAGCAAAAGACAAGAGGTCAAGGCCCAAGGCCGAGCGCCGGTCCACGGCTGGCTCTACGACTCCTTGGGCCGAAGCTACCGAACCCTCTACCGTGTTGTTGAGACCAAGGCCGATGGAGGCGGGCCCGTCCTGACGAGCAACCTGCCGCACACCCTCAAGCCGACAGCCGGCTACCCCTCCGTGTTTCAGGCCCGATCGCTCGAGCGCAGCGCCGAGCGGCAGAAGATCGGGAGGATCGCGAAATCTCTGGACCCCATGCGGATGCTGAGCCCACACGCGGACCCCACGGCAGGGGCTCCGGTGGTGTGGCTCTCCCACGGTGAAGGGAAGACGATCCCAGGCAAGATGTATGTGCTCGGGGGGAATGGGCGAGCCATCGGGCTCATGATGGCGGACGAGGAGGCCTACAAGGACTACGAGATCATGGGCAAGGCCATGTGGCCGGAGATCTGGCCCAAGAGGCCAGCCAAGGCAGGGTTCCGCCACATGCTGGTTCGGCAGGCGTTCCCCTCGTGGTGCTCGAGGGCCGACATGGGGCCGAACCAAGAAAACCCTGAAGCGCGGCTCTCCTTCTCCGAGGCGACCGAGCTGGCCGGGGCGACCCAGAGCTCGCTCGCAGCCAAGGAGACCCCGCTGGGTGAAGCCCTCTCACTGGTCCGAGCGCTCGGGCTTGATGTGCACTCCCTGGCGAGGCAGATGCCCACGTTTGAGTGGAGCGGGGTCGTGGCACGAGACAACGTGTACGACTTCCTCCAGGAGAACCGGGCCTTTGGCGACTGGCTGTCCAGGCTCATGGGGAAGGAGGCGTGGAGCAGCTGGACTGGAGACGCGGACAACACCGCCAAGCTGATCAACGCGACGATGATCGGGTTCCTGCCGCGCAGCGTGATCAACGAGGGGTTCGGCAGTGAACGGGAGGAGCGCGCGCTCCTGTCTGCGCTGCCGATCTTGGTGCAAATCAGCGTGCTTGCGGAGCGAAAGCAGATCGAGAAGGAGTGGGACCTGATCCCGGAGATTGAAGGCGCCAGAGAGGTGCTCAAGTCCATCCGGAACCTATCGTTCAAGGCCACGATGGCTGAGATCGACAGGATGGCGAACCAAGAGAGCCTGAGGCTCGTGGACAAGCAAGGCCGACACATCGTCAGCCCTACGGAGAATATCGGAGCCGAGGCGATCTTGCTTGCCATCATCCTCAAGCGAGGAGAGCAGGCGCGAGATCCAAGCATCCCCGTAGAGCAAGCTCTCAAGGGCTACTTCGAGATCTTGAACGAGGTGAGTCAAGGCGCGATGCAGATCGGGTTCGGCGCCATGCTCGGCGGCCCGCGGACCACGCCGGAGGACGCGCTCGGGAAAGCCCTGGGCGAGAGCCTTCGCGGAAAAGGCGGGGAGCCCGTGCGCGTGCGGACCCGACAGCGTGCAACCCGAGGCCTCTTCGGGTAGAGTGGTCTGAAGAGGCCATCGAGAGAGCAATGGCAACGGCAGCTGCGGACAACAAGGGGACCATTGAGCGCTTGGCGCTCCTCATCGGCATGGGCGCGAGCCTGGCCGGGGTGGTCTCGACATGGGCGGTGAGCCAGTACCGCATCGACGCGCTTGAAGCGGAGACCAAAGAGCTCAAGGCCGAGGTCAAGCTTCTGCGTGAGGAATTTCACGATCAAGGCGAGAGAGTCAAGTGCCTGATCTGCAAGGCGCACGATTTGGAGTGTCCGGGATGTTGATCCACTACTACAAAGACCAAGTCGTCGAGGTCTTTGCTGTCCTCGTGCTGGCTGCGGCGGGCTCCGCGACGCTCCTGTCCACCCCTGACAGCGAGAGCACAGGCCCTGGGCCCAAGCCCGTCGCAGGGGTGGAGGCGATCAACGAGCGCGCAGGGGTCAAGCCCGGGCCTGGCCTCAACATGATCGGAGCCAGCGAAGAGGGGCTGCTGGTGATCGGCCTGATGCCGCCCGAAGGAAGCCACCGCGGATCATGCCGCATCCACACGGCCTGGTGCGACGCGGAGATCTTGCTGCTGTCCATCCAAGAGGATGAAAAAGGCCGCCCCTCGGCCCCCTCCCCCATCCCGTAGTGAAAGAAGGTCGAGGGGCGGCGTCAATCTCGACTTATACCATCTGAGCGCACCCGTCAAGCGTCAAGTCTGGTGATGGCGAGCATGAGGTGCTATGCTCCCGTCCGGAGACATCATGCGCAAAGACGACGGACTCACCTTGGCCATCGGATCGGCGCTCGCGCTGGCCCTCATCGGCATGTCCAAACGCGGGAGCGGCGCGCTGGTCGATGAAGGAATGGTGGGGGGCTACTGGGGGAGTCAGGGAGCTGGCGCGCTCCTCACGACAGGGGAGAGGTGCCTGCTCCTGCTCCGGTCCTCGGACGTGCTCGACCCTGGGGTCTGGGGGGTGCCGGGTGGAGCCGTCCGGGTGGACCATGAGACGGGGAAGCCGGAAGATCTCTGGAGCGCTGCGCGCAAGGAGGTCGAGGAAGAGGCGGGCCTCAACATCGACCACGTCGGGCGTGTTATGGACACGACCGTGTTCAAGGCGCCGCGGGGATCGTTCCGATACACGACCTTCATCGTCCGCGTCCCCAAGGCCTGGGCGGCCGCGAGCAGGCCGTTGCTCAACTGGGAGTCGGATGAGTACGGCTGGTTCACCAAAGACGAGATCGAAGATCTCCCGCTCCACCCAGGGGTTACGTTCACCCTGAACGCAACAAACAAGGTGTTCCATGGGTGAAATCAGGATCAACGGCGCGAGACGCAAGGCGGCTGTGGGGCAAGCCACAGAGGCGATGTCGCCTCCCCCCAACATCATGGGCTCGTTCCTGCAGCGCCCAGATGGGATCGTGTTGAGCCTCGGCGGCGTGGGGGCCCTCGTTGCGCTGGGCCACATGGCTCGCCATGAGCGAGAGGGCAAGGACCCCCTGGGGACGGTCGAGAGCATCGTGACCGGCATGATGCTGTACGGGCTGCTCGAGCTGGCCCGGAGCGCTGGGCCCCCGGGCACGCAGTCGCGGAGGCTGGCATGAGCAGGCGGCCCGTGATCATCTTGGACATGGACGAGACCCTGCTCCACACCCATGACGACTCTTGGGGCTGGCGAGGCGAGCTGATCGTGACCCCTCGGCCTGGCTTGAAGACCTTCATGAACAAGGTCAACGCCATGGGGGAGGTCTGGGTGCTGTCCGCAGGCTCCCCCGAGTACGTCCCCGAGGCGCTGAGCGCGGTTGGCCTCCACCCCTACATCGAGGGGTGGATGTCGAGCCAGCAGCGCAACCCGATCAAAAACCAGATCATTAGGGGCAGGCCATGGGTCCTCGTGGATGACCGACCCGCGAGCTCCCCGTTGACGCGCATCAAGCTGCGGCAGTGTGGCGGCGAAGGGAATCACGGCAAGCACCTGATCGTCGTTGATGAGTTCACAGGAAACCCTGGAGATCAAGTGCTGCGCGGGCTACCCGACCTGATTGGCCTTGCCCTTCAAGTGCAGGGTGGTGTGCGATGATCGACATCCTTCAGCTCATCGAGGAAGCCGAGGCGAGATCGAAGGGGGAGGGCCAGCCAGAGGTCGACGTCCTCGCGCTCATTGAGGCTGTGGGAAGGTCGGGGCCCACCAGGCCGATCTCCAAGCAGCTGATCAAGGAGGTCATCGGGGACGCGGCGGCGCTCCCGGTGTGCGCGATCAACAACGACGAGGACCCGTGCCGCGCGGGGAAGCCGAAGGGGTCGAGGCAGAGCTGGTCCGCGGTTGGGATCTACTGTTGGCAGGCGTCCGAGGGTCCACCGCTGACGATCAGCCGAGGGGTGTCGAGGGAGAGCCTGCCCCTCGACTGGATCGAGCAACAGATCCGGTCCATCAGTGAGAGTGTTCTCGACAGGTTTCACCACAGGGCTGTCAAGGCGTACAAGACCGAGCGGGACGGATCGAGCCTCCCCGAACCGCTGCCGCTCCAAGAGGCGAGGAGGCTCGTCAAGATCTTGGAAGACAGGATCGAGAGGCGGGACACCACTGAACGAGAGCGGGCGTTTGTGGCTGCGGCCATCCGAAGGGGCCAGCAGTACATCGACGCTTGGCAGGGCCTCATCAAGCCCGTCAACGACAAGATCTTGGAGTGACAGATGACGCCGCAGCAGATTGAGCAAAAGTTGGCCCAGATGCGTGCAAAGAAGCTGCAGATCGACCAGCAGATCGGTAGCTTGGCCAAACAGATTGAAGACCAGACCGCGCCACTGAAAGGCTACCAGTCCAGCCTGAACAAGTATTGGAAGATGTGGCGAGAGTTCAACTTCAAGTTCATCATGAAGAAGAAGGATGGAGAAAAAAAGGCAAGGATCGCGATGGCCCTTGCGTTCCTGACGTGGAAGGAGCTGGCGGAGGCGTACGTCGACGCGTTTGAGGCAGCGCCGGAGGCCGTCAAGAACGCAGACAAGCTCATTGGTGAGCTGCTTGCCGCGAACAACGGGCTCCAGAAGGCTCGAGACCAGGTCTTGGCCCTCCAGATCCCGCAGACTGCCACCCCCAGCCAACTCGCCTCCATCCAGAGCCAGACCACGGCAGCAAAGAACGCAGCGAACCAGTCGATGGACCAAGCCAGGGCAGTCTTGACGAGCCTGCCCGGGAAGAGGAGCAAGATCAAGCCACTGATCGACGCGGTCCTCAAGATGGTGAACATCGTCATCAAGAGGTCGAAGGAGCGGGAGCAGAGACTCAAGGACAAGCTCGTCGCGATCAAGAGAGAGGACAGGATCGAGGTGCAGAACAAGCTGCAGAAGATCCTCGACGGATACCGAGACGCGGCTGTGCAGATCTTGAAGAGCGCAGACAAATTCGTTGAGGATGCGCCGAGCAACGCGAACAAGGTCAAGGACCAGCAGGACAAGCTGAACAGTGAGCTCGGATCTATCGCTGCCGCCCTTACGGTGAACGCAGGCAGCAGCAACACGATCAGCAAGAGCAAGCACGACATCCTGTCGATCCTCGCGATTGGAGGCGTCGCTGTGAGCATCGCCCTGTTCGACACCATGGAGCGTCGATTTGACACCATGGAGCGCTCATGAGTATGCTGGCGGCGGCCGCGCTCACGACCAACGCCGGCGTTCGGCTGGTCCAAGCGAAGTACCTCGGTCACGGCGAGAAGTACGCGCTGGCCGCCACGATGCTCCTCGCCGCAGCCGCCGCACTCAAGCAGGCCCGGAGTCAACGTGCTGTGCCCCGAAGCTCGTGAACATCGCACTGTAGACGGCATGCCGCCTGCGGCGCTCATGGACGCCCGCTTCATCGACAAGCGGGGCCCCCACAGGCTGCGCTACGCAGACCAGATGGGGACGCGCTGCAACACCAACAGGTTCCAGCGGGTCAGGGACCTGGGCATCGAGCTTCTGGCCAAGAACGGGATCGAGCTCGAGACACGGTCGAGGTCCAAGGAGCCCTTGCTGGTCGGCTCTGGGCGGTACGCGGAAGTCTACGGGATCAAGGGAGAAGACTGGGTCGTCAAGATCACCGGAGACAAGACGGAGGCTGTCGCCTGGGCCCGGGTCGCGCAAGCGACCCGTGAGGGCGAGGTCGACGCGATGGACATGAAGGCGCTGGGAGAAGTCAAGTGCGTGTACTTGATCCCAGCGAAGAGATCAGAGGATCGAGACCTGTATGCGATCATCATGAGGAGGTACACGGGCCTGTCTCGGCCAGAGAAGAGCCTGGTTGAGCAGATTGACATGATGATCTTGGTGGGGGATGCTGCAGCTGGGATCGAGCCCTGCATGCAGGCGCCCTACCTCGCACAGAGTGAGGCGCTCCGGCTGGCGAAGAAGAGGACCTCCATCAAGAGCGCTGAGGACCAGGCAAGGTCTTTGATTGAGACGTTCCAAAACCTGGCCAAGATCGGGGTGTTCATCTACGACATTCACGGCGACAACGCCATGAAGGGCGAAGACGGCCAGTGGAGGATCACCGACATTGGGGTCGCCGAGGTCGCGTACCCGATCTCCCTGCCGGTGCTGTCGTGACCATGAGCCTGCTGGGCATCACCTTCGATCACCTCTTGGGCCGGCTTCGAGCAGGGGAGCGGTCCGGGAGTGCCTCGGTGAGCCAGCGAGAGAAGAACAAGAAAAGGATCAACGAGATGCTTTCCGCCATGCCCAAGAGGTGGCGGCGAGAGCTTGATGCCGCAAGGGCGGAGCAGCGGCACCTGGGCTTGCCGGTGACCCCCGAGGAGCCCACTGCGGACGACATCATCGAGACCGTTCTCGAGATCACCGCAGGAGACAGAAGCCCCAAAACGAGCCGATGGGCAGGGCCTCGGGGGGAGGCGGACGTCATCGTCTACGACGACATCATGGACGAGGCGATGCGCGGGCTCGAGCTGTCGTACCGGGAGGACTACCCTGGCTGGAAGTTCATCGGGCTGGCGCGGGCGATGCAGCTGGCCACCCGCGTCAAGATCTGGCAGAGGAGCATGGCCAGGGCGAGGGAGTACCTGCGCAGACACCAGAAGGACAAGCGCGGCAAAGGCTTTGGCGACGAGGAGAAGCCGAGCGACGGGTACATGGCTTACCTCAACTGGGGCGGAGAGCCGGCCTGGGACGCCTGGCAAAGGAAGAAAAGATCATGAACGTCAGGTTCACCGGAGCCAGCCTCGCGATCGCTGGGGCAGGCCTGCTCGCGGCTGCAGCTCTTCGACGGAGAACGGGGGCCCGCAACGTCGAGGACAAGGTCGAGCAACGGATGGGCGCGCTCATGCTGCCCAAGATCGAGCTGAGCGACCGGAGCGGATGGCTGCTCACGCAGGGTCGAAACAAGCAGATCGTCCTGACCAAGGATGATGGAAAGTGGATCATCGTGAGTAGGAGCACGCGAAGACCAAACGATCTGATGGTCAAGTGGGAAGGCGGCGACGAAGAGGAGGCGATCAGGAGGGCCGAGGCCTTCGCCGGCACGCACGCGGTGGACCCGCGCGAGCCGAGCGCGCCGAAGGAGACCGTGGAGCAGCAAGCCCAGGTGAGCCCAAGGGCTCGCGTCTGGAAGATGGTCTTCGACCAGAAGGGGGACGCCCTGCGGGTGTGGCGCGAAGACCAAGCCGCGGCGCACGCGCTCGCGAGGTCGTCGCAGGCGGGCGAGGGCGACGACCAGATGCAGTCGTACATCGAGAAGCAGGGGGATGGATGGGCCTACGTCTACACGGCCGTTCATCCGCACGAGCGATCTGTCCTCGTAGGGTCGGGAAATCAAGAGAAGGCCAGCGAAGAACTGAAGATCAGTCAAGCCGAGAAGGCTTACGGAGTCATGCCTTTCAACGACTGGGTCAACGAGGTCGCGAAGATCAGGGGCCGGCCCCTGAGTGAAGCCGATCCGTACCGGCCCGCGATTGAGGCAAGCCAAGGCGAGACCTGGTACGACGTCTGGCTGGAAGGGATGAGGCCACAAGAGGCGGCGAAGCTCGGGTCTCGCAACCTGCGCTAAGGCGTCCTCGTGCGCCACCAGAGCCGATTGAGGCCTGGTCGAGAGCCGAACGACGGAGCGAGCGCGTCCGCCATCTGGTTGGCGAAGCGCTCCTCGGGCCACGCCTCGTGAGCCTCGTCGTTCGAGACGTACCCCGGAGGCCTCGGTGTGGACCGGAAAGCCTCCTCCAGCAACGGGCGGTCATTCACTTGAACGTGAGCCAGCTCGTGCAGCAAGAGCCAGACAAGGCTCTGCGCGGTCTCGGTCGCGTCAGACAGGAGCACGACCTTGCAGCCCCTGGTGTAGGCGCGGAAGGCGTATGCGCCAGGGAAGGGCTTCGACCCCATGTCCCGCGCCCACAGCTCGCGGACAAGACTCCGCGGGACGAGCTCCACGAGGACAGGCTTGTCGAGGTAGGGGCCAGACGCGAGCTTCTGCCAGACCGGAAGCGGAATGACCACATCTGGCGAACCATGCGTGAGGACGGTTAGCCTCCCAAGCTGCACACGAGTTGTGGGGACGGCGAACAAGGGGCCTCCATGGAAGACAATAGCACACCGGAAGAGAGCGCGCGCGATCAGGTCATCGAGATCAACGCGCACAGCGTCAAAATCTACGAAGAGACGAACGGAGACCTCGTTGTGCAGGCAAACGCCAGGATCAAGTCCGGGCTGCTGAAGCCGTCGTGCATGGTTGACGATGACGGGCGGAGGCTGAACGCGCTGGCCGGCAAGCTGACCGAGCCTGTTCAAGTCAGGCTCTCTGTCGTATCCTGGGCGCTGCAAGGAGGAGGCCCTGGCGAGGAGCGCTGAGACAGCGGCCCGATCAGTGTGGAAGATTCTGCAAGATCACGGGTACGTCAAAACCCAGTCCGACCTCAGCAAAATCTTGAGGATCGGTGACAAAAACGTGTCAAGATACCTGCTCCCGCCAGGGCACAAGCACCGGATCTCCCCCCGCATCGACACATTGGCTGGATGGTGCTGGGCGATCTCGCAAACGACAGGGCTCGGCTTGCGCTTGGTCATCGACAGCTCTGCAGAGGTAAGCATCGGAGTCTCCGGATACAAGTCAAACGGAGAGCCGGTCGAAGATCAGGTGATCCACACGTCGTACCGGGAGACGGACATGGTCCCGCTCCAATCCTGGGCCGAAGAGTGGATCAAGTTCTTGAAAAAGTACAAATCGTTCTACACTGTATAAGAACAGCTTGACACCAAGGTCCTGCCGTGGTACATGGGCGGAGAGGTGTCTGTGGATCAGGGTGAACAGCTCGCAACCACCATCCTGCGCACGGTGCGCCTGGTCGCGCTGTCGGGACGATCTGCCCAGATCGTGAGGACCATGCACCTCCACGGGGAAGATCACGACATCCCCATGATGTTCATCGTCAAAGGGAGGTCAGCCCACACGAAGGCGATGGGTCAAGTCGGGGAGAAATTTCAGAGCTTGATGGGCCAAGTGCTGACCGCCTGGGGTCTGACGCTCGATGGCTTCATTGACTGCGGGATGAAGATGATCGGCCCCGGCCGCCCCGAGGTGGCAGGCCTGCACATCATCCTCATGCTCAGGGCAGAGCAGGTCGAGCCAGAGGCAGAGCAGGAAGAGCCCTCGCCGCCCTCTGAGCCACCCAGGCTCGTCCTCATCCGTGGAGGGGCCTCATGAGCAACACAAACGACCCATGGGCAGACGCCTGGGCCGACTGGGATGCCCAGGTCGACCCGCGAGCAAAGGCAGCCTGGGGCGACCGGGAGACCATCCAGGCCATCGAGTCCATGGCCGCGGTGGACGCGGTCACGCCCCTGTGGCTGCAGGGGTTGAACCCAGACCAAGCCCAGGTGGCGACCCACGTCCTGGGCCCTGCGGTCGTGATCGCCGGAGCAGGATCGGGAAAGACCAAGTCCGTGGTCGCGCGGATCACGAACCTGATCAGGAGCTGCGGCGTCGGAGCCAACGAGATCTTGGGCATCACGTTCACGCGGAAGGCGGCAAAGGAGATGCGTGACCGCGTCTTCGCTTCCCTGCGGGAAGGTGAAGGCAAGGGGCTCGAGCTGCGCACGTTCCACTCGCTCGGCGTGAAGCTGTGCAGGGCTCATGCCCTCGACCTCGGCCTGCGAGAGCGGTTCTCGGTCTGGGACGAGAAGGCCCAGCTGCGACAGATGAAGGGGGTGATCGCCGAGGTCCGAGAAGAGTCGAGACAGCCGGCCCTCGAGCGCAGCTACAGCGAAGCCCACGCCATTGGGCTGCTCAGCAAGTGGAAAGAGGCCGGGCTCCAGATCGACCATGCGTTCTGGTCGCAGCTCGGCGGCAAGGGGAAGGAGAGCGGATGGTTCATGGCCTTCGCTTCAGAGGAGCAGGGCGCGAGCACGGCGAAGGAGATCCAAGAGAAGTCCTACGCCGGGGGCTACGGCGACGCCTACGTCGAGGCGAACCTGCGAGAGCTCGGGGCCTGCATCCAAAGGTACGAGCAGCTCAAGCGGCTCGTCGGGGCCGCCGACCTCGATGACCTCATCTGGCTGCCGGTGACGAAGTCAAGGGAGAACGCCAGGCTCGCAGAGGCCATCGGCAAACGATGGCGGTACGTCATTGTGGATGAGTACCAAGACACCAACGAGCTGCAAGAGCAGATGATCGTGCTCCTCGCTGGGCAGAACAAAAACGTCATGGTTGTTGGCGACGACGACCAAAGCATCTACGGATGGCGTGGCGGAAAGGTTGAACTCATCGTGTCGTTCCAAGAACGATGGAAGGCCAAGATCATCAGGCTGGGACAAAACTACAGGTGCCGCAAGAACATCGTCCTCGCGGCAGAGTCGTCGGTCTCCATCAACGAGGAGCGCGTGCCCAAGAGGTTGTGGTCGGAGCGAGACGGGGAGGGGCTCGTGGAGCTCCACGTCTTCGCCAACGACATGGACGAGACGAACGGGGTCGTCGCAAAGGTCGAGCAGATGCTCGCTGAAGGCACGCGAGAGAGCGAGATCGCCATCCTCACACGCAAAAGGATGGATCTTCGCATCATCGCGAAGGCGCTCAGGACCGCCAAGATCAGGTGCGAAGCCATCGGCGTCAAGCCCTGGTGGGAGCACGAAGCCGTACGCATGGTCCTAAACGTACTCCGGGTGGAGATGAATCCAACCGACACCGATGCGGCGGAAGACCTGCTCAGCAACTGGCCCTTGGTTGGCGTGACGACCATTGAGGCCTGGAAGAAGATCTTGAAGGAGGAAGGCATCAAGAACGTGGTTGTCGACCCCATCAAGAAGATCTTGACGTTGCCAAGGAGCGGGCCTGGCACCAAGAAGGGGCAGAGCCTGACCCGCTTGGTCCAGTGCATGACCGAGGTCAAGGCGTGCGTCGCGGAGCGCAACCTGCTGGAGGCCTGCCAGAGGGTGCTGAAGCACACCGGGGTCGCCGACGCGATGAAGGCCGCTGAAGAGCTGGGTGTGGCGAACACCGAGCAGACGGAGGAAGCAGAGGAGACCAAGATCTGCCTCGATGCTCTATTCTCCTGCATCGGGGACATCGAGCAAGAGGAGGACCAGACCGTGGAGGGGCTGATTGACGCGATCAGCGTCAACCTCACCGCGGAGAGAGAGACCCGTGAGAAAGTCGTCGTATCAACGATCCATGGGTCGAAAGGTCTCGAGTGGGATAAGGTGATCTTGGTGCGGCTGACGGAGGGCGTGATCCCCAATCCGTATGCGCCCATCGAGGAGGAGCGCAGGCTCTTCTACGTCGGCTGCACGCGGGCCAAGGAGGAGCTCCACATGACCAGCTCCCGGGCGCGCTGGGTGCCTGGGGTTGGACACATGACGACGGGCCCGAGCCCGTTCGTCGAAGAGGCTGAAAGATCTGGAGTCATCCAGAGGAGGGGGCGATGATCTACGTCGTGGACACCGAGACAAGCGGGCTGCCGGGCGAAGAGGACGCGCACGTCGTCGAGATCGCCGTGGTCACGGTCGAGATTGGGCGAGGGATCGTGTCGACCTACACGAGCCTGGTGAGGCCGCCAGTCTTGACTGAGGCAGGCCTGGAGCTGTGCCGGAAGGTCTCCGGCATCACCGAGGAGATGCTCGAGGACGCGCCGAGGGCGGACGAGGTGTGGCGAGACGTGCAGAAGATCTTGCATGGGGGCGGCGAGACCACCGCGTGGAACATCGGGTTCGACCGAACCATGATCCGCAAGACGTTCATGGGGCTCGACGAGCTGGGGTGGATCACCGAAAACATGGGGGAGCTTGCGAAGACCGCCGCAATCCACTCGAAGTACGGATGGCCCGAGCATGTCGCCATGGACGGGGACAAGGTGCAGTGGGGGCCCTGCGCCATGTGGGAGTACGCCAGGCTGTGTCCGGTCGTCCGGGGGACGCACAAGAGGCCGCTTGGGGGACCGTGGCACAACAACGCGTGGCGCCTGAGCGACGCGGCGAACAGAGAGGGCGTCGCCTTCGAGGGTGACGCGCACCGTGCGTTGGCGGACGCCATCGTGACGGCCAAGATCGTGCACAAGATGAAAAGGGGGGACCTGTGCGCTACATCGCAATCCTGATGGATCCGCCGTGGAATGAGAGCGGTGGAGGGAAGAAGGGCGCCAACCGACACTACGACCTGATCAAGACCAAAGAGGGGATCAGGGACGTCATCCTCAACGACGAAAAGTGGAGGCCGGAGGAGAACGCCCACCTCTACATGTGGGTAACAAACACGTTCCTTGCCGACGGACTCTGGCTCATGCGCGAGCTTGGATTCGAGTACAAGACTAACTTCCCCTGGATCAAGGCATCCAGGAAGACCGAGACAACCGCGGACGGAAGGACCGTCGAAGTCATCCAGCCTGAGCGCATGGGCATCGGCCAGTACGGGAGGGGCTGCCACGAGCTGCTGCTCTTCGGGGTTCGCGGCAAGGGCTATGAGGCCTGCGCGACCCACTCTGACGGCCGGCGGACCACGGTTCGCACAGACTTCCTCTGCGCTGAGCCCCGAGAGCGCAACGAGCAGGGGAAGGTGGTCCACAGCCGGAAGCCAAGGAGGCAGTACGAGCTCATCGACGCCCGGACGAAGCCTGGCCCCCGGCTCGAGATGTTCGCGAGGACGAGGTTCAGTCCCCAGTGGGACACGACGGGGAACGAGGCGCCCGAGGAGAGCACCGAGGAGAGCGCAGGCGAAGAGTAGCCAGGCCGGGCTGGAGCAGGTCCAGCCCGGCCTGTCGCCACCACCGATCAGGTGGTCACAGCCTCAACGGGGATCAGGAGCCGGGGGACCCCGCGAGCACCAGCGATGCGCGCGCGGATCACGCAGTCCAACGACTTGATCTTGTTGCGAACCGTCGCGGTCGTGACACCCATGGCCGAGGCGATCTGCTCCACGGTGAACCAAGACCGACCGAAGAGGACCATCGGCGCGTCAAGGACGGAGCTGGAGAGCCTGATCGAGGCCTCGGCCGGCGGAGGCGGGAGCACGGGGTTCAGCGGGTCCACGACCGGGACCACAGGGTCGACGGCGGCGGAGACCTCGAGCTGGGGCTGCGGCTGGGGCTGCGGCTGGGGCTGGAGCTGCGGCTGCGGCTGAGGCTGGGGCCGGGGCCGGGGCTGAGCTGGGCGAGCAGGGGGCGCCGAAGGGAGCGCCTGAGCCGCGCCAGCGCTCGACGCGGGGTCGCTCGACCGCCTCGCGTTCATCTCGGCGATGGTCCGCGCATGAGCGGAGGCCCGCGCAGCGCGCTCCATCGAGCGGCGCATCTTGTCCTCCGCCGCAGGGTCGGAGTAGCCCGAGAACTGAGCGAGCTGCTCAGGGGTCAAGCCTGGCGGGATCTCGCCGGGCATCAAGACGCGCATGGGGCGAACAGGCGCGTCCTGCACCGGCGCCTGGGGGGCCTGGGCAGAAGAGGCGACGGCATCGCCAGCCCTGTCAGGGTCGACCTCGTCCTCCTCGACGTCTTCGTCAGGGTCTTCACCATCGAGATCGTCTTCGACGTCTTCATCGAGATCGTCGTCGTCATCGTCATCGTCGGAATCGGACAGCTCTTCAACCTCCTGCTCGACCAAGGGAGAGAGCGCCTCGCCCAACGAGGAGATCACGTCCGCAGCGGAGTCACCGGACTTGACGCGCCTGGCGGCGGCAGCCAAGGCCATCATCAGGGTCTGCTCATCGTCACCGAGCCCCTCGAGGCGACGAGATGAAGGGCGAACGTCAGGCTGGCGCTCCGGCGCCGGGGGCGGCGGCAGAGCCCGAGGAGGAGCAGGGAGCGCGCGCTGAGCCGCGGCCTGCCTCGGCGGCTCCGGCGCCGGCGCCGGCTTCGAGGTCGAAGGCCCGAAGCTCGCAGCCAAGATGTCCAGAACAGACCGATGATCAGACGACCAGTCCATCGCCTGCACCGGCTGCCCGCCTCGCATGATCTGATCGGTGCGGAACTCGCTGTCCGCGGCGACACCAATCGACTCCACACGCCAGCCCGACGAGGTGCAGGCCAAGTACAGATCTTGGGTGGCTGCGACCGGGCAGGTGCCGATCACACGGACACCCTCACGCAAAGGCCGACCCGAGGCATCCACCACGATGCCGCGACCACGGTAGCCCGTGTCCGACATCCGAAGAAAAAGCAGAACCCCTGCATCCCCAGGACGAGGAGCGAGAGAAGACTCATCCAAGAGCTTGATCGTATACGCCAAACGTGCCTCCCGACAGCCAGGTCAACTTGTGAGGACAGGCTGTGCGTCGAGAGCCTAAAGCGCAAAAAGGGAGATGACAAGTGGAGGCGTCAATCGTTATCCATAAAGCGCTGGGCCGCCTTGAGCATATCGCTGGCGATCTCGATGTTCTCGCGGATCCCGTTGATTGCATCCACGGACTTGCCAGAGAGCTTCAGACGACCGGTCCTCGGGTCAAGCTGAAGCCTTACGTCAATACCAGCATCCCTGACGCCGGAAGATACGGCAACATCCGCAAGGATGGAGTCCAGAATCTGCTCAGCGGAAGGGAGCTCAACTCGAGGCGTGGGCCTGCGCGCTTGATCTCCAGACGGAGGCTTGGGTGGAGGCGCAGACGGGGGAGGGCGAGAAGTGGGAGGCGGAGGCGAGCGGGGCTCCGAAGGCTTGCTGCTGCCCCGCAGCCAAGACTTGACACGATCAAGCCGCTCCCGGCGCGCCCGAGAGCGAGCCTGGGCCTCGCGCTGATCATGTGCTTGTGCCCTGCCCAGAGCGCACCAGGTGCACAGGTCCGACCCGGGGAGCTTCGCCTTCCCACAGGGACACCGAAGAGACGAGACAGCACGAAAAGCAATGTCGTAGGCCGCCCTCTTCTTCAGATCGGAGAGGCAGTCGTGGGCCTCGGAGAGCTCAGAAAAAATCGACGGGTCTCCACCGCGGTCAGGGTGATGCCTGCGGGCTGCCTCCTTCCAAGCGGCCTTGACTTGATCTTGTGTGGAGTGCTCTGAGATGCCAAGAATGGCGTAGTAGTCCTTCAAGCCTACCTCCTGCCGTTGCTCGAAACGGTAGCAATCATGCAGCCGCCGATTCCTGCTTCATCGAGCCCTGCCTGCCAACCCGAAGGCTGACCGGTCTTACACGCTCTCCACAGGCGTTTTGAGTCTCCGGGCAACTCCCGGCGACCAAAATGTTGATCGCGGCGTTGAGATCTGCATTGATCTCGAAGCCGCATCCCGTACAGGTGAACGATGACTGAGTAGACCTGCTCTTTGGGTCTACGCAACCACATCGAGAGCATCGCTGGCTGGTGTGCCTGGCGGGAACGGCAACGACAGAACAGCCGTATCTCCTGCCTTTGTATTCCAGCAACCTGCGAAATTCACCGAAGGATGCGTCCAAAAGAACGCGGTTCAGACCTCGTTTCCGAGATCCGCCTCCCTTGGTCATGTTCTTCACACGCAGATCTTCTATGACCACCATGCCGTGGCTCTTGGCGATGGTGGTCGTGGATTTATGCAGGGCGTCTGCCCTGATGCTTCTGACGCGGTAGTGGGCCTTGGCCAGTTTCTTCCTGGACTTCGACCTATTGCAAGATCCCTTCTTCCTCCTTGAAACCTCCTTCTGAAGTCTTGAGATCTTCCGTTGAGATCCCTTGAGCGCCCGAGGGTTGTCGATGACCGTTCCGTCGGAAAGCGTCGCGAGTCGGGCGATTCCGAGATCGAGCCCGACAGCAGGCCCACCATTCGGTAGAGCCTCGGCAACCTCTGGACCTACGACGGAAACGAACCATCGACCGGCTTTTTCGGTGACTGAAGCCTGGGCGTATCGATCAAACGGGATGTAGCCATGATCTCCGGGCTTGACCCTGACTCGACCGATCCTCGGAAGCTGGACGG
>JACCDW010589025.1_pt1 | contig 16995 bp, 19 predicted proteins | sample 7449781 | NCBI WGS metagenome assembly JACCDW01 (sample SAMN15323449, study PRJNA562643) | freshwater metagenome | isolation source: river surface water | place: USA:Blue River Watershed | collected 2017-08-18
GGATACAGGCGGCGGTTCATGCCCGCCATCTGGAATTCATATTCGAAATCAGAAACTGCGCGCAGCCCACGGATCAGCACCTTGGCTCTTTGCGCATGAACAAAATCCATTAGCAGCCCATCAAAGCCGACCACACGCACATTCTTGAAAGGCCTCAACACGACTTGAGCCATCTCGACCCGATCCTGCAGTGAAAAGACCGGCGATTTGGCGCGACTCTCGGCAATGGCGAGCACGACTTCGTCAAACAGGCCGGCAGCACGGCGCACCAGATCCTCATGCCCGCAGGTCAGCGGATCAAAGGTACCGGGGTAGATGGCGATTTCACGTTTCAACATGGTGGCAGATTAGGTCGTGGGCTCGAAGGCGTAGAGATGATAATGCACCTGGCCGGCCTTGCCTTGCTTTATGCAGGTCAGCCCCGGCACCGGATGCGCTGGTCGTGGTTGCTCCGATTCCATGTAGACCCGGGCGCCCGCTGCCAGATGCGGCAACAACGGGATAATGATCCGATCTAGCCATCCCTGTCCATAGGGCGGATCCAGAAACACCAGATCCAGCGGCCCTGACGGTGCATGGGGTTTGCCAAGATAGGCCAGGGCATCGGCACACACCACGTGTAGCCCGGGCTCGTTCAATAGCGCTGCGGCGGCTTGCAGACCTTGGGCGACACGCGGCGACTGCTCCACCAGCACCACGGATTCGGCGCCGCGCGAGGCCGCCTCGAAGCCAAGCGCCCCCGATCCGGCGAACAGATCCAGGCACCGCCAGCCGGTTAAATTCTGTCCAAGCCAGTTAAAGAGTGTTTCGCGCACCCGATCTGGCGTCGGACGCAATCCTGGGGCATCAGCGACCGGCAACTTGCGGCCGCGATGCTTGCCACCGATGATCCGGACTTGACTCGGCCGCGCCATCGTCTTTTTGACAGGACGATTCACGCGGCTCAGTCTGCAGCGACGCGTACCGTCACCAAGCGGTCTGGCGACACATGTTTACGGAAAGCCTCGCGCACCCCTTCTGGCGTTAATGCACGCACTCGCGCCGGATACTGATCCAACCAATCGGTCGGCAGCCCGTAAAACGCCATCACTCCCAGGTTGGCGGCAAGTTTGCTATTAGAATCGATGCGCAGCGCAAAACCACCGGCGATATTGTCCTGGGCCGCCTTGAGTTGCACAGCAGTCGGGCCGCGCTTGAGGTAGTCACTCACGACCTGATCAACCACCTTGAGCGCATCATCGGCCTGAGTCCGTTTGGTTTCGAGGCCAATCGTAAAGGGCCCCGGCACCAGCTGCGGCTGGAAATAGCTGTAGACACTGTAAGCGTAGCCACGTTCTTCGCGCACCGATTTGGTCAGCAGCGAAACAAAACCGCCACCGCCCAGCGTGTAGTTGCCCACCTGCAATGCAATCTGTTCCGGATCATCACGCGAGACCGCTGGCATTCCGACAAGCAGATGGGACTGCGACGCCGGATGATCGACGCGCACCACCTTGGCCACGGTATCGGTAGGTACCGGCAAACGCTTCGATACGCCCGCCTGATCCGGCGGCAGATCAGCCAGTAGCTGGTTTGCCAAGGCTTCCGCCTCAGGGCGCGTCAGGTCGCCAACGATCGCAATGCTCGCCCGGCCCGGCGTCACATGAGTACGCCAGAAAGTTCTGATGTCACCATGCGCAATACTTTCCAGGGATCCCGGCGTGACCAAACGACCGTAGGGATGATCTGGGTAAAGCGCCGACATATAGGCGCGCTGCGCCAGGACTTGCGGCTTGGTCAGGGCTTCTTTGAGCGCCGCGACAGAACGCGCCTGATCGCGCTTGAAAATCGCCCGCTCAAACGTCGGGCGTGCCATCACGTCGGCCATGAGTGCAAAGGCAATGTTGCGACGTTCTGGATCCGACAGCGTTCTCAACGAGACCGTCGCACTATCAAGCCCTGCACCAACTGATAGCGTGGCACCAATATCGGCCAAGGTTTCTGCAACCTGCTGCTCGTTGCGTGCGCCCGCCCCCTGATCCATCAGGCTGGCCATCAACGATGCGACGCCCGGCTTGTCGGCCGGATCAAAAGCCGAGCCCGCCAGGAATAGCACCTGCACATCGACAATTGGCAATGTGTGGGTTTCGATAAAGTAGACGCGCGCGCCCTGATCGGTTGTCCAAGAGGCGACCGGCGCGGCACAGGCCGAATTCCAAACCCACGCTACTGATACCAGCAGCCCCAGCACATACTTCTGCATCCGTTGATTCATATATCGTCCTCTGACTTAATGGCGGCTCTGGGCCTGTCCGGCCTGCGCCCGCTGAGCGCGTCTCATCATCTCGGCGGCATCCAGCGGCTGGGGTACCAATCGCGCAATGGTCAACTGCGTATCGGTGAAATACGTCTGTGCGACGCGTTGTACATCAGCCTCGGTCACCGCATTCAGCTTATCCAGCATGGGCGTATCGGATCGCCAACCGTAACCCAGCGTTTCCAGCATACCGATCTCCATGGCCTGCCCCATGACGGAATCTTTCTTGTAGACCTGAGCGGCGCGCAACTGACTGCGCGCCCGCGACAGTTCCTGTTCGGTCACGCCCTTGTCGGCCACGGCGGCCAGCGCCTGACGCATCGCTGACTCCAGTTCAGCCACGGTATGCCCCGGTCGCGGCGATGCCTGCAGTACAAACATACCGGGCCCGCGATTCATCGCGTCATAGCTAGCATCCACCGATACCGCCACCTGCTGCTCTCGCACCAGCGCTGCCGGCAAACGCGCCGCCTCATGGCCATCCAGAATCTGCGCCAGCATTTCCAACGCGTAAGGATCCACGTCTTTTTGCGGATCTGCCAGACGCGGCACTTTCCAGCCCATCACCAACATCGGAAGATCCGCCGGCGCCTTGACGTCGAGTTGTCGCAAACCGGCCTGGGGCGGTTCTTCATACTGCTTGCGGTCTTCCAGAACCCGTGCCGGCACCTTGCCATACGTCTCGCGTGCCCATTCAAAGACACGCTGATGGTTCACATCGCCCACCACCACCAGAATTGCATTATTGGGCACATACCAGCGGCGATACCAGTCACGCACATCCGTCACCTTCAGCTGTTCCAGATCGCTCATCCAACCAATGATGGGGCGACGATATGGATGCGCCTGCCAAGCAACCGCGCTCATGGCCTCATGCACACGCGCCGTCGACTGGTCGTCAGTGCGCATGCGCCGCTCTTCCATCACCACCTGGATTTCCTTATCGTAACTGGCCGGATCGAGCGTGAGATGACGCATCCGATCCGCCTCCAATGCCATCACGGTTTTCAGCTGATTCGCCGGCACCTGCTGAAAGTAAGCCGTGTAATCGGTACTGGTAAAGGCGTTGTCTCGACCACCCAGGGCGGCAACCCGACGGTTGAATTCACCAGGACCAACACTTGGCGTTCCCTTGAACATCATGTGCTCGGTCACGTGCGCCACCCCGGTGACACCATCATGCTCATCCATGCTCCCCACGCGGTACCAGACCATTTGCACCGCCGTTGGCGCACGCGCGTCTTCCCGTACGACCACACGCATGCCATTGGCGAGCTTGGTCTCAAAGGTCGTTTCGGCCGCAACCGCCATGGCGGATAGCCCTGTAAGCAATAAAAGGGACAGCAGAATTCTGAATCGCATGGTTGGCATCGCTCTAGGCTAAAATCAGGAGATTGTTAAGGATACCCGTGCCCCATGACTGACGCCAATGCAAACGCCCAGAGAGCCCCCAGCCGCTCCTGGCGCGAACGCCTCTTCGCCGGACTCACCAAAACCCGTCAGCAGATCGGCGGTTCGGTGCGCAGCCTGTTTTCGCGCGGCAAAGTTGATGACGAGTTGCTTGAAGAGCTCGAGACCTTGCTGCTATCCGCCGATGTTGGGATCGAAGCGACCGTCAAGCTGCTCGAAGAACTCCGTCTAAAAGCGCGTCGCGACAACCTGCAAACCCCGGAAGCCATTCAGGCTGCGCTGGTCGACAGCCTGACCCAGTTGCTGCAGCCGTTAGAAGCGCCGCTGCAAATTAACGCGCCGGCGGGCACCCCCTTCGTCATCATAGTAGCCGGCATCAACGGCGCCGGCAAAACCACCACCCTGGGCAAACTTGCGCACCAATTCCAGGCGGATGGTCATTCCGTCCTGCTGGCCGCCGGCGACACCTTCCGCGCGGCCGCCCGTGAACAATTGCAGGCCTGGGGCCAGCGCAACAACGTCACCGTGATTTCACAAGAAGGCGGCGATCCTTCGGCCGTCATTTTCGACGCGGTGCAGGCCGCCCGTGCCCGAGGCATTCATGTCGTGCTGGCCGATACCGCAGGCCGGCTGCCCACGCAGATGCATCTCATGGACGAAATCGCCAAGATCCGGCGCGTCATCTCCAAGGCCGAAGCCAGCGCGCCGCACGAAGTGCTCCTGGTGCTAGACGGCACCATCGGCCAGAACGCCATCGCCCAGGTCAAAGCGTTCGATAAAGCGATCAACGTTAGCGGTCTGGTGATTACCAAGCTGGATGGTTCCGCCAAAGGCGGCGTGCTGGCCGCCATCGCCTGTCAATGCCCCAAGCCTGTCCGCTATATCGGGGTCGGCGAACAGATCGAAGATCTACAACCTTTCTCCGCCCGCGCCTTCGCCGAAGCGCTGCTGGGTCAATAACCCATGCCGAATCTGTTGCGGGTCGAATGGCCCTTTTTTCTTTGTCTGATCACCACCGCCGGCATCCTTGCCTCGCCAGTCGCCGTTAACGCACTGCCCTACCAGGGGCTGGTCGGTCTCTGCCTCTTCCTGATTACCCTATCGGCTATTTTCCGGGTCACCCACCACGCCGACGAACTGGCAGAAATGCTGGGCGAACCCTACGGCACGCTCATCCTGACGTTGTCGGCCACCATCATTGAAGTGGCGATCATGATCACGGTGCTAGGTCACAGCGAAAGTAACCCGACCTTTGTCCGGGACACCATTGCGGCCACCGTGATGATTACTGTTGGTCTGATGCTGGGGCTCGCTATGTTTATTGGCGCCTTTGTACACCGCCAGCAAACGGTCAACACCGAGGGTGCCCTCACCTACTTGGGTCTGATTATTCCTCTGGCGATTCTGGTGCTCGTACTACCCAATTTCACGGACACCACCATTGGCCCAACGCTGGCCATCGCCCAAGAAATCTACATCTCGGTCGCTGCCATTGCCCTATACGCCATCTTCATCTTTATCCAGACCCGCCGGCATCGTCAACTGTTCAGGGATCGCGCGCCGCCCGAGCCGTTAACCTTTGACCCAGAAACGCCGCCCCGTAAGCACAAGCGACCACACAGCTCGGAGCAATTACTGACCAACGTCGGCTGGCTGGTCGGCAACCTCTTTCTGGTCGTGTTTTTGGCCGAAGAGCTAGCGATCCTGATCGACGATCAGCTGGAGGCCAAACAATTGCCGGAGGCACTGGGCGGCCTCGCCGTGGCCTTGCTCATCCTGGCGCCGGAGTGTCTGGCCTCGGTCAACGCCGCGCTCAAAGACCGGCTGCAGCGCGCGGTTAATATCGCCCTCGGTAGCGGTCTGGCGACCCTGTCGCTGAGTGTGCCGGCCATCCTCATTGCAGTCACGCTGATGGGGCACCCCTTGATTCTGGGGCTGGATGCCAATCAGATGGTCATGCTGCTCGCCACCCTATGGGTCGCCAATATTGCCCTCGCCACTGAAAAGACCAATCTGATGCAAGGTAGCGTCCTGCTGGTGCTTTTTCTGACTTTTGGCTTCCTGATCGCTGTTCCGTAAAAATAGTTCGGATTTCCGGGAACTTTTTCGTTTTTTAGCACTCTATTGCCTTGAGTGCCAAAACAACGATAATAACGAAAGGAAATCCATGACAACCACTGCAATGACTATTGCCAACCCCAAATTCAACGCCCTGACGGCCATCCCATCACCCGTCGGCAACTTGGATGGTTACATCCGCGCCGTTCAGCAGTATCCGATGCTCACCGAACAGGAAGAGCAGGGTTTGGCGCGCCGTCTCCGTGACCACGATGATCTTGACGCCGCACGCCAGCTGATTTTGTCGCACCTGCGTCTGGTGGTGTCGACCGCCCGTCAGTACCTAGGCTACGGCCTGCCACACGCGGATCTGATCCAGGAGGGCAACATCGGTCTGATGAAAGCCGTCAAGCGCTTTGACCCGGAACGCGGTGTCCGCCTGGTGTCCTTTGCTATGCACTGGATCAAGGCCGAAATTCACGAGTACATCCTGAAGAACTGGCGCCTCGTCAAAGTGGCCACCACCAAGGCGCAGCGCAAATTGTTCTTCAACCTGCGGAGCATGAAGGGCAACGCGAGCCACCTGGACCAGGCCACGACCGAGGCCATCGCCAGCCAACTCAACGTGTCTGAAGCGGACGTGCGCGAGATGAATATGCGCCTAACCGGCCGCGACATCGCCCTGGACCCCGGTCCGGACGTCTCGGACGAAGACAGCTTCGCACCGATCGACTATCTGGCCGATGATTCGATGGAGCCTACCGCGGTGCTCGAGGGTCGTGCCCGCGACCACCTGCAGAGCGAAGGGCTGCAACAGGCGCTGGCCAAACTGGATGATCGCAGCCGCCATATCGTGCAATCGCGCTGGTTGGCCGACGACGGTGGCGCCACGCTGCAGGATCTGGCCGACGAATACGGTGTTTCGGCCGAACGCATCCGCCAGATCGAAGCCAAAGCGCTGAAATCACTCCGCACGCATCTGGTGCCTGCCTAAGCTGTTTCGGGTCGACAATCCGGCCAAAAAACGCGTCAAAAGCCGTATAATTCAACGTAATACAAAGCGCCCGCTGTATGCGGGCGTTTCCCTATTTTCCGGCAGATACACAACGAATCGGCCGGCGCAACAACCCGTATCAGGAAGCAACGCATGGCAGGACATTCGAAGTGGGCCAATATCCAGCACCGTAAAGGCCGTCAGGATGAAAAGCGTGGACGCGTCTTCTCGCGTCTCGCCAAGGAAATCACGGTCGCCGCCAAAATGGGCGGTGGCGACATCAGCTTTAACCCGCGCCTGCGCCTTGCGGTTGACCGCGCCAAAGGCGTCAACATGCCGGCCGACAACATCGATCGCGCCATCAAGAAGGGCACCGGCGAACTGGAAGGCGTTGAATACGTTGAACTCCGCTACGAAGGTTATGGCATTGGCGGCGCCGCCGTCATGGTGGATTGCCTAACCGACAACAAGACGCGTACCGTGGCCGATGTGCGCCACGCGTTTTCCAAGCATGGCGGCAACCTCGGCACAGATGGTTGCGTTGCCTTCCAGTTCCAGCACTGCGGTCAATTTCTGTTCGCCCCGGGCACCGACGAAACCAAGCTCATGGACACCGCCATCGAGGCCGGTGCCGAAGACGTACAAACCCATGACGACGGCGCGCTGGAAGTGCTCTGCGCACCGAATGATTTTGGCGCTGTCCAGGAAGCACTCAACGCTGGCGGCTTCAAGCCGGAAATGGCCGAGGTGACGATGCGGCCACTCAACGAAACCGAGTTGACCGGCGACGATGCGGCAAAAATGCAGAAGCTGATCGACGCCATCGAAGCCTTGGACGACGTCCAGGCCGTCTATACCAGCGCCGTTTTCGACGAGGCCTGATTCTCTTGTCAGCAGCCACACACCCAACCAACGTTACCCGCGTCCTGGGGATCGACCCGGGTCTGCGCATGACAGGATTTGGTGTGATTGATGTACAGGGGCAAAAGCTTCGTTATGTGGCGAGCGGCTGCATCAAGTCGAATAGCGATCAGCAACTTCCTGAGCGGCTGCACACCCTGTTTACCGGCGTGAGCGAAATTATTGACACCTACCATCCGAGTGTCGCGGCGGTAGAACAGGTTTTTTCCAACGTCAATCCGCAATCCACACTATTACTGGGTCAGGCACGTGGCGCAGCCGTCACCGCCCTGGTCGCCAAGCAACTCGCCGTCAGCGAATACACGGCACTCCAGGTCAAACAATCCGTCGTTGGTCATGGCAAGGCCGCCAAGCAACAAGTCGCCCACATGGTTATGCGCCTGCTGGCATTACCCGGTGAACCGGGTAGCGATGCAGCCGACGCGTTGGCTTGTGCGATCTGTCATGCCCACGCCACTCAGGGCATGGGCCAACTGGCAGCCCCCGGACGTCGTCAACGCGGTGGCCGCCTGCTGGCACTGGCCGACAGCGAAGTACTTCATCGTGCCGGCATGCGACCCACGACCCGGAGAACCGCCTCGTGATTGGACGCATCAATGGCCGCCTGCTCGCCAAACAACCGCCCTCGATTCTGATCGACGTCAACGGCGTCGGCTACGAAATCGACGTTTCGATGAATACCTTCTGTGAATTGCCGGCTCTCGAAGCCCCCGTCACGCTGCATATTCACATGGCCGTCCGCGAGGATGGTCACTTTCTCTATGGGTTTCTCACCGAGAGCGAACGCACGGCCTTCCGGCAACTGATCAAGATCTCCGGCGTGGGCGCCCGCATGGCCTTGGCCGTGCTCTCCGGCCTCAACGTCGACGAACTCGCCGCCGCCATCGCACGCCAGGATGTCGCCTGCTTCACGCGCATTCCGGGCATTGGCAAAAAAACTGCTGAACGTCTGTTGCTTGAACTCAAGGGCAAGCTGGATCTGGTCATCGGCTCGGCAGGCAGCACCACTTCTGGCCAACCCATGGTTGCCGATCCTGTTCAGGACACGGTCGATGCACTGGTCGCACTCGGCTACAATGCCCGCGAGGCGCAGAGCGCTGTCAAGGCGTTGCCCGCTGGTATCAGCACCACCGACGCCATCCGTCTCGCCTTGAAACAATTGTCCGGCCTGAAGTAACAGGCCAGAGGAACCCGCGATGCAAGCCTCCGGATTACAGCTCGCCCGCACCACCATCGTTGCCCTGCTCATCATCGGCGTACTGTGGGTGCTGCGCCCCTTCCTCTCGCCGCTACTCACGGCATTGATCATCGTCGTCGCGACCTGGAAGCCCTATCACTGGCTGGTGCGCAAGCTGGGCAATCGACACACCCTGGCCGCCAGCCTGATGACGCTGCTGCTCACCATCGGCATTCTGATCCCGATGTTCTTTCTGGGCGGCCAGGTCACCAAGGTTGCGGCCATCTTGGTCAACCTCGTTGGCCAAAAACTCGGTCAGGGACCACCCATTGCGCCTGAGTGGCTGATTAATCTGCCCATCGTTGGTGATCACATTCAGGAAACCTGGCGACACATTTTCAATGACGCCAGTTCCATGTCCGAAATCCTGCAACGGGTTTATGAACCGGCACGCCGACTCATTACGGGCATCGCCGGCGGCGTTGCCAATGGCGTGGTCCAAGTTTTGCTGGCCATCTTCATTGCGTTCTTTGCCTATCGCGACGGCGAGCAGTGGGCACACTGGCTACGCAATGGTGCACGTCGGATCAGTGGCGACCTGGGCATTCACATGGTGTATGTCGCCGGTAACACGATCATCGGCGTCATGGTGGGCGTGCTTGGCACGGCCGCCGCGCAGGGACTGGTTGCCTACATCGGTTACAAAATCGCCAGCGTACCCAACGCCGGACTGCTTGCCGCCGCCACCTTCATGACTTCGATGTTGCCGGCCGGTCCGGTTTTGCTCTGGCTGGGTGCTGCTTACTGGCTTTACGATCAGGGGCTGACCGGCTGGGCCATCTTCATGGCCGCCTGGGGTGCCTTCGGTATCAGCAGTGTCGATAACGTCGTACGCCCGATTCTGATCGCGCATACGTCCAGCCTGCCCTTCCTGTTGATCGCCCTGGGGACCTTCGGTGGCATTCTGGCCTTCGGTTTTGTCGGTCTTTTTATTGGCCCGACACTCCTTGCACTAGCAGTGGCCATCACCAATCAGTGGCTTAACCATCGCAATACCATCACCCAATCGGAGCGGCTGTGATCGAGACCGAAGATTTCTCGGCCGGCGACGATCGTCTGATCACGGCCAACAGTGCCTCCCGCCAGGAGGAAGCGCTGGAACGCGCGTTGCGCCCGAAACGCCTGGCCGACTACACCGGCCAGCACAAGGTGCGGGATCAATTAGGGCTCTTCATCGAAGCGGCCAAAAAGCGGGGGGATGCGCTGGATCACGTATTGCTCTTCGGACCCCCGGGCCTCGGCAAAACAACGCTCGCCCACATCATTGCGCACGAACTTGGCGTCAATCTGCGTCAGACCAGCGGCCCCGTGCTGGAACGTCCGGGCGACCTGGCCGCGCTGCTGACGAATCTGGAACCGCACGACGTGCTGTTCATCGATGAAATCCACCGCCTCTCGCCGGTTGTTGAGGAAATTCTCTATCCGGCGCTTGAGGATTACCAGATCGACATCATGATCGGCGAAGGCCCGGCCGCCCGCTCGGTCAAACTCGATCTGCCGCCTTTCACGCTGGTCGGCGCCACCACGCGCGCCGGTATGCTGACGAATCCGCTGCGTGACCGCTTCGGTATCGTGTCGCGCCTGGAATTTTACGCGCCAGAAGATCTGCAGCAGATCGTGCTGCGCTCTGCCCGCCTGTTAGAAATGACCCTCGCGGACGACGGCGCCCTTGAAGTAGCGCGTCGTTCACGCGGCACACCGCGTATCGCCAATCGACTGCTTCGCCGTCTACGCGATTATGCCGAGATCCGCGCCGCTGATCACCAAGGCGGTATTAACGCGCGTATTGCCGATGCGGCGCTCTCGATGCTCGACGTCGATGCCGTCGGCCTCGATCTCATGGATCGCAAACTGTTACTGGCCGTCATTGAAAAATTTGGTGGAGGCCCGGTCGGCGTGGACAACCTCGCCGCTGCCATCGGCGAAGCCCGTGACACCATTGAAGACGTGCTCGAGCCCTTCCTGATTCAACAGGGTTATCTGCAGCGCACGCCACGTGGCCGTGTAGCCACCAGCCGGGTGTACCAGCATCTGGGTCTGCCAACACCGGCCGACCACGGCAATATCCCCCTGTGGTCAAACGACGAACGTCAGCCATCATGAGCACCGAGTTTCGCTACCCCATTCGCATCTACTACGAAGACACCGACGCCGGGGGCGTGGTCTATTACGCCAACTACCTGAAGTTCTTCGAGCGATGCCGCACCGAGTGGTTACGTTCTTTCGGCCATCACCAGACCGATCTGCTTACCCAACACGATATCGCCTTCGTCGTGAAATCGGTCTCTGCCGACTACAAACGCCCCGGTCGCCTCGATGATGCCCTGGAAGCTGGCTTACGCCTGCAACATCTGGGGCGTGCCCAATTGCAATTCGAACAGTGGGTTGAGCGTATTAACCCCGATGGCACCCGCGACACCCTGGTCACAGGCCACGTCCAAATAGCCTGTGTCAACCTGAAGACCCTTCGACCCGTTTCTCTCCCTGACTGGCTGCAAAGCCAACTACAACTTAGCGACGCATCATGACTCCAACTCAAGACATGTCCATCATCAGCCTGGTGCTTAACGCCGGCATCGTCGTGCAGGGCATCATGCTCCTGCTGCTTATCGTCTCTTTCATGTCGTGGTACTACATCTTCCTCAAGTGGATGACCATCCGTGCCGAGAAACAGAAGTCCAGCGAATTTGAAACCTCCTTCTGGTCCGGCAGCAGCTTGAACGATCTTTACCAGGCCGCGCTGAACGACCGACACAACGCCGGTGCCCTGGAGCGGATCTTCGAATCGGGCCTACGCGAGTTCAACAAACTGCGCGACCAGCATCTTCTGGAATCCAAAGACATTCTTGATGGTTCACGCCGCGCGATGCGCGCCACCTACCAGCGTGAACTCGATCGCATCGAATCGCACCTGGCCTTCCTTGCCTCGACGGGTTCGGTCTCGCCCTACGTCGGCCTGTTCGGCACGGTGTGGGGCATCATGCACGCCTTCCGCGGCTTGGCGAACGTGGGTCAGGCCACGCTGTCCTCGGTCGCGCCGGGCATTGCCGAAGCACTGGTCGCCACGGCCATCGGTCTGTTCGCCGCCATTCCGGCGGTGGTTGCCTACAACCGTTTCTCGTACGACATTGACCGCCTGGCCTCGCGCTTCGAATCCTTCATGGAAGAGTTTTCGAACATCCTCCAGCGTCAGATGAAGTAAGGGTGCCGCGCAATGCGTAACCGCCGTAAACTCAAAAACGAAATCAACGTCGTTCCCTACATCGACGTCATGCTGGTGCTACTGGTGATCTTTATGGTCACCGCACCCATGATGCCGACGGGCAATATCGACCTGCCTACCGTCGGCACCGCTGCGACGCCGCCCGCCGCCCCGATTGAAGTGACTGTGCGCGACGACCGGAGCCTGGCTATCGTCGATCGCGGCGGTAACGGCAAGGAACAGCCAGTGTCTCTGGATCAACTGACGGATCAACTACTCACGATGCAAAAAGGCAATCCGGACACGCCGGTACTCATTGCCGGCGCCAAGAACGTCCCCTACGAAGCCGTGCTTCAGGTGATGGATCAACTGCAACGCGCGCAGATCAAACGCGTCGGTCTCCTGGTCGCGCCGACCGGCAAATAACAGCCCATCAGCGGAGTCGCCACGTTGTCGTTGCCTGATTTCCTGTCGCGATTGAAATCCTACTGGCATGGCCATCGCTTTGCCGGTGACGGCATGGCCACGTTCGACCCCGAAGCTGAAGAGAAAGCGCACGAACGCCGGGCGCTGATCCTCACGATTGCCATGCACCTGCTACTGGTGCTCTTTCTGGTCATCAGTATCAACTGGAAGAATAGCGAGCCCTCGGCCATGCAGGCCGAGATCTGGACGCCGCAGCAATTGGCTGCGGCCACCGCAGCCGCCGCAAAAGCCGATGCCAAACGCGAAGCCCAGACCTATGGCGAACCCTCGCCAGAACCCCCCAAGCCCGAACCGGCACCACCAAAACCCGAGCCGATACCGCCCAAGCCGGAGCCTAAGCCCGAACCAAAACCGGAACCGGTGAAGACACCGCCGAAGCCGACGCCGGCACTCGCCAACCCGAAGGCGGACATCGCCATCAAGCAGGACAAGAAGACCGAGAAGGATAAGCCGCAGGAAAAGACACCGGACAAAAAGGACGCTAAAGACGACAAAAAGAAATCCGACGCCAAGAAAAAGGCACAGGACGCGTTCCTGGAAGAACTGAAGCGCGAAGAGCAGAAGGTCGCCGCCCAGAAGCAACAGGCCGCAGCGGCTGAAGCACGTGCGCAACGCGAGGCCGCCATGCGGGCTCAGGCCGGGGCCGAAGCCAAGGCCGCCGGCGCCGAGCGGGCGCGGGGCGATGACCGCAGCTACCTGGCCAAGCTCAAAACCAAGATTCGCGGTAACGTCATCCTGCCACCCAATCTGCAGGGCAACCCGGCTTCGGTCTTCCGCGTCACGCAACTACCCTCCGGTGAGGTCATTGATGTGAAACTCATGAAATCCAGCGGCAACCCACAACTGGATAGCGCGGTCGAGCGTGCCATTCGCAAATCGTCGCCGCTTCCCACACCCGAAGGTCGTTCACCCGATCGCATCATCGATATCACCTACCTCCCCTTCGAGAAGCCGCCAACATGATCACCACACTCGCCCGCACGTTGCTTGCCATTCTGAGCCTGGTTACTCTCTCAACCACCCCTGCCTTAGCGCAGCTCAACATCGAGGTTGTGGGCGCCGGGATGCAGCGCATTTCGGTGGCCGTCCCCAACTTTGGTGGTGACGAAGCGCTCGGGCGCGAGATCGCCACCACGGTGCGTAACGACCTGAACAGCAGTGGCTTGTTCAAAATCGTCAATACAGATTCAATGGTCGCCGAAGAGAATAGTGCCGTCGACTTCGCCGCGTGGAAAACCCGTGGCGCAGACGCGCTGGCTACCGCGACTGCAACGCGCCCCGGTGGACAAATTGAAGTACGCGTCCGCGTGGCCGATATCATCAAACGCAGCACGTTGGGCAATACCACGATCACCGCCCCCGCGAACAACCCGCGTCTGGCCGGCCACAAGGTGGCTGACTTTATCTATCTGAAACTCACCGGACAACCGGGCTACTTCTCGTCGCGTATTGCCTACGTCCTGAAGCACGGTACTGGCACCACGGCGCAATACCACCTCATCGTGGCGGATGCGGATGGCCAGAATCCGGTACCGGTGTTCAAGTACAACCAGCCGATTATTTCGCCCGCCTGGTCGCCCGATGGCACCAAGCTGGCCTACGTGTCGTTTGAAAAAAACAAGCCGGTGATTTTCGAGCAAACACTCAAGACCGGTGCACGCCGAGCCGTCGCCAGCTTCCGTGGCTCGAACTCTGCCCCCGCCTGGTCGCCCGATGGTAGCCGCCTGGTGGTTGCCCTGTCGCGCGAGGGCGGAACCCAGCTTTACAGCATCAACCTGGCCTCGCTCCAATCTACCCGCATCACCAATACTTCGGGCATCGACACCGAGCCCGCCTTCTCGGCAGACGGCCAGTGGCTGTACTTCACCTCGGATCGGGGCGGCAGCCCGCAGATCTACCGTATGCCCGCCAATGGTGGCAGCGCCCAACGCGTGAGCTTTGATGGCAACTACAATGTCACCCCGCGCCCATCGCCCGACGGCCGGTCACTGGCTTTTATTACCCGGCGCGATGGTGGCTTCCGCGTCGCCACAATGGATCTAGCCACCAAGCAGGTGACGGTACTGACCGATTCTCAGCGTGACGAGTCCCCCACCTTCGCCCCGAACGGCCAGATGATTCTCTACGCCACGATTCTGGGCGGCCGCGGCGTGCTGGCCGCTGTGTCTGCGGATGGCCAGATTCGTCAGAAGCTTTCTGCCGTCAGCGGTGACGCGCGGGAACCTGCTTGGGGCCCCAACCGTTAAACCCCGGTTAATTCCGCATTAAGACTCGGCATGGAAAATGCTTCAGTATGAATGCCTTGATCGCTTACAATAAGCAAAACCTCTGGAGTACCTCATGAACACGATTTCCCGCAAAACTTTTCTTCGCACCCTGCTGCCCGCCCTGACGGTTGCACTACTCGCAGCCTGTAGCTCCACGCCGGACAGCTCGGATCTGGCCAGCGTTGATGCCACCGGCACCTCCGGCGTGCCCAAGCTATCGGCTGCTGCGCTCGCCAAGCTACGCGATCCGAACAGCCCGCTATCAAAGCGTAGCGTCTATTTCGACTACGACCAGTACGATGTGAAGGGTGAGTACAAGAACCAGCTGCAGGCGCACGCCAAATTCATCGCCTCGGAGCCGAATGCCCGTGTGCTGATTCAAGGCAACACCGATGACCGCGGTAGCCGTGAATACAACCTGGCGCTGGGTCAACGTCGTGCCGATGCCGTCAAGAAGCAACTCGTGCTGATGGGCGCACCGGAATCGCAAATCGAATCGGTGAGCCTGGGTAAAGAAAAACCGAAGGCACTGGGCGACAACGAAGCGGCATGGGCCGAAAACCGTCGCGCCGATATGCTCTATAACGGCGAGTACTGATGACTCGGCGAATGGCTAGTCATTTCAAATTACCGGCGGCGCTCTGTGCTGCCGGTTTTCTTTGTGCTGCGCTGCCTGCGCAAGCCGGCCTGTTTGACGACGAGGTTGCGCGCAAACAGATTTCGGATCTGCAGAAATCGACTAGCCAGACGCTGATTGAACAGAATCGACTCTCGGAACAGATGGCCCGAGATGTCGCCGAGCTCCGTGGTCAGATCGAAGTGCTGACCAACAGCATTAACGATCTTGAAAAGCGCCAGAAGGATCTGTATCTCGATCTCGATAACCGCCTACAGGCGATTGAAGCGGGCCGCGGCAAAAAGGTCGCTGCGCCTATCGTCAGCGATACGGTAAAACCAACCGACAAGACCGCTGATGTCAAGGCAGACAACAGACCGGCCGATGACCCAGCAACGATTCTCAAGAGCTATGAAAGCGCATTGGCGTTGTTCAAGGCGGGCAAGTTCAAGGAGGCGGCGACCGCTTTCGACAAGTTCGCAAAGACGTATCCTGATAGCGAACAGGCACCTGCCGCGCAATTCTGGCTAGGTAACAGCTACGATATGCTGGGTGATTGCAAGCAGGTGATCACCTCGCAACAGAAACTGCTGGCCAAGTGGCCAAAAAATAGCCGTGCCCCTGACGCGATGGCCAAAATTGGCCAGTGCCAGGCCGATCTGGGTCAGAAGGCCGAGTCGCAGAAAACCTTTAAGGAACTGGTGAGCAAGTACCCGGATTCCAAGGCAGCCAGCGCGGCCAAGCAACAAATTAAAAAGTAGGTGGTCATGGTGGACCCGACTGACGTGAACCGTGAGCCCACGGTTCGCCTGACCGAAATCTTTTACTCGTTGCAAGGCGAGGCGGCACGTTCGGGGTTGCCCACGGTCTTTATCCGCCTCACCGGCTGCCCACTGCGTTGCAGCTGGTGCGATACCGAATACGCCTTTACCGGCGGTACGCCTAGAGCAATTGCCGACATCCTGACGGAGATTGGCAAGTACCCAACGCGCCATATCTGCGTCACCGGTGGCGAGCCCCTGGCACAAAAATCCTGCCTGAGCCTACTCAACGCCTTGTGCGACGCCGGCTACGACGTCTGCCTGGAAACCTCCGGGGCACTCGACATCACGCCCGTAGACCCGCGGGTTGCCCGCATAATGGATCTCAAAGCACCCGGCTCTGGCGAATGCGACAAAAATCTCATCGCCAATATTGCAGCACTACGTGCAAATGACGAAGTCAAAATTGTGGTCGCCTCACGCGCCGACTTTGACTGGGCTCAAAACATCATCGCCGACCACCAACTGACCGAGCGCTGCGACGTCGTGCTGTCACCCGTCGCTGACCAGCAGAATCCGGCTGAATTAGCCGACTGGATTCTAGCGGCCGGCCTTAATGTCCGCTTTCAGCTACAACTACACAAACTGCTCTGGAAAGATGCTCGTGGCAAATAACGCGCAACCAACGCCCGCCGTTGTGCTCTTATCTGGCGGTCTGGATTCGGCCACCGTACTCGCCATCGCCCA
>JACCDW010392206.1_pt1 | contig 16990 bp, 15 predicted proteins | sample 7449781 | NCBI WGS metagenome assembly JACCDW01 (sample SAMN15323449, study PRJNA562643) | freshwater metagenome | isolation source: river surface water | place: USA:Blue River Watershed | collected 2017-08-18
AAAAAATGAAAATAATAAAATTTTATAATTTAATACTTAAAAAAATTTATAAAAATGAAAAAAAATGGGAATTGTTTATTTACTTCAACCACAAAAATATCTCGACACAAATGTATATAAAATAGGAATGTCTTCAAAAAATAAATTAGACAGACCTCGCAACTATGGAAGTAAATCTGAAATTTTATTAATTATGAATTGTTTTAATCCTCTTCATGTTGAAAGAAAATTAAGATTTGCATTTAATAAAAAATTCGAAAAATGTGAAGGTAATGAATATTTTCAAGGTAATATAACAGAAATGAAAAAAATATTTGTAAATATTGTTATGAAAGATAAAAGAGGATTAAACTACAAATTAGATTTAACAAAATTCAAAAAAGAATTAAAACAAAATATTGAATTAGAACAAAAAAATATTATCAATAACATAAAAAAACATGAATTTTCTGGTACAAAAAGAAAATTTGAAGAACTTACTACTAATAAAAATAAAAAAACAAAAATTGAATATGTTAATTCTTCATTATCATTAAAAAATCAAATATCTAAAAATTCAGAAATAATCTGTGTAGATACCTATGATGAGAAGCAAAGATTAGAAGACGATGAAGACGATGATGAAGATGATGAAGAAGATGAAGATGATGAAGAAGATGAAGATGATGAGGTGCAAATCTTAGAAGATGAAGAAGAAGAACATGACTATTCAAAATATGGTAAAATAGTGTCTGATGATGAAAAGGATACGGAATATTTAAATTCAAATCTTGGATTTATTCAATCCTTAGCCAAAAATTATAGGATGTGACCAAATCAAACAATGCTATAAAACGATATAGTATATTAAATCAAATTTTCTATTAACGTAAAATTATTTAAAAAAATGATTATAATTCAATTTAATTATCTCAAATTTTATACATAAAGATATTATTATATAAATAATGAAGATATACGTAGATAATGTTTTAATTGAAAATTCAAAAAATATAATCGAATTCTTTAACAGAAGCGAATTAGTAAAAATTTTAAAATCTAATTTTGATGATGATGAAACTGAAATAAAACTTCGTTCTATTCGTGATTGGAATGCTTTAAATGAATTAGTTCATGAAAAATATTTATCTATTGATATTTTGGAAAAAAAATCTATACAAGAACTTAATGAATATTATGATGAAAAATTATATTTATTAAATTATTATTTAATTACACATCTTTATGAATATGACCGTTTTTTTACTTTTAAAATATATAAAAAATTCAATTTTGAAGAAATGATGGAATCATCTAATTTACAAAAATATTTCTTTGAAAGAGCTTTTGATTTAAATAAAAACCCAGTAAAACGATATGAATATTCTTTTTTTCCTTTCTTAAATAGTTTTTTAAGAAATAAACATAAATACACGAAAAATGATTTTTACAGATTTTTACGAGTTTACAATGAATATGCTAAAAAAATGAAATGGCATAGTAAAAAATTACATCATTGTTATGATTCTTTCTCACCATATCTATTGAAAAATAAATTTTCAGTAGAAGATTTTAATTGGATTGAAGAAATGTTATTTCCAAAAGAACTTTTTCAAATTATGGATGATGATTATGATCCTTATCTTAAAATCTGTGAATGGTTAGATTTGAATGAAGTAGAAACACAAAAAATGCAAGAATTATTAAAAATAAATAATACAATTATTGCTGGTTCATCATTAATGTATTTAACATTAAGAGATTATGAAAAAACATCGATTAATGATATTGATATATGGTGTCTTGATAGAAATAAAAATGGAAATGTTATGAAATTTACAAAACAATTTCAAGATATTATAGATTTACCAATGAATTATGAGATAAAAGAAGGTATGATTGAAATATCATATCCAGAAAAGAATAAAAAAATAAAAATTTTTAATCTATTCGAAAGCGATGGATATTCTATTATTGAACAATTCGATTTTAGTTGTGTTAGAGCGTTTTTAGGTAATAAAAAAGATTATTTAATTTTAACGACCGATTTTTGTGAATCTATTATTCATAAAAAATTATATGATGCTTATGATATCCAATATGCTTTTCGTCATGATCCCTATATTTTTCAAACAAGAATTAATAAATATAAAAATAGAGGTTTTGAATTAAGTCCTTATTTACAATCATTAATGGAGGATTTTCAAACTAATCAAAATAATGATAATTTATTAGATGAAAAATCTACGATAGAATCAGGAAATGGTAAAATACCTGATTTATTATTAAAAAATTTAAAACATTTTTCTCTACACTATATGTCTTAATAAAAATATAAATATTTATATTTTGGTCGATTTTTTAAGTATTCGTTGATTAATAATTCCTAATAATATTATAAATTTACTTCATATTATCTTTTTTTCCTCTGCCGAGTCCGAAGAGCCCAAGGCCTTTAGGCCGAAGTGGTTGAGGATTGGTCGTTGTGAGCTTTAGCGAATAGACCAACATACTTGCGAGGTGATAACGGTAAAATCGAGTGCTGTTTAATGCGAAGCATTAGTTAGCAAGGGAGATTTTAGCCGCAGCACCAGGATAATATTATAATAATTATTTTTATAAATTATTTTTTTTCCCGAGAACGGCTTTTTTTTCTAAAAAAAAGGGGTTCATTTTTTTCTTTTTATATATAACTTTTTCATTAATATGTTTATCTATTTTTTGTTCATGTTCACTCATATCTATAAAAGTTAAATTATATATAGGTTTTGATTCAGATGGCTCTTTGAGCACCGAACCTAAATCATTATTTTCGTTTTTAACAACAATTTTTGATAAGTCTTGTATCATTCTATTTGTCCAATAATTATTTAAATAATTTTCATTACCACAATTTTTTATTCCTTCAATCATTTTTATTATTTATAAATATTTATTTATTTTTTAAATTAAAAAAGAGATTTAAATAAATAGTAATACTAATAATTAAAATATGCCTCCGAAAACAAAACCTACTCAACTTTACAAAATCATCAAAAATGATGAAGATAATAATCTAATTGATTTCTTTATTGAAAATCCTGATTTTGATAAACATCATCAATTATTAATGGGTCGAAAATTTAGATTACTTGAACAAGCTATTTATAGTAAATCTCAAAAATGTACTATTTTTCTTATGAATAATATTGATTTTAATATTTTATTGGAACATTATCTTCGATTTCTTACAAGAAATTATTCTGAAAATATATTTATTTCTTTTTTAATTTTATTAAGTCAACATATTCAAAATGATAACAATTTATTAAAAAAAATGATACATCATTTCTTTTTTCATCTTGAAAGAACACCTATAAATATCATATTAAATCATTTTATAACACCTAATTCATCTAAAATTATTGAATTATTAAAAAACGATAATGAATACCGTTTTAAATTTGAAGAAATTTTAATTAATCGACATTATGATTGGTCTGTTTTTTTTATTGATTTTTATCATAAAAATGGATTTGATATGGAAGAATTATATGTAAAATATTTATTGAAAGGTGATGTTATTTACAAAAAAATCATTAAAGATTTTAAAAATATTAAATTAGATTTAAATAAAAAAATACGTATACCTTTTACAGCTCAAAGTTCAAGCGAATCTAATAGTTATTATTATTATAAAACTCCAAGCTTTTATAGCAATGAAAAATATTCTTTAGAATTTATTTTGACCATTAATAATATTTTTATTAAAAATTATTCTGGAAATTTTGAAGAAGAATTTTTTACTTTTATGAATGATGATTTTCATAACAACAAAAATGATAGAAAAACATTTCCAAATAATATTTTTAGAATATTAATTAATACTTTTAATTTGTTAAAAATTAATGATATTTATAAATATGAACCATATTATGTATTAAACTATTTTTTTAATCAAAAAGATGATGATAATACATTACTTTTTAAATATTTTTGCAAAATATCTTATTTATTTACTGATAAAATTTATGACTTTTTAAATGAAATTAATGATAAAGCTATGAAATTAATAAAAGATTATATTGAACAAACACCTTCTCCTATACCTGAATCTGATTTTTCAAGATATAAAAAAGTATTTGAAGAAACTATTATATGTTATGAATCCAATAAAATATGGATTCATAAATTAAAAGCAAAAGAGTTTCATTAAATTTTATTTATAAACAAATAAAATTTTATAGGTAAAAATAGACCATATAAGATATATCGATATAATATTCTAATATTATGAAAAACATGAGCAATTAACTTAATTTAACAAAAAAACCTCTTTTAATTTGTTGTTTTTAGTAGTTGATTTTTTCATATTTTCCCACCAAACGATGAACCATTGGGATTTTTTTATTCTATAATATATATTTAGAATATTATTGTAAAAAAATAAAAAATCCTAATGAGGCTCTGTATTTAAACGATACCATGGAGTCTCTTCAATTGGTACATAAGGATATACTCTTGAACAATCTCTTATCATTCTTGCTAATGGATTTTCTGCATAAACTTCATCTAAATTTGGTATTGGTAAATTTTGTCTATTAAATTGTTCAGGTTTATAAGTAGGTACTATTCTTCTAAACATTTGTCTAAAGAAAGCAAAACAATATTGATCATATGTTCTTACTAATCCATTTGAAGCTCCTATTCTGGGAGCTTTATTTTGATCAGCTTTTATTGCATATATTTTCATTTTTCGTATATCTAATTCAAAACATCTTTGTATTGCTCTTTTTAATGATAAAACACCTCTTCCTGATTCAACTAAATCCAATATAAATACATATGGGTATATTCTTACACCTTTTTCTCTTAATCTTTCACAATATCTCATATTATGAGCATCTGTTTGTTCTGACCTTAATCTTTCTCCTCCTCCTGTTGAATGAGGAATAATTACAACATTTACTAATTCTGGATTATATATTGGTAAATTCATCATTGATAATGCATAATAAGCAGGAGATTGACCACCACAAACTATACTTATTTGTGTAGGTGGTGTTTTTGACTGCGATGATTTTAATAAAGAATTATAAAAGAAATAAGAAAATTGAATTAATTCTTTTACACATCCCGCTATGCTTCTAATTTCTAAACCGTGATAATTTGCATCAGGTTCTAATATATCTTCAATATTTATTTTAATTGGATGATCAAAATATTCACCTAATCTTTCTGGATTAAAATTTGTTTCTCTTCTTGCGTTATAGTTTGTTATTGTTGAAACATTTACAGGTCTTTCTAAATACCCTTTGTATTTTTCTTCTGCACGGATATCTGGAAATAAATAATAATAATTTGCAACGTCACGAATTACCTTTGGAATAAGTAAAATAGAATTTATTGTTAAACCTTTTCTTATACCAGCTGTTATATCATCAAAAGTTGGCATGAATCGAACTGTGTTATTATTATTATAAATATTATATTCACTTATATTAATATCTTCATTCAATACTTCAGCAGGATTTGATAATATAAAAGATATATTTAACCTTGAAGTATTATTTCTATTTGGATTTATATAAACTACTGGTGAAAAAAAATCTCTACCTTCTAACTTATTTAACATCAATATTTGGTAAGGTATTAATTCTCTATTAAAAAATTCTGCTATATTCCCTGTAAAAGGAGTTAATGCACCGCCTTTCATTTTTTTTCTTTTTGTTAATGATTTTTTTTTTAAAGCTCTAATTAATTGAGCTTTGTCCATTTTACTTCTTCCTACAATTTTTTTTCTAGATGCCATTTTACGAAGTTCTTCAACTGTTTTGTCTTTTGATTTATTTTTCTTTGAAATTTGTTTAGAAAGATAAATGTTTTTTTTTGAAAAAGTTGAATCTACCATTTTTTATTCTATAATTTTAATTTAGAAATAATTTTGTATATTTTTTTATAAATTGTTTTTTGTTTTTACTCATTAATAGGATAAAGTTCATCTTCGTCCAATTCTTCCCTACAGTAAGGGCATGTTCCTGAACGTCTTAACCATTTTTTAATACATTTCTTACAATATTGATGTCCGCATTCTGTTATTAATGTCGAAATTGCATCATGACAAATATAACATTCTTCAATGCTCTCTTTCTCAATCTTTTTTCTTGCAATAACTGCTACTATACTTGGAGACCATGAATCATACTCAAATTTAATTTTATATTTAGTAGGGTTCAATGAAATTAACCATGTAACAATATCCCACGATTTATCAGAGTTCTTTGAAATTCTATCACATGCTTTCTTAAAGGCTGCATGGTTCTTGTTTTCAATATTAATTGTTGGGTATGTATTGTACATCCATTTAGCAAATTCAGGATTTCCCGAACCACAAACTTCAATAAATAAAGATTCCTTTTTGTTATCTATAATTATACTCATCTCTGGTTTAATTGTTAACAACCATTTAATCAATTCAAAATTACCTGAATTAAAACTACTTTTAATCAATTCATGAAAATCAATAGTATTGAAAATCTCTCTAGGGAAAACCAAGTAAAACCATTTAATAATATCTAATTTTTCAGGGTTATTTGAATAACCCATAATTATTTCATTTAATTTATGTTTGTTTTTATTAATTGTTTCTCTCGGATTCAAATAATATAAATAAGTAAAAATATCAAAATTACCATAAATACTTGCTAAATAAAAAGGTGTTTCGCAATCATTAAATTTACTAACACTATCCAAATAATTAATTTCAGGACAAACATGTAATAAAAATTTTACTAATCTTGAATTACCACTTTGACATGCTAAATGAAAATTTCCCCAACTTCTTTTAGGTTTTCTATATCCACTGTGAAAGATTCTTATATTAATTGTTTCAGGTGAGTTTTCATATATCCACTTTACTGCTTCTAATCTTCCATAAGTGCAAGCATATGTAAAAATATAATTTGCACTCTTCATAATATCAATGTTGGATTCTACTTCAAAAAGCCATTCTACGATTTTCATTTGTTCATTTTTTATCGCATAGGAAAAATATCTTTCAAAATCATGTTCTGTATCAGGATTTATTGAATAAAGCCATTTAACTACTTCCAAATGTCCCCTTTTACAGGCTTGAATAATTCCATTTGTGTATGCTTCTTTATCAAAAAAATCAGGATCAATAGAATAAATCCACTTTAACAAATCAATATGTCCTCCCCAACATATATTACTTAAATAAGCCTTGTCTAAATTAATATCAGGTTTTAAAGAATAAATCCACTGAATAATATCTAAATTACCAAAAACAAAAAAATTATTAAATAGTCTTTCATAATTATACTCTGAATGATATTCAGGTCTTAATGAATACATCCATTTGGCTGTTTCAAGATCTTTTCTTTCACATGCACGACTAATATAATTTACAAATTCCCTAGAATCATTTAGTTCAGGGTTCTTTGTTATCAAATATTCAGTCGCTTCGTAATTTTTGTGTTTCAACAAAATCTCTAAACGTGAACTTGCATCATTAAAATGTATACTATCGTATAGTTGCAATCTTTCCTTTACCAGGTTCTGATCGAAAAAAACTGTTTCCATAGTTATGGATTTCAATTTAACTATGTTAATTTGCTTACTCTTAATCTATTTTTTTCAAGTTTTTAATCATTTTTTTAGTTTACGTTTTATATTTATTATAAAATATAAAAAACTTGATTTTTATTTTGTCAAATCCAGCAAAATTACATATTAAAATTGTAGAACTATCGGAAATCTTTATTGATATTGATAGTTAAAAATGGAGACAGCTATTCGAATGAAACGCTTTTTTTTCTTTTATGATATGAATTTGGTTTATTCTTTAATATATCCTGATAATAGAATTATTAATAATAACAGCCAAGTTTTAATTGAAATTCCTCCTCAACAAAAAATATCAGATTATACTGCTTTTAGTGTTGATGAAGAATCTTATTTAATGGGATTTATTATTAAAAATACTGTTTTGAACAAGATGATAAAAAATGGTTTAATTACTGATTTAAATGATTTTGTACAAAAATTAAAAAATTGTATTTATGATAATATCTCTAATAGTCCAAATATTGTGAATTTTAGTCTAACAAATCCTAATATTGTACAACTAAATATTAATTGTGAAACACTTTTAAATTTAAATATGTTTTCAGAAATTTTCTTTTTTCACGAATCTAAATTTAATGAATTAAAAAGAAATGGTAGTTTTTCTGCTCATTTTCGTGAATATCAAGAACCTGATACAAATTCTATACCTGATGATTTTTTATGTCCTCTGACTTTACAAATGATGTATGACCCTGTCACTGCACCTGATGGAAAAATTTATGAAAGAGAGGTTATTGCTGAATGGGTAAAAAAAAATGGAACATCTCCTTTAACTCGAGAACCTTTGGAATATAATATTCAAAGTTTTCGAACTAATTGGACTTTGAAAAAACAAATTGAACTTTTTATCTACAAACAACCTTTGTTTCTAAGAGAACAATATAAAAATAAAAGACATTTAAATATTAGGGATATCATTCCCTTAATTAAGCGTGGGGAATTTAGAAATTTTAAAAGAATTGTATCTGAAAATATTGACCTATTGGAAACTGACATGAAACCTGAACCCTATGAATATTCTTTAAGAAATAATCGTTTATTATACTTCTGTATTGGTAAACCTGAATTCTTTGAATATTTATGTGATAAAGGTGTCGATGTTAATCTTCCTGTAGAAAATTCGCATAATCATATTGTAATTAAAATTATTAGGTCTATTGAAGTCTCTAATATTAATGATGTTATTCAACAACTCGAAACTTATTTCCGATTTGGTGGTAACTATAAAATTCAAAATTGTGATTTCAATATTTTTTGCGAAATTATTAAAACTAAAAATACTGAACTTTTTTATTATATTATGTCGAAAGACTTTGATATTGATGAATTTTTATTTTCTATGCTTGTTCAGGCTACTGAATTAAAATTATTTAATATTTCTAGATTTTTAATCGAACAAAAGGGAGCTGATAAATACATTAATAATAGAACATATAATAATTCATTATTATTGGAATATGTAATTAATAATATTCAAATGTTTAAATATTTTGTTGAACATGGTGCTGATGTATCTTTAAAAACATCAAAATCAAATTATTTTATTCATCTTGCTGTTAAATATAACAATGTTGAATTAATAAAATATCTTGTTGAATTACATAACAATACTGATCTATTAGATGATAAAAATCGTTCTGTTATTCATTATATTAATCAAAATACCAGTTTAAATACTCTTAAATTTTTAATTAATAGTGGAGCTCTAATTCATATTAATACTTATGATATATTTGAATGTAAACCTATTAATATTGCTTTTATTTATTGTGATTTTAAAATTATCACATATCTGTTAAATCGCGGTTCTGTTAGGTTTGATTGTATTTTAGATTTTAAATTGTCTTATTTGCATAATCCTAAACTTAGTGATGATGAAAAAAAGATTGTGTCTGATAGAGTCGAATCTATTTTACTAATTGAAAATCCACCTGAGGAACAACTTTCTCAATTGGAACAAATTTAAAAATATATGTTTTTAATAATATTTTATTGCTATTTATTTATAATTTATTTATATATCATCATTTAATTGCTCAAATTTCCGGCACGAGCCAAGATTTTTTTAACGGAATTGCAATGGCAATGGAGTTATAAAAAATCGCCAGGCGAGTCCCCTTATATTTTAAGTGAATAAAATTATTGTGTTAACAATAATTTTGTTCAACTTAAACCTTGATTTTTTTTTTTGTAAACAATTTTGAGATTTTTTTATTCTTGAGCTGGTGCAACTGGTTCAATAATTGGAAATAATCTATTATTTGGACCTAATCCTAATTGATCTAATTTTGCTTGATATCCTGTAGGATTGTATCTATAATGATTTATACGGCATATTGTGGTATCATATATTCGATAATTACCCTCATTATCTTGTATTAAATATACATTCTCACTAACCCAAACACCTTCACCTATTGTAGCTATGTGCCCTGTTCTTGTTAAGGTTGGTGGATTTGATAATGCTCTGCTCATGACTAAATGTCCAGATGCTCCAATGTGATCATCAATAAAGGTAATCAAAAAATGTGGTTTTTCTAGTAATTCATGATATGTCGAAATATTTGAAATATCAACAGCTGGGGTTATATATATTCTTGGTCGTTGTGTATTATTTGTTGATGGTCTTGATAAATCAAATAAAAAATTAAATCTATCTTCTGAATAATTAACTCCATTTAATACTATACCTCCCCTCATTTTTTTTCTTTTTGTTGTTTTTTTAGTAGTTAATTTTTTCTTTAAAGCTCTTATTAATTCAGATTTGTTCATTTTACTTCTTCCTTCAATTTTTTTTCTTGATGCCATCTTTCTTAACTCTTCAAGTGTTTTGTCTTTTGATTTATCTTTCTTAACGCTTTGCTTAGAAAGATGAATGTTTTTCTTTGAAAAACTTGAATCAACCATTATCTTTATTCTAATTATTTATTTAGAAAAATATAATTATTATTTATTATTTATTAATTTTTAAATTTTATACATTTTTTTATAAAGAATTTAATTTATTTTTACTAAATTTAATAAAAATTCTTGTTACATATTATAATAAACAAAAATGACTCATTGCAAAAAAAAATGTTGTTGTTGTGATTGCCATTGCAAACGCGATTCTTTAGAATTCTATTATTATGTTAGAGACCCTTCTAAACAAGAAAATACCACTACTATCCCTAATAGAAATCCCCAATCATCTTATAAAGCTTTTATTAATTTTACAACACAAAATATTTATGATTTTGATAATAATATTATTGGTGTTGTAAAAGTTTTTAATAATTCTTCTGTTTTTGGTGAAGATATGGAATATTATACTTATCAATTCAATTTTTATTTTAATGAAAATAAAAGTGCTATCGTTTCTAACTATCCCGTTGCTTTACCTAATAAACAAACCTCATTTGAAGCAGGTGTTCCTCTTAATATGACTATTGATTTTGCATCTGGTGAATATCTTACCAAAAAAGGTATTGTCTCTATTTTACCTTTTGATGACGAAAAAAAAACTAGAAAAGTAACTATTTTATTTAAATAAATTATTTTTATTATAATTTTTTTATATTAAAAAAATATTTTTTTTTATTAATGTTTTTTACCAATAAAATACATTATTCTCTCTGTTCCATTTGTAAAATCTATAACTACCTTATTTACACATTTATATATACCACTTTTACCTAACACTACAAAAGGTTTTATTGATGTTGTTGTTATACCCCCTGAACCTGTATCAGGATATAAACCATTCCATGTTATTTCACCTATCTTGTTTTCCAAATTATAATCACTATATGAACTTATTGTGTAGGTTTCATATAAAAATTTTATATCTGGTCTATTTTTATCACTTACAGAATTAGCGAAGCTAATTCTCTAGGTCGCCAGAGCGCAAGCTCTCAGTACTTACATAATTCCATTGAGCTGGTCTTATATTATATCCATTTTGATTTATTGATATATCACATGGTAAAGTACTAATATTTCCTTCTACTTTTCTATTTATTGTATTATATGTTCCTGTAAACAAAATGTATTCACATTTATTTAACAAATTACTAACTTCATTTGGTATTCCACTCATTATTTTACTAATAATAAATTATATTTTTTTTTTATAAAATATATAAATTTATGCACTATCTATTTTTTTTAATCCTTTTAATTTCTTTTTATCCGTTATACCTCCTATAAATTTTCGTTTTTTTCCATCCCATGTACCATTATAATATGTTCGCCAATCATCTATTTTCCAATCTTTTGGAAAATTATCCAATGATGTATATTCTAAATCAACTAATGTATAAAAATTATTTTTTGTTATTAATATTGGATCTGGATTATCAGAATCGACTATTAATGATGAAAATTTTACAAATTTATCATTTGGTTCCGTATTAAATTCAAATATTAATGGTGATATACATACATATTTATCTTCTCCCATATCTAATAACATAGAGTTCCCTATTCCATATTTTCCATATATATAATCTTTACCTATAGATTTATCTTTACCTAAATATATTTTTTTTGCTTTATATTTTTTTACTAATATATCATATGGAATGCTTCTGTATTCTATACGGTCTCCATGTTTGCGACCATCGTATTTTTCCCGTTTATAAATAGATACTTCTTTTCCATTTATAAATACTTCAAATGGTAAACTACCATTGTGCAATATATAATATTTCTTTCCATTTTTTTCAGATTTTAATTTTACCCATCTCTTTATTTTGGAAGAAGTTTCTTTTATTATCCACATATTACCATCTTTACCTTTCATTTTTGTTCCTAATTTTTCACTATGAGCACAATAACCAAGTCCTTTGGGTGATGGTTCGTCACCTTTATATGTTGACTTTGAATCTTTTTTACATGCACGAAGTTTAGGCATTTTTTATTATTCTATTTATAATAAATATTTTATAAAATAAAAATAAATAATAAAGTATATTATTAGAAGATATAATATATATGAGTGAAAATCGAATTTTTGAATATAATTGTACACAAAAGAAATCTTTATTAACTTACTCCCAAAATCAAAATTATAATAATCTTAAAAAAAATACCTTTTTATCTATTGAAGAAAAAATTGCTATTATTTATTTTTTAGATCATGGTAGTTGTACCTCTTCTAATTCCAGAAAAGTTCAAATTTATAATAATATTATAACCTTTTTTAAAAGTAATACTCAAGTCTCTTTATCTCAAACTTTTTTTTATACTTTAGTTCAAATTTTTCCATTTTACACAATGAACCAACTTTTGTTTTTATCCAAATTATTAATTAATTTAAACTACTCTAATTCCTCTAATTTTAATTCTATATTTGCTGAATTAACACCCAAAAGAAATAATCTTATTAATACTTCTAGTAAAATTATTGGTGCTCAAGTTGCTAGTATTTATTATAATTCTGAAAATTATTTAACTAATTTTTCTAATATAGTACAAAAAAAAACATCTGATAATAACAAATTTACTGCTTCCGAAAAACGTAGATTAATCATTTTTAAATATATTTATAATAAAATATATAATCAATTAAGTCTATTAAATCAAATTAATGACGAAAATAGATGGAAAATATTTGTTATTGCTCTTCTTTATTCTAATCCCAGTGATTCTCTTCGAGTTCCTTCTGTTTATATTCGATTTGTTCCTGGAGCTATTGTTCATGGAGGATTACCTCATATTTCTGTTTTATCTTATTATCCTATGTTAGATGATTTTTTTGGAAATGATTATGATTCTTTCTCTATTATTAAAACAAAACCTGGTATTATTAATTCTATCAATATTCAAAAAATTAATCTTATTTTATCTGAATTAGCTAGTAGATCTATCGGATTATATTCTGAAGAAATGATTCAACTTATTAAACATAAATTTGGAAAAAATTTTACTTCTAATGTTTATTTTTCATTAAAAAATTTAAATCATATCCGTCGTAATCATTCCATTGTTTTAAATAAAAATTCTAGTTTCAATAAAATTAATCCACTATTTATTCCTTTCTTCCAATTCTATTTAACTCATTCAAAATCTGAAGAAATTTTTAAAAAAGCTAAACAATCTTTATCAGCTGCTACTAACTCTATCCGTTCTTTTTTTACTTTCTCAAAAAAAACTAATAAAGTTATCACAACTAATTTAATCAATTCCAGAAATTCTATTAACTCCTCCAGAAATTCCATTAATAGTACTTTAAACCAATCTTCTAATAGACTAAGTTCTCGTCGTATTACTATTCATTTTGATTTAGATAATAAACCATCATCAGTCACTTTTCAAAATAAAGAAAATAATTCTGTCACTTTCCCTTATGAAACTATTGAACAAATAACATCTTATGGTATTAAACACTTATCTCACAAACAATTACAAATGATTTATGATATTTTATATCAAACTGATATGGAACCTAATATGCAACCATTGTTTTATGATAAAACCCTTGTACAATTAGCTTTGTTATATGTTATACTTTTTCAACATAATTCATCTTTTAAAAAAATATTACAAAAAATACGAGGTTCTATTACTGTTAATTTTTTAAATAAAATACAAGGTAAAAAAATACCACTTTCTATTCAAACTCCCAATACTAATAATGCTATTAGAATTTCCGAGAAAATTACTTCTACTGTAGGAAAACTATTTTTTAATCGTATTGGACTTGGAAGACCTCAATATTTACAAACTTTTGAATCCAAAGATAAACGTGATATTATTTTCGAACAATTACTACTTTTAGCACATTATATTTCCAAAAAATGTACTATGAATATTAATATTAAATGTATTTTTTATGCTTATGAAGCTTTGTTTAATGATAATATTATTGTTAAAACTGAATACTTTAATATTTTACAACAATATGCATTATACATAAAAAATATTTTAGATACATACAAATCTATTAGAAACTCTAACCATCTACAAAATATAAGATGTATCAATTTTAATATTCATATTCCCAATAATGTTTTACTTTTATGTAATACTAATTAATTTTTTTATTAATAATTTTTATTTATTATTCTTTTTATAATAAAATTTTTTATAAAAAAATTTACATTGGTAGACGTGTTTATCATCCTTATATTTTTTTTTTGTGCACCTTATCAAAAATCAACTATTGATTATAGTACAATTGATACTGAAAAAAATTCTTCTTTTCCTGGTTTAAGTCCTGATATGAGTAAAGGAAGAACATGGATAAGAGTAGATCCTGATTATACAAACGTTTACCATCAAGATATTTGTGATACATATGGAGATTATCCTAATATTATAGAAAGAAAATTAGCGCAATCTAGAAAAACAATGACAGTAAATTTTATTTTTGTTATTTATAAAAAATTTTTTTTATGATTAATTAAAATCTTTTAATTCATCTATCGATAAACACCACTTTATTAAACGTTTTGGATGCCAAGTTTTCTCCATTAATTCTTTTCGTATAATATCCATTCTTTCATATATAAATTTGTAGTCTAATTCAAATATTTCTGGATTCATTGATAAATTTCTCCAACCTAATTCATTAATTCTTTTTATATTTTTTTCCAATATATGCATTGCTGACGGATTAGACGCTAAATTCGGCCAATAGATTTTATCAGGATTTTTCTCTAATAAATGTATTGCTGATGGATTTCCTGATAAAATAGGCCAATGTATTTTATCTTGATTTGCTTCTAATAAATGAATTGCTGATCGATTTTCTGATAAAGCATACCAATCTATTTTATCTATATTTTTTTCCAATAAATGAATTGCTGCAGTGTTTAAACATAAATTATATGAAAAAGTATGCCATTTTACTCTGTTAATATTTTCTTCTATTAAACTGATAGCACCTTTGTTCTTTGATAATTCTTTCAAATTTTTTTCACTTATTTCATGATATTTTTTAAATAAATTTAAACATTCTGGATTTGGATTATTTACCAATTCTTTCCAAACTATAAAACCTATATTATCTTCTAATAATTTTAAAGCATTCGGATTACATGATAATCCTTTCCAATTTATTAAGTCTCGATTCTTTTCTAATAAATAAATTGCATATTCATTCCCTGATAAATATTCCCGAGTTACTTCAAGTCTGTGGTTTTGACTCCATTTTTCATCTTTATTTTGTGGTTTATATAATTTTAAATTTTCAAGATACTTTTTTATTATATTTGGTTCAGGTGTATATTTTGATAATAAAGTCCAATCATGATTATCTAATTTATCATAACCATATTTTTCAATATAATATAGTGACTTTTCTGGTCTCATTATTAACGTTTTAAAATCTAACTTTTCAAATGGTATCCAATCTCGCAATTTCCATCGATGATATCCATTTAAATAATCTTTTTTGATAGATTCATTTGATTCTCTAGTAAGATAAAAGTTTTTTGGAAAAAAACTTAAATTATCTTTTTTTGATTCCATTTTTTTTATAATTATAATATTTATTAAATCTTTTTTTATATTCTAATTAATTTATATTTTTTAATTATTCAAAATCTTTTAATTCATCTATTGATAAACACCATTCTTGAAAACGACTTGGATGCCATGTTTTTTCCATCAATTCTTTTCTAATAATATTCATTCTTTGATTAAAAAAATCATAATCCAATTCAAAAATTGATGGATTTTTTGATAAATTAATCCAACCTAATTTATCAATTCTTTCTATATTTTTTTCTAATAAATGCATTGCTGATGAGTTAGTTGCCAAATTCGGCCAATAGATTTTATCAGGATTTTTTTCTAATAAATGAATTGCAGAAGGATTTGCTGATAACATGTGCCAATGAATTTTATCTTGATTTTGTTCCAATAAATGAATAGCTGATCGATTTTCTGATAAAGCATACCAATCTATTTTATCTTGATTCTTTTCCAAAAGACGAATAGCTGATGGATTTGAAGATAAAATGTCCCAAAGAATTAGATATTGATACTCTTCTAAACAATGAAGAACCCATTCAGATGGGTTTTCATGTAAACTTGACCAACAAGTTTCTTCTTCATTCTGTTCCAAAAGATGAATAGCAGATGGATTTGAAGATAACATTTCCCAATCTATTTTGCCTGGATTCTGTTCTAAAAGACGAATAGCAGATGGATTCTTAGATAACATTTCCCAATCTATTTTGTCTGGATTCTGTTCTAAAAGACGTATTGCCTCTTTAGATTTATTTGTTGACAAACTATACCAATTAATCTTCTCCTTATTTTTTTTCAAAAGATAAACTGCTGACTTATTTTTACTTATATAACTCCAATCAATTTTATCTTGATTTTGTTCCAATAAATGAATAGCTGATCGATTTTCTGATAAAGCATACCAATCTATTTTATCTTGATTCTTTTC
>JACCDW011194654.1_pt1 | contig 16989 bp, 12 predicted proteins | sample 7449781 | NCBI WGS metagenome assembly JACCDW01 (sample SAMN15323449, study PRJNA562643) | freshwater metagenome | isolation source: river surface water | place: USA:Blue River Watershed | collected 2017-08-18
ACCAGAACGAGCGCGCACGTGCTGCTTCTCGTCAGAAGAAGGCGAACCTAGCCGCAGATAGTTAAGCAGCGACGTTTTGTCGGGGGTCTGCGGTTAAATGGCTCCTATGAAGCTGATCAAACAGGCGCATAGGCTCCCAGAGCTGCGCTTTGACGATCAGCAAAAGGCTGCAATTTCTCACCGTGGCACACCTCTTTTAATCACAGGTGGTGCTGGAAGCGGCAAGACAACCGTTCTTATTGAGGCGGCGATCTCGCGTATTGCAGGCGGTGCATCTTCAGATTCGATTCTCTTTATAACCTTCGGTCGCGAAAGTGCATCTGTAATCCGAGATGCCATTGCTATTGCAAGTACTGCAACAGGATATGAACCACTTGCTCGCACCTTTCACTCGCTAGCATTTTCAATCGTCAAGATGAAGAGCGGTGATGAATACCGCGAACCGATCTTGTTATCAGGTGCCGAACAAGAGAAGTTCATCGCAGATTTGTTGCAAGGCGATGTCGAAGATGGTTATCGTCAATGGCCCGATGAGCTTCGCGATGGCGATGGAAAGTTAGGCAATCCGTTATTGACTCGTGGATTTATCCGCGAACTTCGCGATTTGATGATGCGCGCAAATGAACGCGGGATCTCACCCGATCAACTGGCAGCACGTGGGGCTCAACTCGGTGAAAAGTATTGGCCAGCAGCTGCCGCATTCTGGAAGCGCTATGAAGGTGCGATGGATTTGGCATCATCTGGTGCAGGAGATGCCAAGATGCGCATCGATCCATCAGAACTTGTTAATGCCGCGATCGCACACCTTCGAAATAATGAAGAACTTCTCTCCGCACTCCGTAAACGATTCACAACAATCATCGTCGATGAATTCCAAGAATCTGACCCGGCGCAGCGCGCACTCCTTTCCTTGCTTGCCGGACAAGATCTGATCATCGCACTTGACTCCAAAAGCGCTGTCGGTCGATTCCGTGGCGCAGACCCTGATGGTGCAGATGGTGCAGCGCGCGCTTTGATTGGCGAGCATGGCACCACAATTGATTTACTTGGTAGATATCGCACAGTGGCCCATCGCGATGCGGTGATGGCGGCCACTGCTACCGAAGAAGCTAATTACATTGCCTATCACTGTAAAAAGGCCCATTTACTCGATGGAATCCCTTATTCGGATATGGCGATCATCGTCAGATCTGGCGGAGTCACCGCCTCTTCTATCCGTCGGGCATGCATGCAGGCATCTATTCCAACTGTGGGGGAGATCGAAGCTCTCGGCAATAACGTAGCGATTGCGCCTTTCTTGCTTCTTGCACGTATCGCAACTGATCCAAAGAAGATGACGCTGGCACAAGCCGAAGAGTTACTCACCAGCGAATTCGGTGGCAGCGATCCGATCTCGTTACGTCGTATTCGCAGATCACTCCTAGCCGCCCGCGGCGATGATGACCTGCGTAGTGGATCACAGATGTTGATCGATGCGATCATCGATGGTGATATTCCAATCGAAGATGGCTCAGAACTCCATCGCATACATAATCTTCTGGCGCTTGCTCGTAAAGCTCTTTCTCGCTCAAGTGCAACAGTTCATGATCTCTTGTGGGCAATCTGGAATAACGCGGAAACAAGTGACGGTGTCAAAGTTGCTACTGCATGGCGCGATGCTGCATTGCGAGGAGGAACTCGTGGGGCAGCAGCCGATCGCGATCTTGATGCAATGATCGTTCTCTTTGAAAGTGCTGCGCGATTTATCGAACGCTTCCCAGGTGCACATCCTGCGCTCTTCCTACGTGAAATCTCTGAAGAGTTCATCGCAGCAGATGTCATCACGGCAAAAGGTGTTCGTCCAGATGCCCTGGAAATTCTTACAGTCCATAGCGCTAAAGGTCGCCAGTGGCCATACGTTGTTGTTGCGGGTGTACAAGAAGGAAGTTGGCCAAACCTGAAGACTCGTTCAACGCTCTTAGGTGCTGAGCGACTAGTTGAGCGTGAACGCCATGGCGATCACTTAGCAGATCGCCAATTACAGGCGATCACCGCATCATCGTTACTAGAAGATGAACGACGTCTCTTTCACGTTGCCACATCGCGTGCAACTTCGAACTTACTTGTCACCGCCACCTCGCGTGAAGATGATGAACCATCGCTCTTTTTCCATGAAATATATGAAGAAATACATGGCTTTTCAGCAGACGATGCCCAGGCCTCGGTCGTTGAACCAGCAAGACCGTTGACTGCTCCAGCACTTGTTGCAACTCTTCGTCGCAATTTAGCCTCTAGTGACTCTGATCGCGCAGCATCTCTTCTTGCCACACTCGCCGATCGCGGAATTTCGCTCGCTGATCCAGAATCATGGGTGGGTTCACGACCGCTTTCAACCGATGCGCCTGTTGTTGCAGATGGCGATCCTGTCTATGTCTCACCAAGTGGCGCCGAACCGTTTACCGAGTGTGGTGTCAAATGGTTCTTTGAAAAGAGCGGTGGCACCAACGGCGATGGCGTTGCTCAATTGTTGGGATCTGCCATTCACGAATTTGCTCGGCTGAAAGTTGAAAACCCAGAGATTACACATGAAGAACTTGTCGCAAAGCTTGAAAGTTCCTGGTCACTTATTGATCAGACAACTGGATGGATTAGCGCAGCCTCTCTCAAGCGTGCCAAGAAGATGCTTGATCGCTTTGCCCAATATCACAGCGATGTGGAGACCAAGACTGATCGAAAAGTAGTCGGCGTTGAAATGGATTTTAGAGTCAACTTTGGAAATGTGATCGTAAAGGGAAATGCCGATCGAATCGAGGTAGATGGCGATGGTAAATATTTTGTTGTGGACTTTAAGACCGGTAAGAAACCTATCGGACATGAAGAGGCGCTGAGCAATCTGCAACTTGCCTGCTATCAACTTGGAATCATCATGGGAGGGTTTGGCGAAAAGATTTCCGGCACCGAGACTTCAGGGTCGCACCTTGTCTATCTCGCTCACACCACAAAAGAGGTTGCAACTCGTGTTCGCCCAGTTATCGATGCTGATGCGGTTCGCACACAATTGACCGAAATCGGTAAAGGAATGTCTGCATCAACATTTACCGCAACAGTTAATGAGATGTGTCCGCGCTGTGTAGTGCGCTCATCATGTCCAGTTCAACCAGCGGGTCAGTCGGTGATCCAATGAAGGCTAAATACAGCCCTTTTGAGGTCGCAGCGCTGATTAGAAGCGTTGATCCGACCTTCCATGATCCAACCCGCGAACAAGCCGCCATCATCTCAATCGAGAGCAATCCATTTGAACCAGCAGTTGTTATTGCTGGCGCTGGATCAGGTAAGACCGAGACGATGGCATCTCGTGTGATCTATTTGGTTGCCAATGGTTTTGTAAAGCCAGATGAGATTCTCGGACTTACCTTTACTCGTAAAGCAGCCGGCGAACTATCGGCGCGAATTCGTAAGCGCCTTCGCCAACTACAACTTGCTATGACAAAGGCGGGTCTTGAGGTTCCCTTTGCAACCCTTGATACATCGGTAACGACCTATCACTCATACGCCGGCCGACTCTTAAGCGAACATGCAATCCGCTTTGGAATCGATGCCGATGCTCAACCGATGGGTGAAGCGGCTCTTTGGATGGCAGCCAATACGTTGGTGCGCGACTGGAACGATCCTGACTTCGTCTATGAAGGAGCTCTCAATACTGCAATCGATGATGTTATGGGGCTGGCATCTCTGGTCTTGGAACATCAGGTCTCACTATCAGATATTCGTGCAGCAGATGAGAAGACTCTGTCCGAACTTGAGCTCTTCTCTGGTTCACTCAATGAAGAAGTCCGAACCGTTGCGCGTACTGCTCGTCAACGAATTGCGTTGTTGCCACTTGTCGAACGATTTATCGAAAGTCGTCGCAGCGAAGGTTCGCTCTCATTCGATGACCAGATGTCACTTGCGGCAGATATCGCAATGAAATTTCCAGATGTTGCAGCGATCGAACGCGGTAAATATGCCGTCGTCTTACTCGATGAATATCAAGATACATCGCAGTCACAGGTACGTTTACTTTCAGCTCTCTTTGGCGATGGCCATCCCGTTACTGCAGTGGGAGATCCTTGCCAATCGATCTACACATGGCGCGGAGCATCTGCCGGAACTATCGGCTCATTTGCTCAGTACTTTCCCAAGGGGCCAGGGGCTAAGGGTGCGGCCGTATATGAACTTTTAACCACGTTCCGCAATGATGAGGCGATCCTGGATCTTGCAAACGTCATCTCAGAACAGGTGCGTTCTCTCGGCAATCTCAACGTATCGCCGCTAATGCCACGACCTGGTGCAGGTAAAGGTGATCTTGCAGTGGGCCTCTTCGAAACGATGGAGGCTGAAGGCGCAGCGATCGCCGAATATATCTCGCCACTATGGAAGAACCCAGATCGCGTAGTTGAAAATAGTAAGGCGCCAAAGACTTTTGCAGTTCTTGTTCGTAAACGTTCGCAGATTCCTGTTATTCAAAAAGCGCTACGGGAAGCAGATATTGAATGCGAAGTCGTTGGCCTTGGCGGACTTGTCCATGTTCCAGAGATTGCCGATATCGTTGCAATGCTCTCGATCATTAGCGATCCTGATGCCGGTGCATCGTTGATGCGTATCTTGACCGGCCCACATATGGCACTCGGTGCTGCTGACATTGCAGCTCTCGGTGCACATTCACGATCACTTGCAAATCAGAGCTCCAGTGATAGCCGCTCGCTGATCAAGAAAATCGTTGCAGGAAATCCAGATTCAGCTGAAGCAGATGATCAATTCTTAGGTTCACTTATTGACGCACTCGATGATATTGCCAAAGCAGATCGTTCAACATTTAGCGCAGTCGGATACCAACGCCTTGTTGACTTTGCAGCAGATCTACGTCGCCTACGCTCTCGCGCATCGGGTGCGATTACTGATCTCATTGCAGAGATCGAGCGTTACTTAAACCTTGAAGTCGAGGTTTTATTGCGCGATGGAACACGTTCTGGTCGTCGCCACATCGACCGCTTCATGGACGAGGCATCAAAGTTCGCTCGCAATGGTGCATCTCTGAACGCCTTCTTACAGTGGCTCGATATTGCAAGCCGCGAAGAGGGCGGACTCAAAGCTGGCTCGGCTGAAGTAAGTCGCGAAGCAGTTCAGATCCTTACTATCCATAGCGCTAAGGGCGCCGAATGGGATGTAGTAGCTGTTCCAGGCTTAGCAGAGGGCACCTTCCCTAGCGATCACAAGGGAGATCCCGATAACTGGTTGACCAATGAACGTCATATTCCTTTCGCACTTCGCGGTGACGGTGGCCAACTTCCGCTCTTTACATGGGGTGGCGTTACAGCAAATTCCGATGCTGGAAAGGCGATCAAGGCTTTTAAGGCACAGTGCAATACCTTTAAAGAGCAAGAAGAGATTCGCCTTGGTTATGTTGCAATGACGCGCGCCAAGAGCCACTTGCTCTGCACATCATCGTGGTGGCGTGATGGGCAGAAGAGCGTTGCTCCTTCATCTATCTTTGAACAAGCCCACGCTGTTGCTAGGCGCACCGGTCGCATTATCTCTTTCGATAATGCACCCGAAGATGGTCAGAAGAATCCGATCCGTGAAAATCCAGCATCTGCCACATGGCCAGCAGATCCGATTGCAGACCGTCGCAGCAAATTTGATGCCGATATCGCGCGTGTGCAATCTATCTCGCCCGTTGCACTCGATGCTCTGATTGCAGATGAGACCCTCTCAGAAGAAGAGAAATCCTGGGTCCGCGATAGCCAGGCAATCATCAACGAATTTGAAAATTATAAGAGCGCGATCTCTTCCGTTGCCCTGCCTCCACGCATGGCCACATCGACGTTAATTGCACTTCATGAAGATCCAGAAGCTCTTGCACTTTCTATCCGCCGTCCGATGCCGCGAGCAAGTGATGAGTTTTCTCGTCGCGGTACCGCCTTCCACTTATGGATTGAAAAGCACTTCAACGCATCTACTCTCTTTGATGATGAAGACTTTGATCAACTCGAACCACTGGAATCAGATCAGACTCTTGAAGAACTTAAAGCTGCATGGCTGGCAAGTGATTGGGCTAACCGCACGCCACACGCGGTGGAAGTTCCATTTGAAACTGTTATTGCGGGTGTTCTCATCCGCGGTCGCATCGACGCTGTCTATAAAGATGGCGATCGCTTCGAGGTCGTGGATTGGAAGACTGGCTCGAAAAAGCTAGGTAAATCAGCGGCAATTCAGCTCGCTGTCTATCGCCTGGCCTGGGCTACCTTGCAGCAGATTCCTCTGGATCAGGTCAGCGCCGCCTTCCATTACGTACCGACATCTGTGACAGATCGCCCTGCAGATCTCATGGGCGAAGAGCAGTTGATTGCGTTGCTCAACCAATTTAGCGCCTAGCAGCTGTGCTCAGTTCAAAATCAAATTCGTTGCTCGATTTACTTCCGAGTGAGCCCTCTTACCTAATTTGTAATCTCTACCGACAACGGCAGGTGATCGCTCACGCCAGTAGATACAGTTGCAAGCGACTTTGCCGTCAGTGGCGCCTTACTTAAGATGTAATCAAATTGAATCTTGGCACCCCAACTTGGATATGTTGCTTGTGTTGCCAAAGACTTCCATTGCGATCCAACCACCGGAAGATTCTTCGGCAGATTCAAATCTCCCATAATGATGGCGATCGTGCCGGTTTCTCTCTCTAACTTTGCAGCCCATCTCTTGAGTGCACGTAACTGCTTGACGTTATATCCCGGCACAAAAGAGAGATGTGTATTGATAATGGTGTAACCATCGACGCGCGTTGCAGCAAGTGCTAGACGAGGTTCATCACGTATATAGATGGGGCGAACTTTTCCAGGACCGCTTTCGTCTCCAGGAATTAGAAGCGGCATACCAATCGGTGAATTTCCTAGATCGAGGCGATGCCATTTAGTTACTTCAACAGTTGATGCAATACCAATGCCGTAACCGCCTTCAATATTCTTAACGATATCGGTGCTTTGACTACTAATAATTCTCTGATCTCCTGCGTTCAGTTTTCTCCACTTTTCACCGGGTGTTCCAATAATGCATGGTGCAAATGCAAAGTGTGCTGCGCCAATACTTGTTGCAATCTCTGCAATCTGATTGCTATCTCCTGATCGCATCAGATTGAAATCGCACTCTTGAACTCCGATGAAGTCAGGCGATAGCTCTCGTGCAAGGTGCTGGCTGGCTTGGGCCAGTGAGATCGAGGGCTGGCCGTTGGTCGCTGGCGGAATAGCCATTCCATGCAGGATATTCCACGAGGTAATGCGCATAGCGAGCAGGCTAGTACCGTTGCCCCTTATGAGCGCGATCAATAGCCAACCTTCTCGGATCGACCGCGCCGGCCACCTGCGTGAGAACCCGGCAACCCTCGATCAACTCTGGAATAAGGCGCAGATCCTGCAGATTGCTCAAGGTCGTATGCGCGCAGATGGTTACCTCAGCGCCGATCAGGTGGCTTCTCTTATCGAAAGTGGTGAGTTCAAAGAAGGCTCTCGTTACTTCCTTGGCTTGGATGCAGTTACCGAGTTACCGTACTTTGCCTGGGATACCAACTGGACAACTGCGCGCACCGATGAAGAGATGAATATCGGATTTACAACTCTTCGCGAAGTTGGCGCACAACTTTCCGATGTCGATGTGGAACTTGCTCTGCATGCGGTTGCGCTAAGTAACTGGCATCGCGCACATCCATGTTGCGCGCGTTGTGGCGCGCAGACTCGCGTTGATTTAGGTGGAGCCGTTCGTGTCTGCGATGTTGATAAGAGCCAACACCATCCTCGAACAGATGGCGCAGTCATTGTTCTAGTTCGCGATAAAGACGATCGCATTCTTTTGGGACATCAACCTGTTTGGCCAGAGGGACGCTTCTCTTGCTTTGCCGGATTTCTTGAACCAGGTGAGACATTTGAACAATGTGTTGCCCGCGAAGTCTTTGAAGAATCAGGTGTTGCAGTCGGTGAGATTTCATACCTGGGTTCACAACCATGGCCATTTCCAGCATCTGTGATGATCGCATTTGATGCGGTGACAGATTTTCCTGAGACTGCTCGGCCAGATGGTGCTGAGATTACTGAAGTGAAATGGTTTACCCGCGATCAACTTCGCGCAGAAGTTAAAGCCAAAACGCTACTACTCCCTCCGAGAATTTCAGTTGCACGCAAGATGATTGAACGTTGGCTAGGTGAGTCAGCCCAAGGCGGGGAAACATGGAGATAACTCCCGATCTCCGTGGCGAAGAGATATTGGCCGCACTCGATGAAGATCAACGCGCAGTAGCACTTGCAACCCGTGGCCCTGTCTGCGTCATCGCAGGAGCAGGCACTGGAAAGACTCGCGCTATTACACATCGCATTGCATATGCTGCCGCGATCGGAACGATGGATCCCAGCAAGGTGCTGGCGCTGACATTTACAGCACGTGCTGCCGGTGAGATGCGCACCAGACTTCGATCACTCGGTGTTCCCACCGTTGCAGCGCGCACTGTGCACTCTGCAGCCCTGAAGCAGCTGATCTATTTCTGGCCGACAGTCTTTGGCGGTCGCACTCCAGATCTGGTGAATAGCAAGACTCCATTTCTTACCGAGGCGGTAAAGCGCGCTGATTTAGCCAATGAAGTCCGCATTACTTCGCGCGAGACTATGCGCGATATTGCCACTGAGATTGAATGGGCAAAGGTCTCTCAAGTTGCCCCGATTGATTACCTGGATCAAGTATCTGCTCGCCAAGTGAAGCCGCGCATTAAGGCAGAACACATTGCAGCGATCTATGTCGCATATGAAAGCCTGAAGAAACAAGAACTTGCGATCGACTTCGAAGATGTTCTCTTGTTGACCTCAGCAATGCTTGAAGAAGAGCGCACCGTGCGCGAACGAGTACAAGATCAATACCGTTACTTCACCGTCGATGAGTATCAGGATATTTCACCCATCCAACAGCGCTTGATTAACGCCTGGCTTGGATCGCGTAAAGATATCTGCGTTGTCGGAGATCCCGCGCAAACCATCTACTCCTTTGCCGGTGCAACACCAGTCTTTCTCAACACTTTCACCCAACGTTTTCCAGAGGCGGAAGTTATTCGTCTGAGTACCGGATACAGATCAACTCCTGAGATCACCTTTGCCGCCAATGCACTTTTGCGCACATCATCAATGGGACAAGAGCTCACAGCAAGTAACGATCATGGACATCGACCAAGTGTTGATGGATTTAAGGATGAGAGTGCAGAGATCGCTGGCATTCTTTCGCAGATCACAGCGCTATTGGCTGATGGAACTGCGCCACAAGAGATCGCCATATTGGCCCGCACCAATAGCCAACTTAAGGGCGTAGAGCGCGCGATGAATTCTCAAGGTTTGCCCTATCAAGTGCGCAGTACCGAACGATTCTTTGAACGCCAAGATGTTCGAGATTTCCTCAAGCAAGTAAGACAAGCATCTGTAATTCCAGCAGAGGGCAGTACTTGGTTAGACGAACTGCGCACAATCGCGCAGCCATATCTGACCGGTGAGAGCATTGATGGAATTGCAGCGCTACTTCACCTGGGCCGTGAGCTCGATAGCGATGAAGGATTTACGCCAAAGACCTTGCGTGGATTCTTACGCGAAGTCGAAGATCGCGTAACTCAGAACAATCCACCAACGATGCCGGTTGTCACACTTGCAACTTTGCATGCTGCAAAGGGCCTTGAATGGGAGCGCGTCTTTTTAATGGGTGCATCCGAAGGAATTCTGCCTCTAGAGAGCGGATCAACGGGAACCACAGATGCCATCGTCTCTGAAGAGCGCCGCCTCTTTTACGTAGGAATGACGCGAGCAAAGGTTGATCTACATATCTCGTATCGCGGATCACCATCACGATTCTTGAAAGAGGCTGGGTTACTCGCTAGTTCGTAGGGCTTATCACCCCCATTGAACGCGCAGTATCTGCTCAGAAATAATTCACTTGCGCCTTCAGCATCGTGTGCTCTACCCTTTCCCCTATGTCCGTACAGGGAGTATCAACACAGGTAGCAGTAGCTGCCGCGATCTCTCATGCCCATTCAACAAACCATGCCGCTGCAAAGCGAACATCATGGCCACGTGCATCAAAGCCAGCGTTTTACGCAGCTTTTTATGCCACAGCGGATGAGGCAACCGGAGGGTCAATCGAGTAAATCGATATAACCCAAACCAAGGGCCTCGAATCCGAAAAGGATTTAGAGGTCCTTTTTCTTTATCCAGATGAACCGCCAACCACCAACTACTAACCAAAGAAAAAACCAGAGAAAGATCAAGAGAGAAGAAAGAGGGTGAGAGCGATGACCGTTCTCTTCAGTGAACTGCAACTACCAGGCTGGGCCGAGACAGGCGAAAAGATTGGCTTAGGCGATGTCACATTTGCCTATGACGATGCCAAGGCCTTTACCTTGCCCTGCCACACCTCTGACCCTGAGATCTTCTTCGCCGATGACGATGCAGTAATCGCACAGGCAAAGGCGCTCTGCGGAAGTTGTCCAGTGCGTAATGCATGTCTTGATGGTGCACTGTCACGTCAAGAGCCGTGCGGTGTGTGGGGCGGACAGTTGATCGAAGATGGCGTGATTATTGAACGTCGTCGTCGCGCAGGTCGTCCACCAAAGGTTGTTGCTGCCTAACTCTTAAGGCAGCGTGAGATCAGAGGCGAGTAGTACCGCGATTGCAATAGCAATGAGGGCAATCGCGGTAAGTGCCGAGGTTTTACTGCCCAATCGTTGAGGCAACCCTTTGATTCCACTTGCGCGGTCTTGCTCCATATCTTTAATGACATTGAGAAAGTGGGCAGCCATTCCAAAGAGTGCGCCACATACCCACATCCACGTCGGTGGTGTGTAGTCAGCTGAGATTGCGATCAGCGATGGAAGTAGGGCAAATGCAACGGCATAGGGAAGTGGCGAAAAGATATTGAATTTAAAGTAGAAGTTATATGCAACTGCCCAACCAATCGTGAAAAGAGAGAGTGATCCGGCTACCAATCCAAGTGGCCCAAAGAGATTAAGTAGAAGAGCAGTAGGTAGAACGAGTGCAAGGCAGCCTTGCAGTAACGTGCGAGAGATTAATTGCCCAACGAGTGGTTTATTTATTCGCTGGTGCGAGAGATCATCTTTGTAATCGATCAGGTCATTGCTCCAGCCGACTACGAGTTGTCCTGAAAAAATCGATAGTGCGATGAGTAAGGCAGATCCCGTGTTCCGGTAAATCTCACCAAAGATGTAGCTGATGGTGGTAACAAGCAGAGTCGGACCAAAGTGCGAAGCTTTAGCAAGGCCGACAATCTGAGTTTTCATGGAGCCCTTCTACTTCTTCTTACGTTGACAACGTGGACAAAAATGTGATGAACGAGCGCTGATAACAATCCGCTTGATAAGTGTGCCACAACGCGGACAAGGTTCATCTTCTTGCCCATAGGCAGCCAGCGATTGATCGAAGAATCCGCTTTCCCCGTTGACGTCGATGTAGAGATCATCAAAGGATGTTCCGCCTTGGGCAATCGCCTCAGCCATCACTTGCATTGCAGATTCAATTACGGCGGCAATCTTCTTAACGCTCATCTCTGATGTAACCGATTCTGGGTGCACTTGTGCGCGCCACAAAGCTTCATCGACGTAGATATTTCCAACCCCAGACATGATCTCTTGATTGAGCAGTGCGCTCTTGATCCGCACGTTGCGCTTAGCCAACTTTGCAACAGTTGCCTGGAAATCAAAGTCAGGATCAAATGGATCTCGAGCAATGTGGGAGGCAGATGTTGGTACCCCATCGCTCATCTCTTCCACCGAGAGCCAGCCAAAGGTGCGCTGGTCGTTAAAGACGAGATCGAGCTTGCGTAGAGATTTCTTCAGCGCAAAGTGGGCACGGATATGTTTTGCAGCAGGGCGATCTTTTTGTGCAATAAGAAACTGCCCGCTCATTCCAAGGTGTGCAACCAAGACAAGTGGGCGATCGAGAGTGATCCAGAGAAACTTTCCACGACGGCCAGTGCCGGTAATGCGCGCACCATTAAGCGAAGATAACGGAGCAAGGGACTCGGACTTTACTGCGCGGGGATGAAGGTCAGTTGCCTGCACAATGCGATAGCCAGAGACGAGCTGATGTAATCCGCGCCGAACAGTTTCAACTTCTGGAAGTTCTGGCATTACTTTCCACCCTCGTACTTTTTCGAGGGGTGCTCCACATTCTCCCGATCAAGTATCCATTTGTTCTGCCACGCAAAGGAAGGTTCACATCGCTGGAAGACGTTGGGAGGAAATCTATTCTTTATCTTGGCCCGCATAGTTCGAATCTAACTAGAAATTGTCGCTATGTTCTAGTTCGCTTAGGCGACAAGAAAGGGTATCGAGATCTCAGGGGTAAAAGTGACCAAACTTCGTATGGTCAACAAGGCATGCCTAAGCTCTAGATAACACTAAAATTTGTGATATGAAGAGCACAAGGATTGTCACTGCGTTTTTTCTTGCGGTAGCGCTATTTACACAGAATTCTTCCACAGCGTTTGCGAATACCCCAAGGGCGTGGAGCCGTGATTCGATCCCAGCCGTTTTGGATGACGAAATTAGAGGTTTATTTGGAACTCAAGTCTTCTCGGCTAAGAGCGACTTGAACTGGAGCAGACGTATAACTCCTACCGCTGAAGGACTGAAATACAGATTTAATCAGCCATGGATTTATTATGCGCTCCCACCCTGTACGGCAACAATAAAAATTGGTTGCATTGCTGCAGTTGAATACTTGCAACAAAACAATGTTTGGAAAACTGCAGTTTTATCCAAGCGTGAGCTCCCAAATCGCAATGGAGAGGTTGCTGTAAGTGGAAGAATGGCTTCAGGCGAAATAATTTCGATGAGTGAGATAAATGTGTGGCCCGCAAATTCGGAGAGCCATACTCCAGCAGCTGGGACGGCATCTTATTGGCACTTTCCCGGGGCGGAGCATGGTGGTGGCGATGAGTACCTAGTAAGGGCAAATGTTGCTGGTATTAATTCTGCGGAAGCAACTTGGGCAAATGGTAAAGTGCAACGATATCTCGAAATGGGTGTTTTCCCATTTGACGGACTAACGGAATATCAGTTTCCAGCAGATCTGAAAATTCGCGTGCGACTCAATCTTGGTAACGTATTGAATGACCTTTGGGGATGGTTCCACGGGAGAGTCATTAGTCCAGATGTGTTGATGAGTTTGAATTCAGCATTGGGAGTTCTTGAAATTTCTGGAGCTCCAAGCTTCACACCAATGGGCCTTACGGAAACGAAGAAAATTAAAGAACTTTCACCGAACCTAAATATATTTAGTTGTGACAATCAGCCGGGAACAAATATCTGTCCACCAAAATCGGGAATTAAATGGTTCTCGACCGATGGAAATTCAGATATATCTTTCTTCTCAGCTTTTGAGAAAGAGTTTAAAGAGATTTCAACTGTCGGCGTTCGATCTGAATGGTGGATTGAGACAACTCGTTGGCCTAATGATGTACTTATCGAGAATTGCCCTGCACCTCAAGGTGGGTTTGCTGGAATTGTGACTACAAACTCGACCATGTACAACGCTGCTCCACCTACTTGGGATGCCAGTGATAAATCATTCGTTTTTCAAGTTGCTTCCCCGCATAGAGGAATGGATGGAAAACTAAATCAAGGTTACTACTCGCTAGTCTTGCCGCTTGCATTAGCGGAGTGTAGGTGGGGGAAAGATCTTGCCCAGGCAAAGGCTGTTGTTTCAATTATTTCAGATGATGGAGCGTCACAAGTGGCAATTGCAACATTTAAGATTTCAGAAAATTTGCTCATTTTCAACGTATCGGGCTTCAATTATTCCAACCCAAAGATCAAAATTAGTTTGGCTACCAATTCTCAAGTCAAGGTTGAGGAAAAAGTTGCCTCGAAGCCAGCAGCAATTGCTATTAAAAAGACTATTATTTGTAAAAAAGGGAGCAAAGAAAAAAAGATAACTGCGATATCACCCAAGTGCCCAAGTGGGTATAAAAAGAAATAACTTAATTCGCGGGTGAAATCTCTGGGAACCAGACTAACGCTTCATCGCGGAATGGACCTTCGGCCTCTAACTGACAGAAGATTCCAGTAGTTCCCATCGTGACGCGGTGAATGAGAACGTACTCGGCTGGAAGGTTAAGTTGGAAACCAATCTTCGCCGTTGGGTTTCGTGGATCGCCAACGCGTGCGCTCTGATCGCGAAGCCATTCACGTGAGTATTTAAAAGATGGGGTGCGTAGCGGTTCAACAAGCGGGAGAAGGTATTCAAGGACCATCTCAGGATCCACGTTTACCTCAGGCAAGATAAATCCATCTTTCTTAAATCCGTCATAGAGCGCCTGAGCATCGTCATCTAGAGCGTTCTTTAAGAGATTCTTAAATGGTTCAGGGAAGCCATTTGGCAAACGATTACAGGCGCCGAAGTCGAGAACGCCGATGCGTCCATCTGCGAGCAAGCGGAAGTTTCCTGGATGAGGATCTGCATGCAGTAACCCTGCACGCTCTGGACAGGTGAAGTGGAAGCGCGCGATACGTATTCCTGCGGCATCGCGCTCTGCCTTTGTACCGCTCTTAATCACCTGCGAGAGAGGTTTTCCTTCAAGCCACTCGGTGATAATTACCTTGGTAGTTGCGGTGACAACGCCCGGGATCGCAATATCTGGATCGTTCTCGTATGCGGCATAACAGGCGCGCTGAGCTTCTGCTTCATATAGATAATCAACTTCTTCAATGATGCGCGCACGTAACTCTTCCATCAACGGCTTCATATCGACGCCAGGAAGAACGAGACCGAAGATCTTTGAGAAACGTTGGATCTGATTGAGATCACTCACCAGGGCTTCTGCTGCACCCGGATACTGAATCTTCACCGCAACATCTCTTCCATCTTTCCAAATCGCGCGGTGGACCTGACCGATAGATGCCGATGCAGTTGCTTGATCTTCAAAAGAAAGGAAGTTATCACGCCAATCTTCACCGAGCTCTTTGGCCAATACTTTATGGACAACCTTTGCAGGTAGCGGTGGGGCTGCCTCTTGTAACTTGGTAAGAGTTTCACGGTAAGGCTTGGCAAACTCTTCAGGAAGAGCTGCTTCAAAGACGCTCAGTGCTTGGCCAAACTTCATCGCGCCAGCTTTGAGTTCACCGAGAACTTTAAAGAGTTGCTCTGCAGTCTTCTCTTGAATATCGGCAAAGACGACAGATGAAGATTGTCCGACTAATTGTTTTCCAATTCCTAGCGCGCTACGTCCTGCGATTCCGACCGGGATAGAGATCATTCGCGCAGAGCGCGCACCCGTTGTGCTGGGGATCTTGGTATCTGCCGGTTTCTTAGCCACCTGCCAATCTTGGATGGAATCTGAAGAAGATGCCATGTGAAAGGTGGCCTCTGCGTGTGGAGATGATCCAACTCACAGCAGATGAGGTGGGCACCTTAGAGCCAGTGACAGCCACACGCTGGATTTCGATCGAGGGCGACCACTTGGCTATCGACAAGTGAGAGCGCATCGATAGATGCATATGCACCGGTGAGATCAGATCTTCCTTGATCAATACTCTGCAGAATTGCAGATGCGATCAGCGCTGCGCAATAGTGTGCAAGAAATACCGGCACCTCATCTAACTCACTACGTTGACCAACGAGAACTTTCTCTGCAAGAACGTGAGCACCTTGTGTAACACCGGCGATCGTCAGATCACGACAACGCGTGCACGGTGTTTTACCGGGATCTACCAATGGACCAATAACAAGAGAGCCTGCATCCACTGATGAAACCGCAAGGTGTTCTTGTCCGGCAGCCATCCACTGTGCAAGCAGTTGTGGATCCATTGCACCGATGTAAACCTTGATAAATCGTTCAGGTGGCTGACCATCGAGCTCTTGGGCGTTCTCGTGGCTTTCAATAGGAAAGAGTGAAAGCTCTTTTCCAAGATCTTCCATCCGTTGCTTAAAACTCTGTCCAACATCTGTGGCGCGGATAAATCCTGCAGATAAATCACTATCGATGATCATCGGGGACTGCGAGCGCGTTCCCAAAGCAAAGTGGGTGTACGTAACTCCACTTGACAACAAAATCCCATAAAGCAAGGTTGCGATGCGATTGCTGCCATAGATTTCAACTCGTGCATGTTGGCGGGCATTGATGATGGATGTTCCTGAGTCACGTACTCCAGGAAGTAACCGGGTGTAACTCAACTCTGGTGCAACACGGTTTTGTAATTGTGCAAATGCTGCATCCGGCACAATGTCACGGCGTTTATGTTTTGCAACTGATTGATAACGCGTTGTAATTGCTAGAACTGATGGGCTCGTCTCTAAAAATTCATGCTCTTGCAGGTTCCAGATCAATTCGCGTACCTGATCTGCGCTGATCCCAGATGCATCTGCAAGATCGACTTCGTGGTTACTCGCCAAAAGTTCTAACACCCGTACATAACCTTGATCGTTGATGGGAAATGATGATCGAGCTGTCCCACAGCGCAGACCCGAAGGAGTGCGGTAGATATTGATGCCTTCTTTGAGGCGAAGGTGCGTAGACGAGTTGGCAGGTTCGATCGCTGCTTCATTGATCTGAGTCTCTTGGCTATCTATCTCTAGTGTCATAGGCGGCAGATTGGCAGCGCTCCGCGAGCAAGTGTGTCTGCGATCCACATCACCGCCTGCCTATGCGTGTGGCCGGTTACTTTCGGTAGAGAAAAGAATTCACCCCGTATAAGCGTTGGCCTATACGGGGTGAATCGTTAAATCTTTAATCACCAATTCCAGCTAATGAAAGCCTGACTATGGCTAGTAGTTATGGTGCGGGTTCATCCCTGTTAAGGGATTGCGCTTTACCTAGTTACTGTGCCTTACCGAGAATTCGGTTGACTGTTGTTCCGCATACTGGGCACTTGCCCTTTGCCATGCGGCGACCTGAATCCGAGATGTGGACCATGCCTTCGAAGTCACGCTTCTCTTTGCACTTAAC
>JACCDW011342821.1_pt1 | contig 16983 bp, 10 predicted proteins | sample 7449781 | NCBI WGS metagenome assembly JACCDW01 (sample SAMN15323449, study PRJNA562643) | freshwater metagenome | isolation source: river surface water | place: USA:Blue River Watershed | collected 2017-08-18
CTATCGCCGATAAGGCTAAAATTCCGATCAAGATATTGAATAACATCGGGCTTACGCCAAAAGTAACTCCATGTTGGTTCAGTGTACGCAGGAAGAATATCACTGCTAAGGCGTACCATCCTAAGATTTTCATCAAGTTCTCCTACACGATGTACAAGCAAGTGCGTAGCTTTGAGGTTTTGCTCCATTAAGTTCCAGAGCTTTTGTTCGGCTTCATCTCTTGTTTGATTATTAAGCCATGTTATAGTTGTTGTACCTGTATTGTATTTTTTACAATCATCTTTAGGACTGATCTTGTCTACCTGATCTGGCCTATCAATCCATTTACATGCAAAACCAAATTTACCCATTCCAGTGCCTTATAATGCCTGCTATAATAAAAAAGTTTGTTATGATGTATATTAACACAATTACAGTACGAATGCAAGCCACACGATCGGATTCATCGTCATTATCAGTAGCTTTTTCACCTAAGGCTTTTGCCCATAGTCTCCAAAGTTTATTCATTTTCTCCAAAGTGTTCAAGTATTGCTATTGCATATTGTGTGGGAGTTTTATCAATATCGGGTGGTACTTTTCTTTCAATGGCATTATTGTACATTACACTAACACACTCTCGAACAATCAATTTGGCAAATTCTTCGTTATATCGTTCGATCCATTGCTCAACAAAAAGTCCCTCAGGGACTTTTTGTTTTGCTTGATCTGCTAAGGATTTTACTAGTTCGTTCATACAAATAAGTCTTCATTCCATTCACGGTGACCTTCACGGAATGCCATATTACTTTGTGTTTCGCGTACTTCTACACGATAGCACCATAGTCTTTCAGCCTCACCAGGTCCCCACATATCAGGAATATATACGCCATTGACATATTTGTAAAGCATATCGGCTAATCCTTCACAGCCTAGTCTTGGAAGAATAGTTAGTTTGGCTAGCTTTTTTTCCTGTAGTAATAAGAAAGTTTTTAATTCTGGATCGTCTTGTGCCACAAGCAAAGTATGATCGAATTGATCTTCTAATATTTTTTTAAGTTCTTTTAAGCCACCGTAGTCAGCAGCCCAATTACGAACGTCCAAATCATTTGTGCCAAAATAAAACTTCATGCTAAAGCTATAGCCATGAATTAGATTGCAGTGACTGTCAGCTCGCCATTGACGATATGCGCACGGAAAGCTATCATGGTACTCTTTAGTGCTTACATACTTGTATGTAACTGGTTGATTATTTTTAAAACTGTCAGCTATTTCCGATGTAACAGAACCGACATCTGGAATATGATAATGAATTGCCATTGATATCTCCTAAAAGTTAGCAATGGCGGCAGAATTTATATTGCGGGATGACGCCTAAGACCGCATGTTAATAATATTATAACTTATTCTATTTAATTGTCAAACAGGTTGAATGTCTTTTTTCTTGAATCTTTAATTTCTTTTCTCAAAGATTCAAGCTCTCTAGACACGCTATTGAAATGATCGTCGGTAGCATTCATTATTTGTAGCATAGTTCCCATTGTAATTAAGCACCAATGCCACCAAACTACACAAGTGATCGCAAAAATAATAACTGCAGTATAGAATAAGATATTGAATGGTGTATTGTATGTAAAATAGATGATTGAAGATGTTATTAAAAACCCAAATGGAGCAATGATAGAATACGATTGCCATTTTTTAATTTGTTTTTTTAATTCGTTGCTTATAAGATTTTCCATAAAATATTTATGGAGTATCTACGAATCAAAATCTTATGTTATTAACCCAAACGGAGCCCACTGTCCAGGAGTTCCTGCAGATATGCACACCCACCCGATAAAGTTTCCAGGTGCAGGATTAATGTTCCAACAAACATCACCTTTGTTAAATACACCTTCAGAAGGTACGCTTTCTTTAGAAATAAACTTCTTACCGCCTAAACTTACATTTCCAGAAACGGATAAATTCACTGACGGATCAGGGTTGTTAATACCAATTGATACTGGACCAAAAACTTTAACAGGACGTGAAGTGTTTTGATTATTACCGATAGTAATACCGTTTTCATCGGCGTAGTAAACTGTATCTCCCTTAGCTTTCATTATAATTTGTCTATCTGCAGTTAACGATCCAGATAAGTTAATTTTTTCTGCATTAATATTTTGAGATGCTAGCGTTCCTACAAAGTTAGCATCTCCTACGACCTCGAGAGATTTTAAAATTCCTAAACTAGTCAGTTTACTATCAGTGACTGAATCTCCTAAAGAATTTTCCGACAACACAAGTTGTCCGTCGATATGATAAGATTTATTTCCTGCTAAGTCTAAATGTTCACTGCTAATTATTCGACTAGGATTTGGCATTAATAAGAAGCTAGCTGTCTGGTTAACATCCTTCCATTTGATTCCTAATCCCCATACATTAGAATCTCCACTAGCTTTAAATTCTAAAGGATTGTATTTGTCTATTCTTGTATCCGATATTAAGTTATCTACATGAAGTGTACCAAAGATAGTTACATTGGCATTTTTGCTAGCAGGATTTCCAAAAATAACTTCGCCGGAATTCTTTATTAAAATTCTTGTAGTATTATCTGTGATTAAATTTAAATCGTGATAGGTTTTTACTCCAATACTTGCTGTATTTTGTTCCTGACTTCCTAGAATAATATCGACACCGAAGTCATGAATGTGTAATGCACTATCCGGATCTTCTGTTCCTAGACCTACTCTAAACATATCTCCATTAAAGAACGCAAACTCGCCAAAGCTTGCATTTCCGGAAACTTTAAGATTCTTTAGTGTTCCAACTTTTTGTAAGCTACTTTTAACAACACCTGGTCCAAGTTCGTCAATACTTAAAACTGGTATGTCATTGATTCTGTATGTGTTTGAAGGCCCAATATCAAAATTTAAATTACTCCAAAGTCTTCCACCATTTCCGAAAACCATCTGGAAATTTTTATCTTCATACGACCATGAAAGACCTTTTCCATATAGATCGGATTCTACATGTCCTTTGTACTCGTCTAGTTTAATTATTTTTCCTGATTTGTCTAATATTTCATCTGCATGTACTGAGTTAACAGAAAGAACTCCGTTTATTGAAACTTCTCCATTAACCGTGATTTCATTATTAAATGTTACGGTGCTATTAATTTCTTTTACATTAAGTTTTTTTATTGTTGCATTGCTTTGAAAATCAACGTCGCCCATTACAGATAACGATTGTAATGTGCCTAAACTTTGTATATTACTATAAACTATACTATCTCCTAGTCTATTTTTGCTTAATGCAACATCGCCTCCGATGTTAATAGAACTAGATTCTGAAATTATTAAATTAGCATTTGTACTAAGATTCCCGCCAGTTTTGTATAACAAGTGTACGGAGTTATCGCCGTGTTGCCAAGTTAACCCCTTTCCATCTAATGTTTCTTCTAACTTATAGTTCCAAACTAGCGAATTAGTAGAACTTTCGTCAGTTTTAAATTCCCAATCTGTAATTAAGTTTCTAACTTGTACAGTTTCTGCTTTAATTGTTTTAACAGTTAAGGTGTCATTTACACTTAGTGTTTCAAACTTTGAAGGAGCAGAAACTTCTATAGATCCCGAAAGAACTAAGTTTCCTTCGACGAAACGAAGAACTGCTTTATTAATTAGAATTTTGTCTTCGTGGACAAAAAAAGTGGGTAAAGATGTAAGGTTCATACGGTATTTATCTTGAACTACTGCTTCAAAAACCAAAACCAAAATGCGATAAATATGAAAAATAAGGATATATTATGACCGTAGAACTGCGCGATGCCTACAGAAATGTAACCGTTCTTGACAATTTAGATGCCAGTTTAGGCACGGCAACTGCTACAACTGTTGACGCAAATTTTCAATTAAAGGCAGGTTTTGGCATAGGATTAAGTGTAGATCCTGTCACTAATAAGGTTACGATTGTTAATACTGGTCCTGGTGCAGGGGCGTTAACAACGATATTAGATCAGAATGCTAACGACACTTATTACCCAATTTTTACAAGAGCTCCAGGACCCGGCGATGTAAATCCAATTACTTCAACGTATCAAATGGATACAATGTACCTGGATCAGACTACAACACCCTTAACATATAATCCAGGGACAGCTACGTTAACTGTAGCAAACATTTATGCACCGACCATTACAGGACATCCTACTATAGAAGGTATTACAAGTACAGGCGCAACTGGGAGTGGTAAATTTGTCTTTGATTTTTTACCAAATATTAACACACCAACTATTACCGGACATCCTACAGTTGAAGGAGTAACAAGTACAGGTGCTACCGGTACAGGGAAATTTGTATTTGACGCAACACCTACAATTAGTAATCTTATAATGACAGGACATCCAACTGTAGAAGGCGTGACTAGTATAGGAGCTACAGGTACAGGCGCCTTTGTTTTTGATTCCAGCCCAACTCTAATAACTCCTACATTAGGAGTAGCCACAGTAACAAGTATTAATAAGATGATGGTTATTGCACCCGCTGTAGGATCTACTATATCTATTGCGGATGGCAAAATTTTTACAGTAAATCACACTCTTACATTTAATGGAACCGACAATACCACTTTTACTTTTCCTTATAATAACGGAACTTTGGCTCTTAATGATCAACAATTTTATATTGGTACTACACAAATTGCAATTAACAGATCAACAGCTAGTCAGACTCTTACAGGTGTCAGTATCGACGGTAATGCTGCTACAGTTACTAATGGTGTTTATTCTAATTTAATATATAACAACCCTACTTGGATCGGAAGTTTATTAGTTAGTCAAGGAGGAACAGGTGCAGATAATACAGCAGATGCATTAAACAATCTTTTACCTTCAGGCGAAATTAGTGGATATATTTTAAAGACAAGTGGGCCTGGATCTTATTTTTGGGCTGCAGAAACAGGCGCTAGCACTATTATTGGAACACAAATCAATACTAGTCGAGTGACATATACTGCAACGGCTAACCAAGTGTTGTTTACTGGAACCGGGTCCTATACGATAGGTGCAGGACAATTACGTGTTTATATAGATGGTGTGAGACAATTTCCATCTGAATACACTGAAACTTCTACTACAAGTTTTACATTAAATGTAGGAGTTCCAGAAGGAACAAAAGTATTAGCAGAAGTAGATTCTTCTGTTAACTATGGTGTTGCGGCCAATGCAGTGACGTTTTCATCGACTGCAGGTGTTTCTGCAACAAATGTGCAAACTGCTATAGAAGAATTAGACACTGAAAAAGCACCATTAGCAAATCCTACTTTCAGTGGTGTTGTTACAATTTCGAATACTATACAACTTAAAGAAGTCAGGGAAACTGTTTACACAGGTCTGGCAACATCAGGTACTATCACTCCTGATGCTGCCAATGGAAGCATACAAACAATCACATTAACTGGAAGTATTACACTCAATGCACTTAATAATCCTCAGTCAGGTCAGACAGTTACACTAATCGTTAAACAACCTGCTGCTGGAGGACCATATACATTAACATCATCTATGTTGTTTGCTAATGGATCTAAAACACTTTCAACAACAGCTAATGCTATTGATATGATATCAGTTAGTTATGTTGGCGGTTCTTATTACGCTTCATTAGTTAAAGGATTTGCTTAATGTTTGGAATAGCAAGGATTGGGTTCGGGTCCTCAATAACAGTTCCTGGAGCACCGGCTGTTACATCTGTAACAGTAGCGAGTACCACTTCTATTACTGTTAATTTTACTCCTCCAACTTTTAATGGAGGATCTGAAATTATTAGTTATACAGCTACTAGCAGTCCTGGTTCTAAAACAGCTACAGCGTCCTCGTCTCCTATCGTAGTCACAGGATTGACACAAGGTACAGCATATACGTTTACTGTAACAGCAACTAACTTAGCTGGAACAGGACCGGCTAGTGCAGCTTCAAGTGTAATAAGACCTTCTACAACTCCTAGTGCTCCTGGAAGTGTTACTGCTACTAGAACAGGCACAGGAACTACAGCTACAGTCACTTGGGATGCAGTGTCCGACGGAGGCAGTCCTTTAATAAGATATAGAATAGTTAGAAGCCCAGATAATTACACAATTTACCCTTCGGCAGCAGCAACATCTCAAAATTATACTGGATTATTTAATGCTACCACATATACTTTTACAGTATCAGCCGAGAACATCAATGGCTTTGGAGGCGGAACTACATCTAATTCGATAGTTCCATTTACCGTTCCTAGTGCTCCGACTATAGTTGGTGCTGCTAAAACTAACGACGGAACACAGGCTACCATTACCTTTATTCCTTCTACAAGTAATGGTGGAACAGCAATTACTGATTATAAATTCATTTCTAGTGCCGGAACAACTACTGTTCCTGTAGCAAGTATTGTTAATGGAACTTCTTATACTGTTTCGGGATTAACTGCTGCTACTAGCTATACATTTACAGTCATAGCAGTCAATGCAGTTGGAGATAGTGTAGCCAGTGCTTCGAGTAACGCTACTGGAACAAACGTTGTAGCAAATGCTACTGGCGGAACAATTACGACAGTAGGAAAATACAGGACTCATTATTTTACAGCTGGTGGAACATTTACTGTAAGTTCTGCACCTGCTGGTGCCGTATTTGAAGTTTTAATGGTCGCTTCAGGCGGTGGCGGTGGCGGAGTATCAGCCGGTACGTTTGCATCAGGCGGTGGTGGTGGTGCAGGCGGAGTAGTCTATTATGGAGCTACTACACTTACTGCAACAGCCAAAACAATTACTGTAGGAACAGGAGGAACCGGTGGAATTGCTAGCAGCGGAGGCAATGGAGGAGGAAACACAGCGTTTACCGGACTCACTACTGCAATTGGTGGCGGTGGTGGTGGAGGAACAACGGGTATAGGTACAAATGCTGTTTCAAGTTTTGGTGGTAATGGAGGTTCAGGCGGTGGTGGTACACCTCCAGGATCTTCTACTCAAACAGGCGGATTCGGATTTGCTGGAGCATCTGGCAATGATGGAAATGGCTTAGGCGGTGGTGGTGGCGGATCTCAGAAAGCAGCAGTCAATGCTGCCTTCACTACTAGCAGTGTACCAGGAGATGGTCTGTATTTTGGAAACTTCTCAGGTGCTAACGGAACTATTTCTTCTGCTGGAGTAGGAATTTATGCAGCAGGTGGTGGTCCAGGAAATTGGTTTCCATTTGGTTCTGTTCCTGGAGGAAGCGGTGGAGTAGGAGGTGCCGGTGGTGCAGATAGTAATGGCGGCGCAGGAGCCACAAATACTGGTTCTGGTGGCGGTGGAGCCGGAGGATCATATAACGGAAGCGGACTTGCTAGAAATGGCGGCAATGGCGCTGCAGGAGTAGTAGCAATTAGATATAGATATATAGCATAAAGTAAAGAGGAAATTCATGACTACTAAAGTAACAACACCTGTTGTAGATCTTACAACATCGGACATTCCAAATCATTATATTGGTACCACTGCTATTGTTTTTAATAGATCTAGTGCTACACAAACCTTAACTGGAGTTAACATCGATGGAACTGCCACTAAAGCAACTAATATTGTTGGAGGAAATAATACGACATTGTTAGGTTCTATTCCATATCAAACAAATACAGATACTACAACATTATTATCTCCGAATACCAGCATAACTAAAAACTTCTTAAGTCAAACTGGGTCTGGAACAAACGGTGCCGCTCCAGTGTGGAGTCCTGTGACTGCAACTGATGTTGGTTTAGGTAATGTAACTAACGAGAGCAAAGCTATAATGTTTGCTAGTCCAACATTCACCGGAACAGTTACTTTACCAACAAATACAGAAGTGATTACACCATTAACTGGTGCAACAGGAACAGTAACACATAATCTATCATCTAGTAATTTGTTTTATCACTCAAGTATATCTGCAAGTTTCGTAGCAAATATAACCAATGTACCTACAACAGATAACAGATCGATTGGGATAACGATTGCATTATCTCAGGGAGTCACTCCTTATACTATCAGCGGAATTCAAATAGATGGCGCTAATCAGACTATAAAATGGCAGGATAACATTACTCCTGTCGGAACTGCAGGTAAAACAGACGTATATTTCTTCACACTTATAAGAGTCAGTGGTTGGGTTGTAATTGGTTCTTTAGCTACATTTGGATAATTAAATGCCATCGATTCATCGCCTTTCTAATAGATTAGCAGCAGGACAAAGTATTAAAAAAACACCGCCGGCTAATGTACCTCCTAGTTGGATCGGTGCTGGATCAACATCTAACGGATCCGGATATAATCATTCAAAGTATGTTTACACGCTTTTTAGACCATCAACTGTTTACCTGTCGTCGGGGAATTATGCTGTATATGTTTACGGGGGTGCAGGAGGATTTGCTGCTGGAGGAGGAAACGGATCAACCGGCGGAGGTGCTGGCGGGTGTGTTGTTTATTATTTTTCATTAAGTTCAACTACTTCTGTTACACTGCAAGTAGGTCAAGGTGGAGGCAAAGCAACTGGTACTGCTAACACAGGAAGACGAGGTAAAGGCGGAATTGGGTATCATAACGGGGGCGATGGAGGAGGAGATAGTCCGGCACCGACAGATGATATTGTTTATGAATACACAACATCAGGAGTGTACACTTTTACCAGTCCGGGATCAACTGGACAAACTTGTACTTTTGAAATTATTATCATTGGTGCAGGCGGCGGAGGCGGCGGCAACGACTCGGGCACTCCTGGCGGAAACGGAGGCGGTGGACGAGCATTAATTGGAACATACACCGGTCCTGCAAATACATCATTTACTGTATTTGTTGGGCCCGGCGGCGGCGCCGGTTCCAGTAGCGTTGCTGGTGCTGCGGGTGGCGGTGGTGGAACTAGTAGCGGCGTTTTTGTTGGTTTATATAGTGGAGCTCGAGGTGGTAATGCTGGAGGTTCGGGGTCATCTGGCGGTGGCGGAGGCGGAGGAGCAGCCAGTGTATTTAGGCACCCAACTCTTGGAGATATATTAATTGCAGGCGGAGGTGGCGGTGGCGGTGGTGCAGGAAATGGACCTGTTGGTAAAAATGGATCCATTTTTAATGTCCCTACAGCAAACACCAACGGTACACAAGGAGAAGATAAAGGCGGCGACGGTGGCGGTGGCGGTGGCGGTGCCGGCGGATATCTCGGAGGAACCGGTGGAACAACAAACCCAGGGGATTCGGGAGGAAATTCAGGAAACCCAGGTTTAAGTTATGTCTATCCCGGATTAAACTTTACCGAAACCATTATGATGAATGGAGGATTATATGGGGGCGGTGGAGGAAACTCGGGCTATTTTAGATGTAGAGTTTATACTAACATAAATCCAATCAGTTACAACTGGAAAGGCGGAGGCGGAGGCGCTGCTAGTTATTTTAGTGTTGGTCCGATAATTGCAGCAGGCGGTGGCGGCGCAGGTGGCGATGGACAAAATCCTTCTTTTCCAGCAACCGCAGGAGGTAAAGTAGGTAATAATAGTTCTGGAGGTCCAGCAGGATCGGATGGAGGTCAACCTGGAACTACACCTGCAGGCAGCGCAGGAACAACTACTGGAGGTGGTGGAGGTGGAGGTGCTGACGAACAATTTAATGACCCAGTTGGCGGTGGCGGCAAGGGAGGGTTGAATACCGTTCCTTCTGGTGCAACCGCCTTTATAGGAACAGACGGAACTAGAAATAGTTATGGAGTTCCTGGTAATACAAGCGATCCTTATTATTCTTTGATTACTTCGTTTGTACCATATTGTGCAGATGGTCGTAATGAGACTCCGGGCGGTAATGGGGCAATACTATTGATTAAAGATCCTGGAGTAACGATTCCTCTTGAATATCTAGTAGTTGCTGGAGGTGGGTCAGGCGGCCATAGTCGTACCGGAAATCATAATGCTGGCGGCGGTGGTGCTGGTGGAGTAGCATATTCTTCCAGTGGATTTACCGCCAGCAGTCTAGGAACTTATACTGTAATAGTTGGAGATGGAGGAGCAGCTCCAGTTAGTTTTTCTTTATCAAACCCAGGACAGGACAGTGTATTTGCAACAATAACTGCTAAAGGTGGCGGCCGAGGCGGTGGTGGCTTTTCAGTATTAGACGGAGGTTTTCCGGGCGGTGCTGGTGGATCGGGCGGCGGCGGCGTTGGCACTTCGATATCCTTTGCAGGCGGCTCGTCTACTCAGTCTACATTAGGATCTGCACCTGACGGAACAAATTATGGTAACGTAGGCGGTACTGGTGATAGCGGAGTTGGTGCAGGCGGCGGTGGCGCCACCGGAGCACCTGGTACAGCAGATACAACTGGTGGTGCTGGAATTCAATTATCGATTACTGGTGTAGCAACTTATTATGCAGGCGGTGGTGGTGGCACTAATGGAACTGGTGGAAACGGCGGTGGTGGTAATGGCGCAACTGCTTCTGTTGCCGCACAAGTAGGCGGAACAAATTTAGGTGGTGGTGGTGGCGCAGGACAAGCCGACACTTCGAACTTAGCAGGGGGTGCAGGTGGTCGAGGAGTAGTTATATTAGCATATCCAAATACCTATACCAATATTGTTACGTTTACCGGCACGTTAGTTTATACTTTAGACACAATTACACGCCCTGGATACAAAGTTTATAGATTCACTTCAGGGTCTGGCACAGTTAAATGGAGTTAAAAGTTATGATAAATATTCAAAATGAGGATTTATCGTGCCTAATTCAGTTGCTATTGCAGATGCATTTAGATTTATTACATTACCAGACGGCAGTATAATTTCTGCAGATCAAGTAGGAGACACTCTTACACTACAAGCGGTTGGTGGAATTTCAATTACTTCTAACTTAGAAACAGATACTTTATTCTTTTCTACAGCATCTGGATCTGGAAATGTTTTTCTTTCTACTGGCATTACAAACACATCGCACTACTTAACTTTTACAGCATCAGATACCGGAGAACAGAATGTTTATTCCGATTCTTTATTAACTTACAACCCTTTTACTAATGTTTTAAGTGCTCAGTATTTTAGTGGTGATGCCACAAGTCTAACAAATGTTCCTGCAGGCAATTTAACAGGTACTATTCCTAGTACTGTACTAGGAAATTCTAATGTATATATTGGAACTACATCTGTTGCACTAAACAGAGCATCGGCTGCACTAACTTTAAACGGAGTTAGTATTGATGGTAATGCTGCCACAGCAACTAATGCTACGAATGCCGGAGCTTCTACAACTGCGGTTACATCGACGAACTTAGCGGGAGGTAACAATTCTACATTATTAGGATCTATACCTTATCAAAGTAATACAGATATTACATCATTATTGCCGCCAAACACAACTACAACTAGAAAATTTTTAAGACAAACTGGTGACGGTACTAATGGAGCTGTTCCATCATGGGACACTGTTACAGCTACAGATGTTGGTTTAGGAAATGTAACAAATGAAAGTAAAGCAACAATGTTTACATCTCCAACCTTTACTACAAGTGTAGATGGTACAACGTCTTTTACAGCATTTGCAAGTTCGACAACTTTAAATATTGGATATTCTGCAAATGGTACCTCCGAAACTTATATATCTAGCGGAAATATAACCAGTGGTACTCGCACAATTAGCTTGGGTATAGGTGGAAACACAGGATCTTCTACAACTATTTACATCGGGTCATCGCAAGGACCCTCTAATACATATTTGCAAGGAAACATTACACTAGGTTATAATACAACTAGTCCTTCAATAACAATTAACGGTCATCCCACTATCGAAGGTGTTACAAGTACCGGTGCCACTGGTACAGGTAAGTTTGTTTTTGATACAACACCAACTTTTACAACAAGCATTGACGGTGGTGCAACATTTAGTGCATTTAGTAGTTCAACTGCATTAACCATCGGACCAACAACAAACGGAAATATATCTATTAATTCAGGTAGTATATCAAGCGGAACCAGAACTGTTAATATAGGAATTGGCGGTCAAGCAGGTAGTACGACAACTGTCTATATTGGAACTTCGGAGGGAGGAACATCTGACGTTTACTTACAAGGTACTACAAGGTTAGATAATACCGAAGTAGATGGTAATTTGAACGTTAATGGCGGAACTGTAACTGTCAAGGATGCTGTAACTAATCGAGATGCTATTGCATTACAGGCACGTGCCGGTGGATCTAGTTCTTATGTTGCCACAATTACTCCTACAACATTAACAGCAAGCAGAACTATCACTGTGCCCGATGCTACAACAACTATAGTAGGTACAGATGCAGTTCAAACACTAACGAATAAGAGAATTGATTCCAGAGTTTCTAGTGTTTCCACTGCTTCATCGATAACTCCCGATGTATCATTATATGATTTGATTTGTGTAAACGCATTGGCAGAAACATTAACAATTAATGCGCCTATTGGGACTCCTGTAGACGGTACACGAATTATGTTTAGAATTTTAGATAATGGAGTTTCAAGAACAATAAACTGGAATGCTACTTACACATCAATCGGAGTCCTTCTGCCTGCAACTACTCAAGCTAATAAAACAGTTTATGTTGGCTGTATTTACAATGCTGCTCTTACACGATGGGATGTAATAGTAGTGTTACCACAGTTCTAAGGTAGACTAATATGGCAAGTCGTTATTGGGTCGGTGGTACAGGAAGTTGGAATAGCACAAATACTACAAATTGGTCTGCAACAAGTGGTGGTGCAGGCGGAGCTAGCGTTCCAACGTCGGCGGACGATGTTTTTATAAATGCTGCCAGTGATCTAGATCAGGATTTAGGTTTTACAGGTGTATGTAGTGCTACGACTAGAATAGCAACTTTTCCTACTATTCCTGCAGCAGGCAGAGCGTATCGTGTAACAACATCAGGCGCCGCATCGGCTAGTGTAACAGCTATTACTTTAGCTCTTACAAATATTTCAACTAATGAATCTACATCCCCTACTAACAGCGGTGATACCGACGAAGGATCCTGGGTCTTCACACCAGGATGGAATATTACTTACTTAGGTACAACATATACACAAATATATCTAAATACTAATTCTTATCTATCTTTTGGTAGTGCAGGATCAGGATATTTGGCGTTCGATGGTGCTAATCCCGCAGTTCCGAAAATAATGGTTAGTGCAGGCGACGGTAGAATTTTAAAAGTTAATACTGCAACAACAGGAACGTCTCCTAATCAAATCTTTATTATTAGAGCTGAAGCTACTAAGGATTATACAAATTCCAGTACTGCCGATATAATAATAGAGTATAAATTTCCACAGGCTACACCTGCAAACATAGAAGTACATGTTCAAACAAATGCAAGAGCAACAACAACAACAACAATATCTATTGATGAGCCGGCCTACTGTCTTGGTCTGACAATATCAGGAGTAGATAAGACTACAGTGATAACAGGTTCATGGGATTTAAACATATACGGATCGTTATCAATGCCAAACAATGCATTGTTGACTATAACACATACTGCTGCATGGTATTTTGTATCTACTACTACAGGTAGAACTATTAATAGCGGAGGATATTATCTACCTAACATTAGTATAGGAGAAGTTGGAGCTGGATATACTTTATCATCTGCATTGAATTCGTCAGGGTTCATTTATTTCAACGGAGGTACATTTACTACTTCAGCTTCCAATTATGCTATTAATGCCAATAGCATTTACTACAATGGTGTCAACTTACAGACTCTTACATTAAACGGATCTACTATAACATGCTCAGTTTGGGACATGGCTTTTGATAGTAATACTAATTTAACACTTAATGCTGGGACATCTACAATAACAGGACTAGCTACATTTTACGGTGGAGGAAAAACTTACAGAAATGTTACGTTTACAACTGCTACATCTACTAGCGGAGAAATAAGTCATACTAACACTATGTTAAACTTGACACTGCCGTCTGGTTTTACTGGTCTTTATACTTTTACCGTTTCTGCCAGTCAAACAATAACAGGAACTTTTACTTGTTCAGGATCGGCTTCTGTAAATAGAATTTTCGTAAAGACCGTAAACATAGGATCCTCGATGACACTAACTTGTGCAGCAATCAGTGCCATGATCGATGTTGATTTTAGAGATATTACTATAGCTGGTGCTGCTGCACCTAAATCAGGAACTAGGTTAGGAAATTGTGGCGGCAATTCTGGAATTACTTTTGTAGCAGGTACTAATAAGTTTTGGTATAGCACTTCAGGTGGTAATTGGTCAAGCGGATTTTGGGCTCTTACATCAGGAGGCTCGGGGTCTATTAATAATTTTCCTCTTGCGCAAGATACTGTTGTTCTTAATTCTACTGGGTTAACTCCGGGACAAACAATAACGATTGACAGACCGTTTAATATTGGAAGTATTGATGCCAGTTCTTTAGGTAGCGGAAGTATAATAGAATTATTAAACGGCGTCGATCCTATAATGTACGGTAATTTAACATTAGCATCAGGAGTAATATTTGGAGGTTTGTCTTTTCCGGGAACAATAATATTTTCAGGTCGACTTGTAGCTAATATCACACAAGCAGGTGCAACAATTAATTGCCCAGTAAGAGTTGATGCTGTGTTAGGCACAGGAATAATTTTAACAGAATCTACAGTCATATCTAATAGATTTGAATGCTATTCTGGAACAGTAAATTTCAATGATTTTAATCTTACTGCCACAACATTTTTTTCTGCTTATTCTTATTCTAGAAGTTTCATAATGGGACTAGGTTCTTTATATTTGACAGGAAGCGGAACCGTTATGAGCACAACGCCATCGGGATTGACTGTCTCTGGGTCGTTTAAAAATGTTTATTCTACATATTCTGGATCGGCAGGCAGAACTTTTAGTTTTGGCAATTTAAGTCAATCTCAGGCTTTCGATGTGACCATAACAGCAGGAACTGGAGAAGTACGTCTATTTAATAGTAGCATTGACAGAATAAAAACAGCACAGTTTCAATCAGGATTCACCGGATCATGGGGTATTAATAGTAGTGGTACTTTTTACAATAGTCTTTATCTAACATCGAACATGACAGTTACCACTAATGGTTCATATACCTTGACTTTTGCAGGAACTGGAAGCAGTGGCACAGAGTATGAGCAGATATCTACACAAGGTGTTGCAATACCAGCTAATATTGTTTTAAATAGTACAATTAAGAATTGGAGTTTACCTTACGATTTAAATTTACGAGGAAGATACCTTCAACTAACTGCTGGTGAATTAGATCTTAGTGGAAGCACAGTTACTCCTAGAATTTTTTACGCGACCGGAACTTCGTCCAAGACTCTTACATTTAATTCTGGTATAATAAATTTAGCCGATGAAGTATATGGATCGATAGGAACAATATGGAGTGACACGTCTACTAATTTTTTAATTCTACAAGGAACTGGTATAGGAAAAATACAATTTGGAAGTATATACGGTGAAACAACATTCGCAGGAAATAATAATCAAATTAGAGCTAATTTAGAAATTGTTGGACCTAGACAAGTTTGGATTCAAGGTAATAATTCTTTCAATGATATTATAACTACACACCAGACTCCGTTAATTGCATTCACGGCGGGTAGCACAACTACCCTTACTAATTTTACTTTATATAAAGGAACCGAAACATTATCCCCTGGCGTATCGGTTGCTGGTTCGTTAGAATATGGAAGAGCAGATAATACATTTGGGAGTGTTGTGTTAGATCTATCTAGTTTAGTTCCTACAGGTAAAATAATTAGCTCTGTTACTATAAGTAGTATACAACTAAGAGGAGACTTAGACGGCACTGGAGGATTTTTATCAACTCCGGAACAGATAGCATTATCTGTAGTAGGAGGAAGCGGAACAAACACTTACTCTTCTGGATTTAATAGTTCAACATATGTAACAAGATCATGGCTTGGAGGAACACCTACTGTTACCAACAATACGATTACTGTAAATTATGATCCTACATCTTCAGTTAATACATCTCCGTCGGGAATGCCAAATGGTTATTTCTGGCAAGTGCGATTTAATTTTACAATATCTTATTTAGAACCAACAGATTTCAGAGAATTGCCAAGATTAAGAAGTACTGTTGCGGGGACAAAATTTAATTTAAGTAAATCCTCCGGTAACGTTAACGTAACATTGTTAGATATAAAAGACTGTAATGTCACCGGAGGTGCAACCTGGTACTTAACTTATCCAAAAGATAATGGTAACAACTCCGGGTGGAGATATATCTATACTCCAGGAGGCGGAGCTTTCTTTGGTTAATATTATTGAACCTTAAGCAGTATAACTTCTTCGTTAATACGACCATTCAATTTAGTATCAGTAGCATTAATATCATCTAAGAATTTACGCAGTGCAACTTTACCAGCCGATTTAAATTCTTTCAACTTGTCTTCTGGTTTACGAATAGTCTTACAGACACTTTCGGTTTCGCTAAAATTAATAATTGTAGTACCTTTAACGTTAAGTTCTTGATAAGGTGCTGCAACATATTTGCCAAGCTTACGTGTTTTAGTGTTGTAAACCCAAAGTTCTTTAGCTCCAATGATATCTGTAGGATTGATACTAACTAATTTCAGTTCTTCAAAAGTTTTCATAAACTTTAGTTTAGCAACAATCTTGTCCTTTGGTTGTGCTTTTTTAGCACGAGGTTTACGATTAACTTTGCTTTCTTCCATTAGCATAGTGCAGGCATTTGAAACTTCAGTCAAAAATGCAATCAGCTTTTTCCATTGATTTTTATTTCTGTGACCGTATGCTTCTTTTAACTGGTCATCTGCACCAGAACTAGTAGCTTCGACAATCTCTGCTAGCTGTTTATCGTAAAAGTTTTTAATAATACGTGCATGAGCAGCTTTTGCTTCTTTTGCCTTAAGCAGATTAATCACTTTAAACGCTTTTGGATCAAAGTTATCTGCATCTTCGTGAAAGTTCTCAATGGCGTTTTCAATTTCTTCAGTCATTAAAAGACTAGATTCCTTTAAACGAC
>JACCDW010779112.1_pt1 | contig 16970 bp, 56 predicted proteins | sample 7449781 | NCBI WGS metagenome assembly JACCDW01 (sample SAMN15323449, study PRJNA562643) | freshwater metagenome | isolation source: river surface water | place: USA:Blue River Watershed | collected 2017-08-18
TCATCAGACTGTGCATCAAACCAGTATAATAACTCGCCATGGCGCTCTTGTTTAATAAAGTGAATCATTTTAACCAGCTTGTCTTTAAGCTCGTCGACTTCTTTATCTAACTCTCGTTCTCTGGCTTCTAGTAACCCTTTGACTAAAGAAATCACAAAGATCCAAAAAACAAATTCAATAAAAAACACAAAAAATTCAGCTACAAGTTCCATAGTTAAGTCCAAAGTGAGTTGCGGATTTTAATTAAACGGATGAGCATTTCTTCATCCTCTCGTTCATACTTATCTTCAAGTTCTCGAATTTCTTCAAGTGCTTGGATTCTTGTTTTTTGTTCTTCGGGTGTAGCATTGCTAGAATCTAAGCTGGCCATAAATCCATCATCGTCTTCGTCCTTTGGGCGTGTGTTAATAAGTATGTCGGTCCAACCGGATACTTCATATGGGTCAGGCCTCGCTGGTCTGACTTCAGTCCACCACTTATAAAGTTCGTATTGCTCTCTGGCGGCGATAGCTTGATGTGTAGGTGCTGATGCAAAAATATCATCGGATGCTGCTGTTTCGTCTACTAATTGCATTTCCCATTTTAAATGGTCGATGCCTGCTTCGGGACAGCGCCATACATGAAACGGATTGTATCGACGGTGCCATTTAGCAGGAGCGTTATACTTTTTAGCATAGTCGTTCCAATGCACTTGGGACCATGCTTTTTCAATTTCAATGAAATCAACTAGCTCATTGAACAAGCAAGGTATAAAGCGATTACCAACATCACACCAACGCCCGGGTACAATATCTCTCGGATGGGCTGTTAACGAGTTACTTTTAACAACCCAGCGATTTTTAATATAGTAACGGATATCATTGTACTTGTCAGATGGCCACAAAAGAAAATTTTGCAGTTTGTCCAGCCCTTCTTCTGCTAGCCAGAATCTGAAAGGGTGGCTCTTTTTGGCTGCTTTGCGCCATTCGCTCCATCCTGCGGCAGTTTCTGCATGAGGCTTCATTGAACCACGAAGCCAATCTGCAAATGTTGAACAAGTCCAATATTTAGAACGCATAGTTTAGTCGTCCGATCCAGGTGCTACGCCAATAAGTTGTAGCAAGTTAACAAACAAGTTGATAAAGTCCAAGTACAAGTTTAGCGCACCAAGAACTTCAACGCTAGTGCTAGCATCATTCATTAATGCTTCGCGAATTTGCTGTGTGTCGTAAGCAGTAAAGCCCAAGAAGATTAAGATTGCGATTGCACTGATAACCATTTGCATTACTGTGCTACCAACAAAAATGTTAATTAAGCTGGCAATGATAATTGCAATCAATCCTACAAACAAAAAGCTGCCCATACCTTCCAAACTACGTTTAGTAAAGTACCCGTAGAAGCTCATTACACCAAACAGTACTGCGGCACCCATAAACGCTGTAAAAATGCTAGTCATGGCATAAGCAATAAAGATAACGCTTAAACTTAAGCCCATTAATCCAGCAAACAAATGCAACATACCAACAGCTACCGGTACTGGTGGTTCAGCTTGAATAGCTGGGGTAATAAAGAAGATTGCTACCAGTGGTGCAAAAATCACAACCCAGTGCATAATTCCTGTCAGGAAGAATTGTGCTAGTGCAGGAGTGGTACCTACAACATAGCTGACAAGCATGCTGTTAAGAACAGCCGTCATCATGTAAAAATAAACACGGCCCATTGCTGTGTTAATTTGATCAGCGGAACGTGCCGCCATTGCATCTGCAAACATAGTTTACTCCTTTTCAAATTTTTCCCAGTCTCCACCGGGTGCTACCATCCAACCAAGTTGCTGTAAATCGTTACGAATTTCTTCAGTGATACAACCTTCACCAACAAAGTCATTTTTCATTCGCAAGTAGTGTTCTTGATCCTCTTTGCTAGCGTTTTGAAATTCTTCATCGCTCCAATCGCCACGGATACCAGAACAGTACCAATCGATATAATCACCTTCTTCACGCATGTCAGCAATAATGCCGCCCGCGTAACGCCAACTGCAACCCCATTCTTGATTCTTTAAAATAGGCATTACATCAAGTTTAATAAAACCATTGTTGCACAATGCGGCGTATAAATTCTGTGCGTACTTTTTAGTCGCACGAGTTTTTGCCAAAATCCAATCAGTGCTACGTAAATCGTACTCTAAATTGTTTTCTTTCCATTCGGGTTTGGTTTCTTTAATCGCAACGGATTCGTTCCACATTGTTTCGCGCTCAAGTGCAGACTGCACATCAGGATCGGTATCAGGGTCGCGTCCTTCTGCTATCGCATCTTTAATGCGACACTGGCTGTGAAAGGTTCCGCGCTCAGGGCTTTTGCTAATCATGTGCATATTATACACTCGAAAAGATTAATTGTCAATACTTGTTAGAATCAATGTTCTAGCCACTTTATCACGGGCCTGTTTGGTTGGTTCGCCCATAATGATAATAGCGTACTGCTCGCCTTTATTGTCAACCAACATAGCCAAACACTTGCCTGCTTTTCTGGTTGTTCCAGTTTTACTTACCAAAATATTATCAAATTCAAACAAAATATCTTTATTGGTATTTGGTATTTTAACTGTTTGTGTTTTGTTGTTGACTTTGACAACACGCTGTATTTCGGGTTTGGTACTAGTCTGTCTGATAAACGAATACTTGCTAGCAGCCAGTACCACTTGAACTAACTCGTTGGCAGTTGTTGTGTTGTTGTCATCTAGCCCGCTGGCATCTTTGTATTCGGTATTAGACAGTCCCAGGATCTTTGCTTTGAGATTCATTTGTCTCAGAAATTCGTCTCTGCCGTTAGGATGGTTGTGTGCTAGTACTTCAGACGCAGCATTGTCTGATTTTACTAAAACGTTGGTTAGCAGTTGCTCTACAGTTGTTGACGATTTCTTGCCTAAAGGAATACTTTGGTCTAGGGCAAAAGTATCCAATGCTACCATTACTGTCATTAACTTAGTAAGGCTGGCCATTGGGCGGACTACATTAGCGTTATCACTAATTACACTTCTATTGATAGTTGTATTATGAACTACTACACTAGGTGGTGCTGCATAACTTAAACTACTAATGGCGAGTGCTATTATTAAAATTATTTCGCGCATCTAGTATTTACACGATTACAAATACTTTAGCCTGAACAAAGTTTCTAGGTTATCGTCAAAAAAGTCCAAGTAAATGTATTCTAAGCGACCACGTTGTTGGTCCCAAGTGGAATGCATTCGTGTAGTAAAACCAAGCTCGCGACGCATTACTTCGCGGATCATAAAAATACTAGGCTTCCACTTGTATTCTTCTTTTAATCGTCTGCGAAGAGTCTTCCACTCATTGGCTGATAGTTCAATACTTTTGGCCATCTTTTAATAAATCAATTAACTCTGCATATTCTACTTCGGGTTCCATATGAAAGCCTCGCCCCCATACTGCCCAAAATCTCTGTTTGTAAACTGTGCGCAACCATATACGATTGCCACTTATTGTTTTTACTGGCCATAAGGCAAAAGTCTTGCGCCACGGATAGCAATCGGGTCCTTCGAATATTCGCTCTGTTATATCCATTCCTATCCTATCTAAGTTCCAACCTATGCTTCTGTTGAAGTTTATCTTCATGAATATTTTAATGCTATCATTGTAGCATCCGCATCACTGTTTGTTGCTACAAATACTTTGTCTGTATCACCTAAGTCATTTGGAATCCATTCGCTTTGCCACGGATTCCAAAACACACGCTCAATGCGCCATACGCAATTCTCGCCCAATGACCTTGCTGGCCACATATATGCTTTGGCATCCTCGCATGGCACATAGGCAAATGGATCAAATTGAAAGAACTTGTCTGGGTTAACTACAACAATATGTTTAAAGTTCGCAAACATATGATTGATAGAGTTAGCACGGTAATTGACGTTAGAATCATACCAGGCTTCCCAATCGCGCTGAGCCTTGTCTTTGCCTGTACGCCAAGTGAACCAGCAGTCTTTGATAGTTTCAATTATGACCATTTTAAATTAAACCATGCTCGTTGTTCTTCGTCTCGTACACGCCAAACATCAATGCCGGCCATGGTTCCTTGATATTCAACTGTGATTCCGTTTTCGCCGCACCACTGGTATACTTCTTGCCTTCTCGAACAAGATACTGCGGTATCATTGATATCAGCCATGAATACGTAACCGCGACTGTCTTGTGCAACTATTTTACGATCCATCAGCTCCACTTTAGAATAAACATGCTAGCATCTTCTTCAGTGTTGAATTCAGCTGCTGAGTATTTTAAGAGAAGATGGTCAAACAATAACATGCACTTGAATTCTTCTTCAAACAACCGCACAATCTCCTCGTTGGTTAAGTCAACGTCTTTGTATTTGACAGTTTTCAACCATTCTAGCGACTGTTCAAACATTCGTCTATTACTTACAACATCTATTTTCATGCCCATTTTAACGTCCAAACTAGATATAAATCATCGTCGACTACTTCTATCTTTTTAACACCAAATCCATAACGACCAAGTTTATCTGTCTCAGGTGCAATAGTCAATCGCAAACCTGCATCTGACTCCATGTGATATTTGAATGCGTTCATAATCGCGGCACCGTTACTGGTAATAGGCCAGTCGGCGTAATCTAAATAACACTTGTTCAGTGAATCGATAATTTCTTTAGGATCCACTAAACGGTTCATGCCCACCTCAATGCAAACATCATGGCTTCTTCGTCGCACTCGAACTGAATGGACTTTTCTCTATCCCACCCACCACTGTGATAGTAGGCATGTTTACAGTTATCTTTAAGCCATTCGTTTACTAAGTAATCCTTGTAGCTAACTTGCCACATTGCGGGTACTCCGTCAAAAGTATGTGCATACACAACTTTGTGCAACTGTGGGACCTTGAATGTTTGGCTGGTCCCGAAACTTGTTTCTATGTATGTTACTGCCATTTTAAAATAAATGCTGTTAAGTCTTGTGGATTCTCGAACCAAAACTCTTTGCCAAACACTTTATACTCGCCAGTAGCATTAGTATGAATCCATGCTGTTACTTCGTCAAGTCGATATTCAAACGGAAATACAAACTTGTCTGTTGTAAAAGGAGCCATTGCCCAACCATCTAGCATAAGTTGTTCTCTGTGTATACCGTTAATAATATCTTCGTCAATTTGTCTGGCAAACTCTTCGGCTGCTTTGTCTATGTATTCTTCTAAGATGCTAAAGTCCGCCATACAATCCTTTTATCAATGTCGTCTTTGAGTGCTACTGCGTCATCCTTATCAGCAAACACCACGCCCATAATATCTTCTAAAAATTCGTGTACAGGCGATTTACTCCAATATAACACAGGAGAAATCCAATGTACAGTTTCGTTTTTATGCAAGAACCCAACTTCATCGTTGCAATTAATAGTTTCAAATATTACTTTTAGTAATTCTTTCTTACCTTTAACGAAACTAACAGGCGAATAGTCAGGCCACTCTACTACCCAATGTTCATGAGAATCAGATGGCCTGAGAATAATTTTAGTTTCCATACCCGTATTTTAACACAAAAAGGAAATATTTGTGTTCGTCAATTATTTCAAAATCGTCCGTTATGAATCCGCCATCACTCAAAACTAATTTAAGCCCGTATTGGTCTGCCAGGTACTTGTAAAAGTCTTCAATTTCGCCAGGAAAGTTTTTTCTAGCAGTCTTTACCATTGCCCAGTGGTCGTTTCTTTCTTTTCGAGCATGTTCCCAATAATCAGGGTTCATTGATGGCGATGATTCAGTCATGCTACACCAAACTTTAGCGCAAACATAATAGCAGGCTCTTCCCATTCAAATTGGAAAGTCACTTTGTCTGAAAGCCAATCATCGCTGCCGTCACGCCAATCTATGTAGTAACGCTGGAAATATCCCTCTCCGTTAACGGGATAGTCGTCGCACCATTGCATCATTCCAGTAATATCCTGACTACGCTTTACACGCACTTTAAATCTGAAGTCGGGGTTACTGCGGCCGCCGCCGCCGTAAAATAAATTCATGTTATACCCACTTTGCTAAAAATAACATTCTGTCAGATTCTTTTCTGAACCAAAACTTTCCGTTGTTAACGTACCAACGTGCGTTTGGAGTCCATATACCGTCCGCAGGTGTTGGGCCATATGTTTCTTTGCACCAGTCAATTAGTTCATCCCAGCGGCCTTTGTAAGGGGGTTCGCTGCCTGTCATTATCCATTGTGTACTTGGAGTAACAACATAGTACCGTGACCCGAATACTCTGCCTTCTGATATTTCGATGTTTGACATTAGTTCCACTTTAATACAAACGCTGTTACGTCTTGACTGGTGGCAAACACCGCCTTAATAGGTTGCATAAAATAATCGTTACGATCTTCCACTTCAATTTTACAGTTGAAATATTCTTCAAACTCTTTGAATATAACTTGGTTATAAGGGATTTGTAAGTGCTCACGCAACCACATAGCAGCATTGTTCAATGCTTCGTGTTCTCCGGGTAGCACATTACTTACATCCATTTTAGCGTCCATACCACTACATCCTCTTTGTTAGTAAATCCCCACCACTCTTTTTTATCATCCGGGTCACTGCTATAACAACGAACTCGGCCTCTTAGTGTTGTGTTGCACCAGTTGTAGTATTCCCATTTGAATCTACTAACACCAATAGGGCTAACGCAAACAAACCATTCTGAAGGTTCTTCTTCATCTGGAACCCACAAAGGACTATTTTTATCGCCTAGTCCTTCTTTTAGCGCATTAAAGTAATGTGCAAACTCTTCTCTTGATAACATCATAACCATTTTAAATTAAACCACTCAACGTTAGATGTAACTTGGAAACCGTAGCCTTCTGGGCCAGAACTTACGTGCCAGTGGTCTACTCCATTTTCGTGCATCCATCGACGAATCCTATCCAACTCCCAAATATATCGCACAACATAGCAATTTGGACCATACCCGTATTTTGGTGTAAGCTTCATAGCCACCTCAAGATAAACCACTCAGCATCTTCTTTACGCTCAAACTTAATAGCAGTGGCATTACGATGAAGATGATACTGACCACCTTCGTGTGCTTTTAGCCAAGCAACATGTTCGCCTTTAATTGGTTCACGCCATGCTGGATCATATATGACATTTGTCCAGTTGCTAGTATACTGACCATATCGTTGATGTTCCATTATCCCCACGCCAATAAAAATAACAAGTAATCGTCCTTGTCGAAAAACACAAACTCGCCCTTTAGTTTATACTTCCAAGCACCTTTACAGTTTTTGTCGCACCAATCTATACGCTGAGACCAAGCGCCGAACTCTGGAATTAAATTATCTGGTGTACTGTAATGATAAGACAACATAAGTTATGTATATTTTAACAGAAAAACAGCAGCGTCACCTTCATCTTTGAAATAAAAAGTTCTGCCCATTTTCCAAAACTCACCCAAATGTTCCTCGACCCAAAGTTCAATGTCGATTGCTTGATAGCGACTTTCGTAACCGTGCGGGTAATCGACTTTAGTCCAACCTTTGTTTTTAAGATGATTACAGTATTCCAAGTCTTTAATCACTGGAGCAAAATTTGGATTGCTTCTTTGCTTGTCTGAAAACATATATGCCATATTATTCCCACTTTAATGTAAAGAAAACAGCATCTTCTTCGCGTTCAAACCAAACACTGTCCGAACCAAAGTAAGAATAGAATTTACCACCGCCCGGCATAAGTTGTATTTCTCTCTTGCGCTCAAAGTAGTTCTTTTTACTCCAGCTATAACGAACACGGTACCAGTGCTTGTCCCGAGTCTTTTTGTCTTTGTTCCAATATTTCATAGCCACTTCAACTTTATTAATGTAAACAAATCTTCACGCACAATGTAGATAGCACGATGCCGTCCGCCATAAGCACGCCACAAACTTGCATCTTGTTCTTCAATCCAATCACCAAACCAATAGCTACATTGTATGCGATACCAAACATAACCGTCATCTTCTTTATAGCCGTATTCACAACCAGGCTCAACATGATACAGCCTGTCCCCGTACAGTTTATCACGCACTGGTTCACGCTTACTACGTACCCAATCTATAGGATATTTACTCATGCAAACCTCAACTTAAACATTATAGCATCTTGTTCATTCTTAAGGCACCAGAATAGCCCAGTACGGTAAGTGTAGTCTGTGTCTGCTTCTTTCAGCCAGGTGTTCACTGTATTTTTTAAGTCTGGGATTTGATCCTTTGGCAGCGGTCCTGGTTCTAGTAAGTCAAAACTAAAACAATAAGGATACTCTGTATTCGGCTCAATGCTAAACTCCACTGGATACTTCATAAGATTAAAACTTGTAATGCTCCCCTGGGGGTTGATACCGCATTTGCATTAGCGTAATATCTCCTGCATATTTTAACATAATCATTGTTTCTTGATGGTCATTTTCAGTTAGAATATAGATACCATAAGGTAGTGCCCGATCCACAACATACTGATAAATTTGTCCGTTTGGTGCAACAACTTCTTGCGTTCTGACGGTATCGTTAATTTCATAATTGCAACCAATGCCCTTGACATACTCGATATCATTTTCATCAAAGAATGACAAGTGCCATTGCTTGATTAACTTTACGGGGTGCATAGTATTCTAACGGTTTCGTATCGTTTGATAGCTTCTTCAACCTCTTTCCAAGCATCTTGTAGTGCAGGATGTTCTTTTGCATAACTCTGAGTCGCAGGATTGTAGCCCTTGCGAATCTTAATGCTAGGCGGGTCTTGATCCACCCAAACTTCCGGATCAGCATTAGTCCAATAATAAACAATAGCATCGTTATTCATGTCGGCATAATCGTACCACTTGTCGGTTTTCTTATCATAGTACATATATCCATTGGCATGGTCGTAGTCACTCATGCCGCCCATGCCAAAACCACGATAGCTTAAATAATAACCTGATTTATCGGGAGACTTTTCTTCTACCCTGTACCAAACGCTTGTTCTCATAATTTTAATAGAAATGTTAGATAGTGATTTTTGTCGTGGAACACCATGTAGTTGCGACTTTCATTGTAATTGAAATATTGCCCAACATCGTGCTTTTCATCAAGCCAATCCCATAGATGTTTACTGCGGATTCGATAGTAATCGTCATTTGCTACAATATCTATGATTTGATCAGCATGATCGTCAATGGGCACTTTATACTTGAACCAATGATTAAATAAATTTACTTTCACGACCACCTCAACACAAACAACATGTAATCTTTTTCATCCCTAAAGAAGATTCTATCCTCATATCTATGTTGCCATCTGCTCCATGCGTTAGGGAATGTATCTTCTTTACCAAAGTGATGCGTACACCATGCTCTAACTTCATCATAGTCTTTGTAATTAAAGTCAGCAACATACCATTTTTCACGACTGAAATTATATTTAGGTTTTGTAGCAAACATAGGCAAAACAATTTCTTTACATAGGTTGGTATTGTATATTTTGTCTTTCAACATTTTCGTGTACATGCTTTTACCCGTTTGTCTACCGGCAGCTATGACCATCATTTCTCTAGGATGAAAACCACCCGACACACTACCTAATGTACAAGGTTGTGAGTACGCTTCTAAATCAACAGTAATTGTTCGTTTTTTCATGACGCCCACCTTAATGCAAACAATGCTGCATCCTTTTCATTTTGAAAAAGAAACCCAGTATGTGTGTCAGTGTTCCATCGACCAATTGGCCACCCAAATGGTGCGGGTTGCCCAAATTGTTCAATGCACCATTCCCATACAGGATTAACACCACTTTTGCCATATGAGTAACGCAGTTCCTTTGAGATTTCAATTTTAATCATAGCCACCTCAATGCAAACATTGTAGCATCTTTTTCATGTTGAAAGTTGAAGGTAACACATTGGCGGCTATTAACAACTTCCCAAGTGCGATTGAGCAAGTGCATGCTATGCTCTTCTGCCCATTCCTGACGCTCTGACACTTCCATGATATTGCGACATTCGACAGTTACAGGATACATCATTATGACCACCTCAACAATAACCACTCAATGTTTTGTTTATTAAGATAAAATACACCCCATGCCGTTTGGGTATAAGGAATTTTATTGTCATTTAACCAATTTGATACGTCCAATGCATCCATAACCTCACCGCTTACTTCTGCCCTGTAAGTATAAGGATATTGCTTAGTTGGCGTGTAGCCGAGATCTGTTACTTTGATTTTCATGCCCACCTCAACAAGAATGCAGTTACTTCGGCTTTAGTTTTAAACTGATATAAGTCAAAACTCATACGGCGCCCAATGCCTGTTTCGTTGCACCATTGGGAAATGGGCTCGAAATCTTCCTCTCTCAAGAAAGTTTCAAAGCCCCGTGGACTAACAGGAACACTAGCACGAAGCTCGTTCTTTCTATTTGTTTCTACCCAATGGATTTTTGCTTTCATGCTGTATTATAGCATGTTTTGGTATTTTGGTCAAGCCCAACGTAAGCAGAACAAAGTTAATACTTTTTTATTAGGAATTTCCACAGTCATTCCTTGTTGGATGGCTAAATGTTCGTCGCACCAATCTTTTAGATGTTCGTAGTTGTCATTCCAAAAACCTATGTCTGTTAGCACAATTACAAATTCAAAGCCCGGCGTAAACGGTGTATCCGTTATGATGAACCTATTCTTTTTCCATTCACCAAATACGTCAACGTCGTCGTTCATGACCACCTTAATGAGAAAAAGGTTGCGTCTTCTTGTGTTCTAAAATAAAAGGTATTCTGACCTACGTGGTAATACTGCCGTGGGCCTAAGTTTTCTCTACACCATATAACGGCATTATTAACTTTAGACTCCTCGTAGGAAATCGTTACACAAGCAGGCCAGTATTCTTTCTTTAAAACTCTCACATCCACCTCAACGTAAACAAAGCAGCATCTTTCTCACGTCTAATGCTGATAACAGTATTTCCAAATGCATGTTCGATTTTCCACAAGCAATGGTCATTGATAACATATCCGCCTGGGCCAATAGATTCTTTACACCAGCTTTTAATTTCTTCCAGCTGATGGTATCTATCTTTACCTAACGAAAACTTATATTTCATGCCCACTTTAATGCTGCTAATGTTGCTGTTTCTTCTGTTTCAAACCAAAATGTAGAACCAGTCCAAGTGTAGTGTCTGTTGCCTATATTGTCGTTAAGCCATTGGTGCATTTCGCTCCATTCCGCAGTAGCGCGGCCTAGTTGCACACTATAGTAGCCCCCGCGACTAAGCACCGTGTGCCAATCCTTTATTTGAAAGCTGTGGGCTTTTAAAAGAACTTCGGCTGCACTTTGATTCCGATATCTCTTTTGATTCTGTTCAACCATCAGTTCAACATAGTCCTGAATTTTCATTTTTCCAGAATTGTCCATACGTTAATCTTATCTTCAAGCTCTGCGTTTCTTTTCTGTAAGTAAGATGCTTTACGGTCAGCTTCTTTGGCTGCTGTTTCGGCACGTTTAATTTGATCGTTTAGTTCAGCTAACAAGTCTGCAACACTACGAGCTTTTAGTCGATCACGTTCGTCCTTCATGTCGATGTATTTCTCTTGCCATTCGTCTGATTCACGCCGGAGGTAAGAAACTTCGCCTCGCAACTCTTCAATTAAAGGTCCTGGCAAGCTGTAACCATGTTCGCCTTCAATACGATAATCAACAGGATCCATACCTACTTCAACGAGGCCTTCGATAACGTTTTCTTCTTTGTCGTCAATATATTCAAGCAAGCGCCGAATCATTGGATCAGTGCTATATCTGTCCAAGTAGTCAATGATTTCTTTATATGTTAGGTTTGACGTCATACTGTAAACCCGTTTTGATCTTTAAGTTTGTGGACTCGCATTTTATTGCAACAAGCACAGTTGGCATGCTGGAGATTGTAGGATCCGCCTTTGGGCACATAAACTTCGCTCCATTCAGTCCAACGATGCCACCCAAAACGACATAACCAAGACCTGATTAACAAAGGCTCGTCTTTTAATGTTCTAAATGTATTTTCTGCGTCAACGTTCATCGCTTTAATAACTCCACTAATTTCTTAGGATCAATTACTTCGTGAATGGGTTTAACGTTTTTTACAACTTGTTCGTATTCAATAACTTCCCAATCTGTCATATCGGTGCTATTGTACTTGTTCATATGGCTAGTAATATGCGCTCTGAGTTTACCCAGGGTATCCCAAGTTTTGCCGCAGGTATTCCAAAAACTACCAGTGCCCGAAGCATTGACGTACATTCCGCCTTTGCTGTACAAACCAGTTTTCTTGTGACGAATTTTATAAAAGCTCATAGTTAATCCAATAGTTTAATTTTACGTACTTGCCAGCGCTCGTAGTCTGGAATCGCTTGCTGCCCGGCTTTCTTCCATTCCCTTAGCACTTTTGCTTTGTGTTTAGTGATAGCAGCATCGGCACCTTCGGGTGTTCTATGCAAGGACAATACACTAAATCCACTTTCGTAGATACAAGAATTATATTCAGCGGCAAATACTTTATCCATATTATTTTATTAACTTATTAAATACATCTAATTTCTCAATGCAGTTTAAACATAGTGCATTGTAACGCGGTCCACCGTTGCCAGCCATAACATCATTGCAACTACTGCACAAGATAAACGCTTGTGTAACTATTGTGCCATATCGTGGTTCGTAGATTGGTTCTAGTGTATAGCCGATTGGCTCGCGATCTTCGGGCTCTTTTGGCACTTCTACAAATAGCGTGGTGCCTTCAGCTGGCTGGTCTTGTTTTAGCCATCGCACCTCTCCATTCTCGATCCACCCTACTGCTTTCACTTTGTTTCCTTGGTACAGGTAATTTTATCCGGGCTGTACATTAGCACAAAGTTACCAACGTTCAACGTACCCAGGGCTGCTAACAATAAGACGAAACCACCAACTACTGCTAAAAATGTTTTCATTCTTCAACTCCGAAATGTTGTTTGAAAATGACTACATCCGCTGGATCTTTAATCACAATGCTCCAATTGTTTCGATTTGCTTCTGCGATATAATAAAACTCACCTGTCCCGTTCGTCCGTAGCCAATCCATTACCTGACCTTGGTTCGCTTGTCCTACTGGCCAGGGGATAACAGTCCAACCACGTTCCCGCATTTTGTCAAATTTTGACATAAAATATCGACTGGTTTCTTTCATTCTTCAACTCCGAAATGTTTTTTCAACCCGGTGCCGCCAATGCCTTCTTCAACCATGTTTTCTTTGTTAAAAGTATCAATATAATCAGCACATTCCCGAACAATCAACTCGGCGAACTTTTCAGCAAATGCCTTAAGTTCGGCATTGTATGATATCTGTTTATTGATATCTTCCTCGGCTATAAATTTAGCCTGCGCTGCAAGTTTTTCAATTCGTTCGTTCATTCCCACTCCTCTGGTTCTAAATTGTAGTCCCAACCTTTACCGCCTAGCCGTTCCCAATTCTCGTACTTGGCCATTTCGTCTTTGCACCGCTGAGGCTGTCCTATGGAACCCACAGTAGCACCGCACACTTGACAACGATAGCTAATACCCGAACCTTCGTCGAAGTATGCAATGCCGCCGCAGGGCAACTTCATTACATCCATTGCATGCATAGTTTACTTGTCGTAACGAGTTAGTAGTTCGGCAGCACGACGATCCACTTCTTTCATATGGTCGTCTAGTTTCTTTTGCATTTGATTGCGATCCGATTTGGCACGTTGCCAGTTCTCCCAAAGCTCTAACGCTTGGGAACCTTTGGCCAACACACTTCCTTTATAAACAACTTGTCGCATGTTACACTCCTGCTTTTAACAGTGCCATAGTGGCTAATTCTTCTGTTCGCATGGTGACAAAGTATGGCCTGGTATGGCTATAGCCATTTTTATATACAGGCTTACCGTAGTAGCCATACCAATCACCCATGCGGTCATAACCTCCGCAGTTACACAAACTGCGCAAAGCTCTTTCGATTGCTTGGGCGTCTTGTGTAAAGCCGTCAAAGCGGAAACATGCAGTATGCCCGCTTTCTTTATACTGACGCCAACGACGATTTAATTTCAAAATTTTCATGATAATTTCAATAATGCCATTGTATACGCACCTTTGTCTTTGAGATAAATGCGTCTACGTTTTAAGGAAGGTCTCGATTCGACACGCCAGTTTTCATTTACTACCCATTTAGGGAATGAACCAATCACATTAGGATCTGGTTCAATTCGTTCTTTTTCTACACCGTACATTGATGTCAGAACTTTATGCATGCTAGCATACATGTCCCGGTCCGAAGCTCTGCGAGTATTGAATTCCACAATGTAGTGGAATCCAGCACTGTACATATTATAACGGTAATTGCTTTCGATGAATCTCATTAGTGCCACTCGTTACCACGGTTGATTTCTTCTTGTGTAAATGCACCACCCGAACGATCTGGGTTACTTTCCCAACTTGCCAGTGTGGCTTGTTCGCAACACTTTTCCACATCAAACAAAATCACTTTGAGTTCATTAATATTGATTTTAAGGAATTCGATTGTAGCTCGGTAAGCCATTTCCTCTCCCACGTAAGCTGACTGCTTAAGGTTGGTAGTAAGAAAGTCCAAGTCCTTTTGTTTTTCAACAAGATACTTTTCCTTGCCCTCAATAGTCTTTTTCAAGTTGTCGCGGACGGTATAGATGTTCATACAGTCTCTACCTTGCCGTTGAGTTGTTTTGCAACTTTGTCTGCCTGGGCATACGAACGGTATGTTTTGGGCTGGCGCACAAAAGTAATCTTACCGCTGCGGTCGTATTCGTTGCGACCAACTGCAAACTTCTCATCATCCTGACCCAGTGCAATCACGTAATACATATCAACCCCGTTTTGTTTAATATGTGTATATTATACAACCAAAATGATTAAACGTCAACCAAAATTAGTCTTTAAGACCGTGCCATAATTCAGGGTCTGTACCTAAGTAAATAGTATACATTTTGTAGTTGCGCCAACGTGCAATCTTATTCACAGATTGTTCAACCCAATTGAACATGTCATTACGGAACCAAAACGGGTTAATTATTGCAATAATTAAAAACACCAACACGGGCACTAGCAAGGGAATAGTAAAAGCATAATTAAATGCCATAGCCCGGAAATAGTGGCCACCGTCTTTTGTCATAGTAATGCTTTTAGGCATTGTCATAGTCGATCCTTTTTGCGTTATATGTATATTATACAGTCAGAAGCAATTAAATGCAATCAAAAAGAAAGTAGTACTAAGTACTACTTTTTAAGTTTTTCAATTTCGTTGGCAGCTTCGTCTAATAAGTCAGCAAGTCTGTCGGGCTTGCCTTCTTGTACGCTTTTCCTGCTGGAAATTTGTCGCCTAATTTCTGCTCGCTTGCGCAAACGATAAATTAAACTTTGTTGCTCATATGGCAAGTGGCTTTCGTCTACCATGATCCTAAGGCCTCCGGCTGTTCGTCGTTAAGGATTTTCCAAGTTTCTTCCTCTCCGGTATAAATCAATTTATGTTCTTCTAGTACTGCTCTACGTTCATCTTCAGTAAGTTTGCACCATGCATTGACTGCTTTATATGTACCACGGGCTTGATATGGCACATAATCACGTATCCAATTAACCAATGCTTTAAATGCAACAACTGTATTAGCCGGATGACTTGCGTTCATTGCCCTATAAAAGTCGTTAGCCAGCACACTTGTAAAGCAACTACCTGGCTCGAACCCGTGAACCAAATAGTTATACATTGGTTCAGCAAAGTCGCGGTCCACACGCCACTTATCAAAAGTTGCCATCAGTTTATTATGACTGAATTTTGAAAGCTTCATTCTTCTTCCTTTAGCACATCAAAGATAGTTCCATATTCCCAACGTTCCCAGTCTTCCATATCAACGTAAGTATTGATACAACGGCGGTATACAGTTTTTAACCATACACGCTTGCCGTTGATCTTTACTGGACGCCATGCAAACCAAGGTTTCCAAGGACTCACTTCTGTTTTACGTGGAACATAAGTTGTACCCCATGTTCCGTCAAACATTTCATCCTTAGGCCGCCTCCATATAGTTACGTACCCATGCTAGGCGAGCTTGCTCGTCCATAGCTGTGTATTCAACAATGTTAGCACGGATAGCATCCACGAGAATCATTCTTCATACTCCTTGTAGATTTCGGCTGCGTCTTCACTAACAAGGATCTTACAAACCTTTTCCATACACTTCCAAAACAGAGGTGCTTCTTGAATACAAGACCAAACGATGCCATCGATATGTTTGGCAGGAATAACATCTGTTTGACGGAAACTCTTGTGGAACTGGTAGCCAATAAGATCAATAGCATTTTCGCCAGTAAACTCTTCGATGTTCCACATTGAGCCTTCTAAAGTCTCTTTTACATCCTTTTCGTATTGCTGGAACATACTCCAAAGGATTTTATCACTCAACTCGGCATTGTACTGCCCAGTCATTCGCTGTTCGTAAGTCTTAAAGAACAAGTCTACAAACTCTTTGCTTGTGAGGTAAGTTTTCATTTTATCAACAAATGGGTAGTATTCATATAAATAAGTATAACACCGAAAAGGAAAAATGTCAATGGAATACTGTACCTATCTAACCACTTACAAAGGAACCAAAATGCCTATTTTTTACATCGGGCGTTCTACTGTAAAAAATGTTCAAAACGGTTATCGCGGATCTGTGTCCAGTAAACTTTACAAGCAGATTTGGCTCGAAGAACTTGAGCACAATCCGCACCTTTTCGAAACCAAAATACTTACTGTTCACGCTACTAAAAAAGAAGCGGCGGAACAAGAAGAATACTTTCATAAAAAGCACCAAGTACATAAGAATCCGTTATACATAAACCAAGCGACTGGTGCCGGAACTTTTCACGCAGATATTCGCGGAAAGAAAAATCCCTGGTACGGTAAATCTCGCACAGGAGAACTTAATCCTATGTATGGTAAAA
>JACCDW011209115.1_pt1 | contig 16964 bp, 14 predicted proteins | sample 7449781 | NCBI WGS metagenome assembly JACCDW01 (sample SAMN15323449, study PRJNA562643) | freshwater metagenome | isolation source: river surface water | place: USA:Blue River Watershed | collected 2017-08-18
CATCCGCCTCTCCCCTCGCGTGGGCTTAGCGTCGCCACATGGCGCGCAGTTCCAATCCTGACACGATCAGGGCTCCCAAGTAAACCACCCCAGACCCGATCAAGACGCCAAAAAGCCACAAAATTCGCTGCAAAGGCTGAGCCTGGCCCGCCACCCAATCCCAGGATTGGGCCGCCCAGAACAGCCCGCCGCCCAATAACAGGCTGGCAAAAACCACGCGCAGCACAAAGGCCCACCAACCGGGCCGGGGTCGGTACGCCCCCTTGCGGTGCAAGCCATAGAGAAGCCAAGCCGCGTTGAGCCACGCCCCAAGGCTAATGGAGAGGGCGAGACCCGCATGCGCCCAGATGGGCACCAACACCGTATTGAGCAGCTGGGTGGTGATGAGCACCACGATGGCGATGCGCACGGGGGTGCGGGTGTCCATGTCGGCAAAGTAGGCGGGCGCGAGCACTTTGATGGCAATCAATCCGAGCAAGCCCACGCCGTAGCCGAGCAAGGCATGGGCCGTCATGGCCACGTCGCGTGCGCCAAAAGCCCCGTAATGAAAAAGCGCACTCACCAAGGGCACCCCAAAAACCGCCAGCGCGATGGCGCACGGCAGGGCAAGCATCACCACCCAGCGCAAGCCCCAGTCGAGCATGTCGCTGTAGGCCTGGTCATCTTTGGCGGCCCGCGCTGCCGCCAGCTGGGGGGTGAGCACCACGCCCAAGGCCACCCCAAGCAATGCGGTGGGGAACTCCATGAGGCGATCGGCATAACTGAGCCAACTCACGCTGCCTGGGGTGAGGTGGGAAGCAATTTGGGTGTTGATGATGAGTGAGACTTGCGCAACGCCCACCCCCAGCAAGGCCGGTGCCATGAGTTGCAGCACACGCCTTGACCCCGGCGCGCGGGCCGCTTCGGCCAAGTCGCGGGGCCGCCACGCTAGGGCGGGGAGCAAACCCAAGCGGCGTAGCGCCAGGGCTTGGGTGAGCAACTGCAAAAGGCCTCCGAGCATGACGCCTGCCGCCAGGGCATAAATGGCGGGCCAGCCGTGGCTGGCCAGGGCGGGCGCACCCCAAAGGGCCGCACCAATCATGGCCAAATTGAGCAGCACCGGGGTGGCTGCAGGCACGGCAAACCGCTTCCAGGTGTTGAGCACCCCCGCCGCCGCCGCGACCAAGGACATGCAAGCGATGTAGGGGAACATCCAACGCGTCATGGTGACGGCCGGGTCATAGCCCCCGCTGGCTTGCAGGCCGCTGGCCAGCAGCCATACCAGTACGGGAGCGCCCACGACCCCCACAATGGAAGTGAGCACTAACGCCCAGAAAAGCAATGCCGCCACTTGGGCGATCAAGCGCTGGGTGGCTTCGTCCCCTTCGCTCTGGCGCGTGGCTGCGAGCACCGGCACGAAGGCCTGGCTGAAGGCCCCTTCGGCAAAGAGGCGGCGAAAGAGGTTGGGGATGCGAAAGGCGACGTTGAAGGCGTCGGTCAGGGCGCTTGCGCCAAACGCGCTGGCGATGAGGAGTTCGCGCACCAGGCCTGTGATGCGCGAAACCAGGGTCAGGCCCGAGACGACCGAAGCGGATTTGAAGAGCGACACCCCCGCAGTGTAGTGTTAGAATGGTCGGCTTTGCTGACATCATCCTCAAACCTAAGGATTTAAACCATGGCCTCTGGAAAGCCGAAGAAAAACCCCCGCCTGGCATCTGGCCGCAAACGCGCCCGCCAGGATGTCAAACTCAACGCCCACAATTCCTCCCTGCGTTCTAAGTACCGCACCGCGGTGAAGAACGTGGAGAAGGCCGTCGCCACCGGCGACAAAGCCAAGGCCACCGACTTGTTTGCCAAGATGCAAGCCGTGGTGGATACCGTGGCCGACAAAGGCATCTTCCACAAGAACAAAGCCGCTCGCGACAAGAGCCGCCTGGCCGCCAAGGTCAAGGCGCTCGCCCTGGCCGCCTGACCCTCTCAGGCATCGCCCAGCCGGCTTGACCGGCTGCCGTTTGAACTGGGTGCGCTGTCCGCAAAGCAAAAAAACCGCCTTCGGGCGGTTTTTTTGTGCCCGTCTGCCGGGAGAAGTCAGGTGGTGGGATTGGTTTTGGGCGTGGCGGACGCGTGGGCCGGCGTGGCGCCGGCGTCGGGCAGCATGCAGGCTTCGAGCACCTGCAAATCGTTGTCTTTGGCGAAGTTCATGACAAAACTCCACGCCAATGGCTCGGCTTCGCGCAAATCCACGTGAACGATCACGCATTTTTGCCCATCCAATGTGTTGGGGACACACCAGGGGGAGTAGCTGATGCGGTCGCCCGGCAGGGCACCGCCCGGGCGAAATTGGCTCATGACGCCTGCCAGGCGCTCGGCCCAATCGCTGGGCCGGAAGGTCTTGCCATCGTGGGTCACACCCAAAATGATCACTTCTTGGCTGGATTGGGGGGTCATGTCAGCGTGGATAAAGCAGGCAAAAAGGACCCAAGGTCCGATCCGAGTATTGTATCTTATATAAGACTTGACGCCCCTTTTACCCCTACGGATCCGTCCGCCATCAGGCGGCATCGCACGGGGTGTCCAAAGCGGCGCGAGCCCTCTTAAAATGAAACCTCCAGGCTCAACGCGCGTTGGGTCTTTTTTCTTTTGATTCGAGGTTTCCATGACTGTCCCCGCCGCTTCTCCGCACACCATGAACACTTATGGCCGCTTGCCCGTGGCCATGTCCCATGGCGATGGCGTGCGCGTCTGGGACACCCAAGGCAAACGCTACCTCGATGGCTTGGCGGGTATTGCGGTCAACACCCTGGGGCACAACCACCCCAAACTGGTTCCCGCGCTGCAAGACCAAGTGGCCAAGATGATGCACATCTGTAACTACTATCACATCCCGGGTCAGGAGGCCTTGGCGGCCAAGCTCGTCGCGCTCTCGGGTTTGACAAATGTGTTCTTCTGCAATTCAGGTCTTGAGGCCAACGAAGCCGCGATCAAGCTCGCGCGCAAGTTCGGTCATGGCAAAGGGATTGAGGTGCCCCACATCATCGTGTTGGAAAAATCTTTCCACGGTCGCTCCATCGCCACCCTGGCCGCCACGGGCAATGAAAAAATCAAGGAAGGTTTTGGCCCCCTGCCCGAGGGCTTTTTGCGGGTGCCGGTCAACGACATCGCGGCCATGCGCGAAGCCGCGCGTGACCCACGCGTGTGCGCGGTGTTCGTGGAGACCATTCAAGGCGAAGGTGGCGTCACGCCCCTGCAACGCCAATACTTAAAAGACGTCCGCGCCTTGTGCGATGCCCATGACTTGTTGTTCATGATTGACGAAGTACAGTGCGGCATGGGTCGCACGGGCAAATGGTTCGCCCACCAGTGGGCCGAGATCCTGCCCGATGTGATGCCCTTGGCCAAAGGCTTGGCTTCGGGGGTTCCCATTGGCGCGGTGGTGGCGGGCCCCAAGGCGGCGCAGATTTTTCAGCCGGGCAACCATGGCACCACGTTTGGCGGCAACCCCTTGGCCATGCGGGCGGGGCTCGAGACCATCCGCATCATGGAAGAGGACGGCTTGCTGGAGAACGCCGCGCGCGTGGGCGCGCATTTGCGTGCCGCGCTCGAGCGTAACCTTGGCGGCCTACAAGGCGTGGTGGAGATTCGCGGGCAGGGTTTGATGTTGGGCATTGAGCTCGACCGCTCCTGCGGGGTGATCATGAACCGGGCCTTGGAGGCGGGTCTGTTGCTGAGCGTGACGGCCGATCGCGTGATTCGCTTGGTGCCTCCCCTGATCTTGACCGAAGCCCAGGCCGATGAAATCGTCTCCTTGCTCGTGCCCTTGGTGCGCGACTTTTTGGCTGAGGCCCAAACATGAAGCATTATTTGCAATTCACCGATCTCTCCCTGGATGAGACCGCTTACCTGTTTCATCGCGCGGGTGTGATCAAGAAAAAATTCAAGGCCTACGAGAAACACCACCCGCTGGTCGATCGCACGCTGGCCATGATTTTTGAGAAAGCCTCAACGCGCACGCGCGTGAGCTTTGAAGCGGGCATGTATCAGTTGGGAGGGTCGGTGGTGCACCTCACCACGGGTGACAGCCAACTCGGTCGCGCCGAGCCCATTGAGGACAGCGCCAAGGTGATCAGCCGGATGGTCGACTTGGTGATGATTCGCACCTACGAGCAATCCAAGATTGCCCGCTTTGCCGCGAACTCCCGGGTACCCGTGATCAACGGCCTGACCAATGAGTTCCACCCCTGCCAAATTTTGGCGGACTTGTTCACGTTTATCGAGCACCGCGGCCAACTCACCCACCCCCTGGACTGCCTCAAGGGCAAAGTGGTGGCCTGGGTAGGCGACGGCAACAACATGGCCAACACCTGGTTGCAGGCGGCCGACATGCTCGGCTTTGTGGTGCACGTGAGCACGCCCAGCGGCTATGAAATCGACCCCAGCATTGCGGGCGTTCCCGAGCACTGCTACCGCGTGTTTGACGACCCGCATGCGGCCTGCGCAGGCGCCGATTTGGTGACCACCGATGTGTGGACCAGCATGGGTTACGAGGCAGAGAATGAAGCGCGCAAAAAAGCCTTCGCCAATTGGTGCGTGGACGCCGCCATGATGGCCCGCGCCAAAGCCGATGCCCTCTTCATGCACTGCTTGCCCGCGCACCGTGGGGAAGAGGTAGCGGCCGAGGTGATCGATGGACCCCAGTCCGTGGTATGGGACGAAGCCGAGAACCGCATGCATGTGCAAAAGGCCCTCATGGAGTACCTGCTGCTGGGCAAGCAGTAACGTTGGCTGACCCATGAGTGCGTGCCAGCACTGTGGCGCCTGTTGCGCCAGCTTTCGAGTGGATTTTTCAGTCTACGAACGGGAGGACCACGGGGGCTCTGTACCCGAGGGTCTGTGCGTGGATGTCACTGACCACACTTGCCGCATGCGAGGCACCGATCATGTGCCGGTGCGCTGCGCCGCCTTGACCGGAACGCTCGGCCAATCCGTGGCCTGTGGGATTTACGAGTGGCGCCCTTCGCCCTGTCGAGAGTTTGCCGAAGGCAGTGATGCCTGCGCGCGGGCACGCCAACGTCATGGTTTGCCACCTCTTGCGGGCTGAGTGACTCAGAGGCCGTGGCGCTCGCCATACAGCCAGCGCGCCTCCATGAGACGCTCTCCGGCCAAACGCAAGGCCCAATCGCGGCTCCAGCGCACGCCGCCCGTGGCGTGAAACACCCAACCGTTGCGTGCGGCCATGCGCTGCACGCGAGCCACGCGATCGTTGCGCGCGCGGGCGAAGGCTTGCAAGCGCTGCGGCCACTCGGCATGAGAGGCCTCGCGCAGGGTTTGGCCCAACACGTGGGCGTCTTCAATGGCCATGCCCGCACCCTGGGCCAAGTAAGGCAGCATCGGGTGAGCGGCATCGCCCAAGAGCACCGCGCGAGCGCCCTGCCCCCAGTGATGCGCACCGGCCACGGGCGCTCGGCTCATGAGCGGCCAAACGCGCCACTCGGGCACCGCTTCACGCAAGGCTTGAAATTGCGCGTGCGTGCCGCGCAGGGCGTGTGCCAGATCGGCTTGGACGGCCTTTGGCTCGGCCAGCGCATCCCAGCCACAGTCGTGCCCCAGGGTTGACGCGGCCTGATGCTCCACCAGCACCACCACATTCAAGCTCTCGCCCGCCCGAATGGGATACACCACGGCGTGCAGGCGCGGGGCCATCCACACCTGAACGGTTTGCAAGCGCCAGGACGCGGGTACTGCCGACATGGGCAAGAGCGCCCGGTAAGCCACATGGCCACTCCAACGCAAAGGGGTTTGGTCCTGCGCTTGAGGCGAGAGCACCTGCGCACGCAGGGGACTCCAAACCCCGTCGGCCACGGCCACTGCGGCGAAAGGTTCGGCATGGGTATCAAGATGCACCGCATGCGGCTGCACATGCAGGGCTTGCACGGGCTGGCCCAAGTGAAGCTGCGCCCCCGCCGACTGCGCGGCTTGGGCCAGCACGCTTTGTAAATCCGCACGGTGGATGCTCAGGTAGGGCGCGCCGTGGCGAGCGGCCAAAGCCGTTAAATCCAAACGGGCCAGACGCTCGCCGCGCTCGGCGCACCAGGCTTCAATGGCGGTAGGACGCACGGCCACGGAGGCGAGCGCGGCGTCAAGCCCCCAGGCCCGCAAAATGCGGGTGGCATTGGGCCCGAGCTGAATGCCAGCCCCCACCTCTTGCAATGCGGTGGAGCGCTCGAAAACCGCCACCTGCCATTGGAGGCGACGCGCGACCAGAGCGGCCGCCAAGCCAGCCATGCCGGCCCCGACGATGGCAAAACGGGTTTGCATAGGGGCCTGATTGTGCCCGACCCCCCTGCCCCTGCACCGATTGGCCAAAGCGGCGAAAATAGCGGTTTATCCCATACCGGACCTCGCCATGACGCCCAAGGCCCCTGAACTCTTGCTCCCCGCAGGCTCGCTCGACAAAATGCGTGCGGCCTACGATTACGGCGCCGATGCCATTTATGCCGGCCAGCCACGCTATAGCCTGCGCGCGCGCAACAACGAATTCAAACTCGAGCAAATCGCCCAGGGCATTTCTGAAGCGCACGCCCGCGGCAAGAAATTCTTTGTCACGAGCAATTTGATCCCGCACAACGACAAGGTGCGCACTTACCTGCGCGACATCGAGCCCGTGATCGCACTCAAACCCGATGGCTTGATCATGGCCGATCCGGGCTTGATCACCATGGTGCGCGAGAAATGGCCTGAAGTGCCCATTCACCTCTCCGTGCAGGCCAATACCACCAACTGGGCGAGCGTGAAATTCTGGCAAAGCGTGGGGGTGACGCGCATCATCCTCTCGCGCGAACTCAGCTTGGACGAGGTGGCCATGATTCGCCAAGAATGTCCGGACATGGAGCTAGAGGTGTTTGTGCACGGGGCTTTGTGCATCGCCTACTCAGGCCGCTGCCTACTCTCGGGCTACTTCAACCGACGCGATCCCAACCAGGGCACGTGCACCAATGCCTGTCGCTGGAACTACAGCACGCAGGCCGCGACCGACGAGACCGACAGCGGCGACGTGGCCCCCATGCGCTTGGGGGGCGATTTTGATTTCGCGCAAGAGCAAGCTCAGGCCGATCAATCGTTCGCCAGTTGCGGGGGCGCGCCTCGTCACCCGGCCGCCGACAAGGTCTACTTGATTGAGGAAGCCGGTCGCCCCGGTCAGCTCATGCCCATCATGGAAGATGAGCACGGCACCTACATCATGAACAGCAAAGATTTGCGCGCCGTGGAATTGGTCGAGCGCTTGGTGCAAATTGGCGTGGACTCGCTCAAGATCGAAGGCCGCACCAAGAGCCTCTATTACGTGAGCCGCACGGCCCAGGTTTATCGCCGCGCGATTGACGACGCCGTGGCCGGACGCCCCTTCAACCCGCACCTGATTACCGAGCTCGAAGGCCTCTCCAACCGTGGCTACACCACCGGCTTTTTGGAGCGCCGCCCCGCACAAAGCTACCAAAACTACGAGACCGGCAGCTCCATGGCGCAACGCAGCCAGTTTGTGGGGGAAATCCAAGGCGTGCAAGACGGCTGGGCCGAGGTGGTGACGAAGAACCGCTTTGAGGTGGGGGACACGCTGGAAGTGATCCACCCGAGCGGCAATCTGCAAGTGGAACTCACGACCATGCGCAATGCCGAGGGCCAGACCATTTCCGTGGCCCAGGGCAGTCCCGTTCGGGTGTGGATTCCGCTTCCTGCGGAGAAGCAAGGCGGGCTGCTGGCCAAGCTCTTGCCTGTGGCGGCCTGAACTCGGCCAGGCTCAACACTTCAGGCCTCGGCAGGAGGCTGTGGCGTGGTTTGCGCTTCAACCCAAGCCTGGTAAGCCGGGCTGGCGTCCGTGATGGGTAAGGCGTAGAGGGCGGGCAAGGCATAGTTGTGCCGTTGCGTGATGGCCGCAACCAAATCTCCATACCGGCTCTGCACCGTTTTGCACATGAGCCGCCACTCCCGCGCGTGCTCAAGCTTGCCTCCCCATTCGTAAACACTCTCGATAGGCTCAAGGTGCACACAAGCGGCTAAGCGCGCTTGCACGAGTTCACGCGCCAAGCGCTCGGCCAGCTCCGCGCGATCGGTGGTGGTGTAGACGGCGATGAGGGAGGTCATGGAGGGATTATGACGGTGGAGAGAGAGGCTTGGCGAAGCTAACGGCCTATCCTTGAGTCTGGCGCGGAGGTGTTGGTCGGCTGCATCAGACGGCAGCGCAACATCGCTTGGCTTCTCAACGCCTCCTGTGCCGGGTCTGTTCAAACCTTGAAATTTTGTCGCATTGCCTGCCCAACCCGTTCCAGCAGCTCCCCCCATTCCCGGCGTTGATCTTGACGGAAGATGCGCATGCTACGGTACCAAGGCGTGGTGGTGCCTGTGAGGCCCCAGCGCCAATCGGACTGGAAGGGCGACATCAGCCAAGTGGGTTTGCCCAAGGCCCCTGCGAGGTGGGCCACGCTGGTGTCCACGCTGATGACGAGATCCATCAGATCGCAGAGGGCGGCGGTCTGATTGAAGTCAGTCAGGTTTTCGCTGTGTTGATGGATGGCGCTCTGGGCGAGGAATTCGGCATCGGTTGGACGAATGTCTTTTTGCAAGGCGTGGTATTCGAGCCCTGGGGGTAAGTGGGGCAGCCATTGGGCTAATCGCAAACTGCGTTTGGAATCATTCCTGTGGCCCAAGCTACCGCTCCAGGCCAGGCCCACGCGCGGGGTTTTGGCGGGGCTGAGTCGCGCCTTCCATTGCTCGCGGACATGAGGATGGCTGCGCAAATATGCCTCTGGGCTGGGAATGCCTTTGACGTGCTTGCGCAGTGCGTGCGCCAAGCTCATCATGTGGCAGTGACAATCGGGGGTGGGTACGGGCTTACCAATTCCCATCCAATGGTCCACAAACTGAAACTGCTGCAACAAGGGAATAAGGGGCGGCGGCATCTCCAGTATGAGGGTGGCCCCTAGTTGCTTGAGAAATCCGAGATAGCGCGCGAATTGCAGGCTATCGCCCAAGCCTTGCTCGTGATGCAAGAAGATGGTTTTGCCTTTGAGGTCGAACTGCCCGGTCCACTCAGGAATATGAAAGCTCCGCGCGTTGGCCTTGACGTCGGCTTTTTGTTTGCGCCATTCGTACTCGGCAAAGCCCTGTTCATAATCGCCGTCTAGCAAAAGCGCAATGGAGAGGTTCCAATGCGATTCGACATGGTTCGGATCGCAAGCGATGGCGCGTGCGAAGCATTGTTTGGCCAACTCGTTTTCGCGGCTTTCTAAGCGCATGAGGCCCAGATTAAGGTGCGCTTCGGGATTCTGAGGCGTACAGGCAATGACACGCTCGAGCGATTGAATGACTTCTTGGGTTCGACCGAGTTTTTGGAGCGCCAAGCCACGATTGGTCAGCGGGTCAAGGAAATCCGGATCGATGGCCAAGGCGCGGTCATAGCTCTCCAGTGCCTGCTCTGCTTGGCTCAACGCCAACAAGGTGTTCCCCCGGTTGTTAAAAGCATATGCAAACTGAGGGTTCAAGGTGACGGCGCAGTCGTAACCGGCCAGTGCATGGGCCATGCGTTCATGGGCATAGCACTCGTTGGCGTGAATGAAATGGCGTAGGGCTTGGGCTTGGACGTCCGGCGGCTCGACTTGGGCCCAATGCGCCAAATCCTGCGTCAAGGTTTGCAAAACTTCGGGCCAACTACGATTTTGGCTCTGACGATAGAGTTTGGCATTGGGGTACCAAGGGCTATCGGTTCGGTTGAGTTGCCAGCGCCAATCGTTGTGGTATCCCAACAGAATCCAGACGGGCTTGCCCAGAGCGCCGGCCAGATGGGCAACGCTGGTATCGACCGAAATGACCAAATCCATGAGGTCACACAGCGCCGCGCAGTCGGCCATGTCGCCAATCGAGGCGTGATGATCCTGTATCGCGCTGGCGTGCAATAGCTCACGGTCAGTCTCGCGTATTTCTTTTTGCAGTGAGTGGTATTCGATATCGCTGGGCAGGTAGGGGAGTAAATCGGCCAGGGGCAAGCTGCGCCGCGAGTCCTGCTTATGAATGGTGCTACCACTCCAGACCAAACCGACACGAGGGCGTCTGATAGGGCCTAAGCGCTTCGCCCATCCATCGCGCATGCTGGGTTGGCTGTGGATGTAGGGTATGGTTGCGGGGATATCCGGCACCTGCGTTCGCAGCGCGAATGGCAACGACATGATGGGGCAATGCGCATCGAATCGCGGCAGAGGTTCGCCCCAAGCCACCCATTCATCGACCGACTCCATGGGGCTGAAAAGACGCAGCAAGGTGCGCGGCACTTCCACGATCACACGCGCCGCGCCCTGGGCCTTGACCCAGGGAACATAACGAATGAATTGGATGCTGTCACCCAGGCCTTGCTCATGATGCAAAAGAATGGTCTTGCCGTGAAGGTCGAAATCGCCCTTCCACTGCGGGGCTGAGAAGCCTCGCTTGGGTGAGGTGAAGTTGTCGCGTTGCCAGCGCAATTCATATAGCGGCCATGCTTGTTGCAGCCGGCCCTCTTTTAGGAGTGCCAGGCTTTTGTGCCATGGTGCCTGAGGGTCTCCCGGGTGCAAAATGCTCGCTTGGTCATAATCTGCGATGGCTTCGGGAATACGGTGGAGTTCCTGCAAAGCGTTCGCGCGGTTGAACCAAGCTTTATGGTGATGTGGGTCCAACTCTATGGCCCGGCTAAAGCTATCGAAGGCCTCTTGGGTGCGCTGTAACTCCAAGAGCACGAGCCCGTGGTTGTTGTGACTATCGGCATGGAGGGGCCTGAGCTTGAGGGCACTGGTGCTGCTGTTGAGCGCGTCTAGGGGGCGCTGCAAAGCGATTAAGGCCATGGTGGCGATGTTGTAGGCGTCGGCGTGCTCGATGCGTTGGGCAATGATTCGCTCGTAGCACTGCAAGGCCTCGGCAAAACGATGGAGACGGTGGAGTACTCCGCCGCGATTGTTTAAGGTGTCGGGGTGATCCGGTCGTATGGCCAGTGATCGTTCGTAGCTGGCTAGCGCCTCTTCCAGACGGTCTAAGCGCTGATACACCAACCCTTGGTTGTAGAACAGCACCGGGTTGTAGGGCTGGTTGGCGCAAAGTTGTTGGTAGATGCGCAAAGCGATCTCGAACTCACGCTTTGCCTCTTCCGATTTATGCTCTGCGAGCGCTTGCATTGCGCGGCCAAAGCTTGCATCGGCTTGCTCTCGGGTTTCGGGTGGGGCAAGAAGGGTCATCGGCCCTTCCGATGCGCGTGGAATGTTATGTTTTGCGCAGTTGCTTCCAGGAAAATCCGGTCACCCAAGATGTTCCAAATAACACGAGGACGCAGCCTGCCGCCGTGTGCCAGCCGATCGGCTCGCCTAGAAAGAGATAGCCCCAGAGAATGCCAAAGACGGGCACGAGGAAGGTCACTGTCAGGGCTGAGGCCGGGCCGATATCGGCGACCAAGCGGAAGTAGAGAAGGTAGGCCACACCGCTGCACAGAATGCCCAAACCCAAGACGGCCAGCCAGACCGACTCGGCCGGCGCTTGCGCGGGAATCGGATCCCAGAGGAACAGGGGCGCCAAGGTCAAGGTGGCGGCCCAAAGGCAGCCGTGTGCATTGGCGTAGGGTTCGATATCGCGGGCATGCCGCGAATAGTGGGTGGCAATGCCGTAGCAAAAGGCTGAACCCAAACCCGCGAGCACGGCTAAGCCGCCACCTTCGGGGATGTGGGTGGTCTCGATGCCCGCGAGCAAACTCACACCGGCAATGCCCAGCAACAAGCCCAAGGCCGTCTTGCCCCGAATGCCTTGGCGCGTGAGCAGGGCTGCAATGGCGGTGGCCCACATGGGCGCCGTGGCGTTGAGCACCGCCAGCAGGGCGGCGGGGGCAACGCGCGCGGCATAGGCGTAGAGCATGAACGGCAGCACGCAGTTGAAAAATCCCAGCACAAAGTAATGGCGCAGATTGCCCCGCAGCTGCAGGCCTCGGCGCAGCAATAGCGCGCCAGCGCTTAAAAACAGGCTGGCCAAGCCCACCCGCCAAAAAATGAGTTGCGCAGGGCTGAGTGCCGTCACTCCCACCCGCATGAAAGGGAAGGAAGCGCCCCAAATGGCGGAGAGCAGAATGAGACGCAGCAGGCTGGATAGAGGCACGCACGAATTGTGACATCTTGCGGCGCATCAGGCGCTCAGGGGGTATTGTTGATCGTGGTGAAGAAGCCTAGGGCGGCGGCATAGCAGAAGGGGGCAGCCGAACTGTGCACGTCGCCGCTGTTGGCCCCTCCTCCTGTACGGTCACTTTCGAACGTGATTGCGCTATAAGCGGTGATAAATGCGCTGCGCAAACTTGAATAGCTATCCGCTGGGTTAGGCTGGGTGTTCAGATCGACTTTCACCAGTGGCTTTTGTGCCACGCCCAATTGGGCACGTTTGTTCTCCACATACTGGATGAATGGCAGGGTGTTGTTTTCAAAAAACACCGTGCCGTCATTGCTGGTTCCACAAAGCAGCAGCGGTGAGACCGGGCTCCAACCTGAGCGCAAATCGTTCTTTTGCAAGGCCATGCGCAGCGGGTTGATGACTTGCGCGCCGCTGATATCGGTCAAATAGGCGTTGCGCGCGGCTGAACTCAGGATGGCGTTTGCGCCTTTGCCAAACCCCGGGACCGCATCGGGCAGCATAGGGGCACTCCATAGAGTGCCGAAATTGGGATCATTCTGAATATTGATTCCGGGCAAATAGTTGGGCAAAAAGCCCTTGACCGTCGGTCCGTAGATATCCTCTGGCAGGCTATAAATGTTGCCATACGCCTTTTGCGCTGCGGTGATGAGCATGGGCGTGAAGAAGTTGGCACCTCGGTTGACCGTGCCCGACATCACTCGATCGCCAAAATTGAGCATGGCCAATGGCCCACTCAAGCCCGCGACCGCCACGGGCTTGGTGCCGGCCGCTTCGAGCGCACGCTGCGTTGCCACCGCCACGGCACCACCTTGTGAATAACCCGTGATGTAGAGCTTGTCGTTGCTTTTGAACAAGCCACTGGCTTTTGCGGCCTTGAGGGCATCTTGCATGTCCTTGGCTTGTTGATCCAAGATCAGGTAGGGGTGATAGCCCAAGTCAGAACCGGCATAGCCGGCGTAATTGGGCGCGACGACCACATAGCCTTGGGCGGCAAACATCAGGGCGTAAAACATCGACTCGCTGGGTGAGCTGAAATTCGCGGCCGCCGAGAGGTCATACGCTTTGTCGATGGTCGTGCCATGCGCGGCCAGAACCACGGGTAGCTTGTCTGCTTTGCAGGCCGCGTTCTCACCCGTGGGCAAATAGACGGCAGCTGAAGCGCTGGCCGATTCGCCCGCAGCACCCACTGTTTTGTAGAGAATTTTGTGAACCTTAAAACCGCAAGGAAATGCCACGCCCGGTGGAGAGGCCACCGCACTGCCATTGAGCGCGGGGAGGGTCATTTTGAGCAGGCCTGACAAATTGGTCATGGGAACTCCCACCGGGGAATTCACCGCCGCAATGGCCGCATTGCCCCCATCCGCACTGACCGTTTCGGTGCTGCTGCCAAGCAACTGCCCCCTCAGGGATTCCGCATTCGGGCTGACCCCGCCATCGCCACACGCGCTCACGAGCGTGATGAGCGCCAGGGTTCCGATGCGAACCAAATTTGAATGATTGATTAGCATATTTTGCCTCTTTGAATGGAAATAATGGCTACTTTATAACTCTTTTTAGGTCTGTGAGTCAAATTCGGCCCCTGCCGGAGAGAACTACCCCAGCTCCACCCGCGTGCGAATCTGATTCAAGACTTGGGGGGTGTCGAAATCGATGCGGTCCTCGCCTGGGAGGGTGAGTTGCAAACGCTCCCCTTGCGGGGTCGAGACGGTGTGCCACTGCAAATCTTCGGCGGTCAAGTGGGTGTAGGCGCGCAGATCGATCTGGTCATCGAGGGCATTGAAATCGAGCAGGGTGTCGCGCCCGGTGCCAGGGGCGAAACAAAACACATCACGGCCAGCGCCGCCGCGCATTTGGTTGTCGGCACCGTTGGCCCAGACGATATCGTCCCCCTCCCCGCCGATGGCGTTTTCAATGCACGCACCATAGGCGATGGCAATGTTCTCGGACAGTCCAATGCTGCTGAAGTGTCCTTCGCGCAGGTCCAATACCACGGGCGAGCGAGCCCCTTCGGCGGAAAGCGTATCGGTGCCCGCCGCATCCCATAGCGTGGTGACGGTTTGCTCGCCCGCTGCAAAGCGGTAGAGATCGTTGCCGCGGCGGGTCTGGGTGTTGGCACCATACATGGCTTGCAGGGCTTGGATGTCAAGCAGCATGTAACCCAAGGGCGAGACCCCCTGCGCTGGGAAGTCGTGGTAGGACATGACGGTGTAGCGCCGGTTGTCTAAGTTTTCCTCCAAAAAGGGCGGGGTGCCACCACCTTGTCCGTTGTAGTCGCCAGGGTGTTTGAGTCCGAGTGCATGACCGAGTTCATGGGCCAAGACCGTGCGCGACCAATTGGCGTGACCTTGCTGACTCAAGCTAGGCCATGTGGCCCCGGCGGCGAGGGGACCACTCTCGGCGTAGACTTTGGCGTTGAGCCAGAGGTCACTGTCGTTGGTCCCCACTGCGGCGCCATTGGGCATGAAGGCATGTGCAGCAACCCAATCGCTCATGGCATAACTACCCACCGTGAGTTGGGCGTCCTCTGCTTGGGTGACCTCCTCAAAGCGAACTTGGATCAGCTCTTGCAGCTGCGCGAGCATTTGGAGCAACACTGCGCGCGTTTGAGGCCCCACGGCCACAAGTTCGGCCGGGTTGCCGGCGGCATAGGCCAGCTGCTCAGGGCGCACATAACCAGGCCATTGGCTGTTCGCCCCCAGTACATGGAAAGTGATGACCGAGGGTGTGCCCGGTTGTGGGCTGGCCAAGGTATATCCACTGTGCAGGGCGCGCACTTGTGCGGGCAAATCCAGCGGCCCGCCGGCGAGTGCGGCAGAGGATAAACCAGCATTGCTCATGCCACTCAAACCCAACGCACCGCCGACGAGGCCCACATCGGCGGCTGACCACGACTTTGTCACCGCAGGCCACAGTGTTTGGCTCACCAAAGCGGTGGCGCCTCCCGTGGCCAATGGCTCCTCGCGGTCAGTGGTAACGCCAGGCGGTATTTCTGGGGGGCTTGGCTCCCGCAACACTTCGGCTGGGCTCGGCAGCGGCACCACCGGTGTGGCGAGGGCGAGCTCCGATTCCGTGGGCAGATGCCAGGCCTCGGATTTTTCTGCCGGGGTGGCAGTTTGCGAGGAAGGCGTGGTTTTGGCAACGCTCTTCGGGCGGCGGGGTGGGCGTGCGGGGGTAATCGTCATAAATTCGAATGGAAAATATCAATATTAAATATTTAATACTCTCTAAAATGCGAATTAATGAATATATTTGAGGCATAAATGCCCTATTTTCGATGTTCAGCACTTCTGACTCAGCCGCAGGGATGATCGGCCTCACCCGTACGGACCCCGCGCGGCTGGCGCTACAGTGGGCACTGACAGACTCTCAAAAAGGATTGGCCATGCCTACGGCATTCATCACAGGCGCGACCTCGGGCATTGGACGCGTTACCGCACTCACACTGGCCCAGCAGGGCTGGCAAATCGTGGCGGGCGGTAGACCGAGCGCGGCGAGCGAGGCTTTATTAACGGAAATTAATTCCATTAACGGCGGCGCGGCTTGGCTGGATCTGGATTTATCTGACCTGCGCAGCGTGGAGGCGGCCGCCGCCGCTTACCGCGCGCAGGACTGGTCGCTCGATGCGCTGATCTTGAACGCTGGGGTGGGCGGCTATCGGGGCGTGACCGCGCAGGGCTTTGAGTGGGCGTTTGGCGTGAATCACCTCGCTCATTTTTGGCTGACGATGGAATTGATGTCGGTGATCAAAGCGCAGCCTGCAGCCCGGGTGGTGACGGTGGCGAGCCGGGCGCACCGCATGGCACCCTTTGGAATGGATTACACGCGGGTGCTGGGCCCCACGCGCTCGCGCACGGGGGCTTATGAGTACGCCATGTCGAAGTTGGCCAATATTCTTTTCAACCAAGCCTTGGCCCGGCGTTTGGCGGGAAGCCCTGCGGTTTGCTTTGCCTTGCATCCTGGTGTGATCGCCAGTGGGTTTTGGCGTCATGCGCCAGATTGGTTCCAGGGGATGCTCGGGTGGCTGCCGCTGAAGACGTCCGAAGAAGGGGCGCGCACCACCCTGCACTGTGTGCTGCAAGCAAAACCTGCCGAATCGGGGTACTATTTTTCGGACTGCCGAGTGACCCAACCGCTGCCCGTTGCGCGCAGCGTCGAGGCCGCCGAAACCCTCTGGGCCAAGAGCCTGGAATTCTGCAAGGGAGAATAAAAATGACGCACGCCTTCGATGCGGCCATCGAGCTCAGCCCCATAGGACCGCACCGCTTCGCGGGGAAAACCCATGCGGGCTACGCCAACATGGTGGGGCCTTTTGGCGGCATCACCGCGTCGGTCATGTTGCGCGGGGTGTTGTGTCACCCCGAGCGCTTGGGGGATCCGATTTCGCTCACGGTCAACTTTGCGGGGCCACTGGCCGAAGGTGCGTTTGAACTGCAAGCCCAACCGGTGCGCACCAACCGCTCCACCCAGCATTGGGTGCTCACCCTCACGCAGGAGGGCCAAGTGGCCTGCACGGCCACCGCCGTGAGCGCCGTGCGGCGCGAGACGTGGTCCATGCCTGAGGCGGCGCCCCCTGCACACAGACCGGCGCCTGAGACTCTGGCTCCGTTGCCCTTGGCGTGCTACCCGGCTTGGGTTGCGCGCTATGACATGCGGTTTGTCGAGGGCATGGTGACGTGGCCTCCGAATGGCGAATTGCAGTCGAACTCGCAAAGCGTGCTCTGGATTCGCGATACACCCGCACGGGCGATCGACTTTGCCTCACTGACCGCCATTTGCGACAGTTTTCTGCCGCGCATCTTTGTGCG
>JACCDW010161235.1_pt1 | contig 16960 bp, 11 predicted proteins | sample 7449781 | NCBI WGS metagenome assembly JACCDW01 (sample SAMN15323449, study PRJNA562643) | freshwater metagenome | isolation source: river surface water | place: USA:Blue River Watershed | collected 2017-08-18
CGTTGTGATTTATCCGCTTTGCTTGCATAGCCAAGATTCACTAATTGCTCTTTTTGAGTCAAATCTACTTGCGTCGTATCACTAGCGATCAAGGACGCTTTGTAAGAACCTGGCTCTCCCTGAATGACTAATTTCGCTGGTGAACCTAAGTTGATTTGGTAAGTTCCGGCTAAATTCGTCCATAAATCGGACTGAACGGCGTAGCCACTGCCTTGCACCCAGTTTTCGATGATGGCTGATTTCTCAGCAAAAACCGGTCCGTTTGCAATGAAAAAATTGGCTACTTTGCCTTGATCTAGACTACCCACTAAATCCGAAACACCTAATAATTGTGCTGGTATTGTCGTCAATGCCTCCATTGCTTTTTGCTCCGACAAACCATATTGAATGGCTTTGCGGAGGTTAGGCAAGAATGAACTTGTTTCTTTCAGTCCATTCGCTGTTAAAGCAAACGTAATATTTGCCTTTTCAAAAGCCGCTGGATTCGTAGGCGCTAATTCCCAATGTTTCAATTCCGCCACATTTACAAAACGCATGTCGGCCGGGTCATCCACATCAATTGTCTGTGGAAAAGCTAGTGGCAAAATGAAGGACGCTTTCGTCGCTTTCATTTCATCGATTCGTTGGTATTCATCCCCAGAACCTTTGATAATGTATTGCACACCAAACTCGTCACCGATTTTATCGGCACGTAAAACATTCCATTTTTCGGTCACCGCAAAAATCTGTGGAAGGCCAGCGTTTTGATTGAATCGGTCTAAGCTTAAGTTCAAACCTTCTTGTGCAGGCTTTGATTTATACCATTGCGCATCCAAGAAATTTTGGCGAAGCAATGCAACGCTACCCATCAAAGAGCCTGGATAATCTTGCGTAGAAGAACCTTTTTCAAAAGAGAAATGTGCGGCCGTTTTTTCTTTTAGAATGACCATATTCTCACGGTCTTTCGCTAAAGAAACCAAGGCACTCGTTCCGCGGGAGATTCCATCCGGTTGCAAGGTAGAAACCGCACCGAAGCCCAATTTGCGAAGTTCTTTCGCTTTGGATTCGTTCACGGCGAAATGTTTCGCATGTTCTACTTCTGATTTTAATGCTTGATTCCAAGAGAATGGTCCTTTAGTATTGCTCAGCATTTGAGAAGGAGCGCGGTAGCTATAATTGCTAGCTGTCACAGCATCCATGCCATAATCGCTGAATGCATCCACGAAACTTGGATAGATAAATTTGCCCTTGCATTCGATGACAACGGCATCTTTGGGTATGGCAACCGATGTTCCAACTGCCTCAATGCGTCCTTGTTTGATAATTAGGGTCGCATTTTGCAAAGTTGTTTTGGCATCTTTTACGACTGTCGCATGTACGAAGGCATAATAACCTGCGCGTGGATTGGCGACATCATTGATGGGAAAAGTTACTTGGGCTTGAAGTCCATGCACAAGGAAAGCGAGTAGGACCCCGAGACTCCGATAGGAGAATATTTTCATAGGTATGCTTTATTGATGAACAGACAAGTTAGTTAAATTTTCAATATTTCGCTCCATCTTGTTGTGAGCGGCGATATTCATTCTTCAATTATTATTAATACCCGATTTATTGTAAATTGTGGGCGAAAAGAAACACCTTCATTTAAAGGACAGCTATGCTTCGTAAATTATTGCCATTTTGTGTTTTCCTATTTTTCGGAACGACGAATATTTCTGCGCAGCAAATTGGTGACTTTTCTTTTTCAGCCTTGCCGCAAGATTTTCAGCTATACCCAAGAAAATCAACCAATGAAGCGACAATTTCGATTGTCGGCAAGTCAACTAAAAACACTTATTCTGACATAGGCTTTTTTCTGTTACGAAATGGAAAATTGGCAGCTCAATCAAAACAAAAATTAACATTTTCTGGTAACTCGGCGCCATTTACGCAGAAATTTCAAATTAAAGCTGAGCTAGCAGAATATGGCGTTGAGGTATATGCATATACGGGGAAAGATTCAACCAAAATCACATCGAGGACTAATTTAGTCGCAGGTGATGTATATTTTGTTACTGGGCAATCCAATGCATGGACTGGGGGGATTGACGAAACGGTTTATATGAAAGAGTGGGTTCGCTCATTTGGCCTGGTTCAGCCACCCAATAATTATGGGCCCTATAATAAAGCAGATACATTATGGTCAGTTCCAAACGATGTTTCGACGAAACAAGTCAATCGTATAGGACCATTTGCCGCAGAAATGGCCAGGTTAATTATTGAATCCGAAAACATCCCGGTTGCCATGATCAATTCTGGCGCAGGCGGAAGTTACATAGACTTTCACCTACAATTAGATGGTAAAATAGATGGTAATATCGATGGGGGTAATATCATGTATTACAAAGCACTGAAGTCGGGTGTCCTAAATGATGTAAAAGGAATCATATACCGGCAAGGAGAAAATGAAACGGCGGAAAAGGATGCAGCATTACTTTGGTCGGGGAAACTCAACCAGTTATTGGCTAAATACAAGCAGTTTTTCCCATCGGTGCAGTATGTATTCGCGCCACAATTAAACGTGTATGAATTCACCTGTTCTGAGGCTTCAAAATTGCGTGAAACAGTAAGACAATTACATACGAGTAATCCGTATGTCAAGTCTTTTGCAACGGTTGGGACCGTTGGGTTTGACCGACTTCATTATTCGATTAAAGGATACCAGCAAACGGCACTCGAGCAATTTAGATTAATCTCGAAATACATCTATAAAAAAACATATAGTCCACAGATTGAAAGCCCTAACATTAAGCGTGCATATTTTGAGTCTGAGCAAACAAGAAATAAGCTCTTTTTGGAATTTGATGAAGGTCAAGAGATCAGTATTACGCAGGATACCACGATCATAGATAATCAAGGGAACCGTGTAACGAGAAAATTAGCCAAAAATTTCTTTTGGGATTCCATCAATATGGGTTCATTTGAGCCCTACATTAAATCGATTGAGGCGACTGAAAACAAAGTTGTTATTACATTTACACAAGACTACTTGGGAAATGTGATCGGATACTTACCTGATTATAACCGCGATTTTATTGGCGGGAAAAGCGAATTTGCATTCCAAGGCCCCTTCATTAAAAATAAGTTAGGAATGCGTGCTTTCGCGTTTTCCGCTTTTCCTGTTATTTCGTTGGATAAATTAAATTTTGATTTTAATTGTACACCGAACCCAAGCACTGATCAGGTAGAACTATCGTGGGAAAACCCTGCGAATGGCGAATTGGAAATTTATGATATGGCCGGTAAAATGGTTTATCGAAATGCACTGACGAAGGCTAAATATCTAGCAATCAATACGAGCGCTTGGATTTCGGCTAATTACTTCGTCTCGTTCAAATCAAACACAGGAAGAACTTATAGCAAACGTTTGGTTGTGTTACATTAATTCCTCTCCTGGAGCTAGTGTATAACAATGTTCATGATGCTGCATGCCGATTTTCGGATAATAGCCCTCGGCGGCAGGTGCAGCTAATAGAATAATCTTGGCTTTAGGTATCGCTTTTTGTACCTCACGAATAAGCTGTTTACCAATTCCTTGATTTTGGTAGGCTTCGTCTACCGCTAGGTCCGACAAGTAGGATGTAAAAACAAAATCAGTCATTACGCGAGCCAAACCCACGAGTTTCGACCCTTCATAAGCTCCTACATAAAAATTCCCATGGCTAAACATTTGTTCCATGGCAGCTAAATCATTTATGGGCCGTCGCTCACCCAAGGTTGAGCGCTGCAAAATATCGATGAAATGAGAGGCCGTAATGGGTGGGTTAATATGAAAGGTGATTGACATCGCAAAAGGAATTAATTGCGTCAAATTTAATTTATTTTCTCATTTCAGCACAGAGAACTTATCTTTACAGCGAATTAAAATCCGCCTTCATGACACAATTGCTAAAACCTTTAATCGAACAAATTACGAAAGACCCCTTTGTCCATGCGCAATGGTTAAATACACTATCGTTTATGGAGAATACTGGAGCAAAAAAAATATCCCGTTTTGAGTCTAAGACAGATGTGAGTTTGCTCATCCTAAAACATGCCGCAGAGGAACATCGCCATGCATATTATTTAAAGAAACAGATTTCGAAATTAGCTCCCAAAGGCTTTGAAAATTATGATGACGCATGGTTAATCAGCCCTCAAACATCGAAATATTATTTAGATATGCTAGATGTCTGGGTAAGCAAATACATCAAAAAAACCTTGGGTTTAAGTGGGTATGAGCTAAAATGGGCTTCCTACCTTTTAGTTACTTATGCCATCGAAGTACGCGCAGATGAATTGTATCCTATTTATCAAGATATTTTAACGGCCCAACAATCCAAAATCCAGGTGAAATCAATCATTGTGGAAGAGGTAGGTCATTTGAATGAGATGAAGGCGCAGTTGGCGGAATTCTCCCCCGACTGGGAAACACATGCCGCGGTGGCCTGTGACTTAGAAAACAAATTATTTCAAGCCTGGATTCAGAGCTTGGCTACATTATATCCTTTAAACTAATTGGCTATGTTGGTATTCATTCACACCTTGATTTCATTGTTTAGCCCACCCGCAGACACATTGTTAGTGGGCTCCTACACCCAGCAAGGAAATCCGGGCATTGCATTTATGGATACCAAAACCAAACAGGTGTTAGAATCCTTGGACGTTCCGCAGGCGTCGTATCAGTACATGACGCCCGACAAGCAATACTTATTTTCGGTTTCCGAGCAAGTGAACAATGCGGGTGCTGTACATAGTTTCAAGAAAAATAAGCAGGGCAAATGGGAATTTGTCAATCAGCAATTGACTGAAGGAGATGCACCCTGCCACATCAATTTTCGGAAGAAAAGCCAAACACTATACACGGCCAATTACATGGGAGGTAGTGTGTCGGTGTTTCAAACAAAGGAGGGGGAAATTAGTGCCATAAGCCAAAAATTGGAGTATTTTGGCAAGGGAATTTATCCCCAACAAAGCGAATCCCATGCGCACATGGTTGTATTATCCGCCAAAGAAGATCAATTACATGTCTCGGATTTGGGCGCAGATAAAATTTACCATTATGCCATTCGTCCGGATGGATTATTGGAGACAAAATACAGCATCACGCAATTCCCGGCAGGAACGGGTCCACGGCATTTTGTTTTTTCTACCGACGAAAAATTTGTGTACATCGTGGGAGAATTGAGCGGAACGGTTGATGTTTATGCAGTCCAAAACGGACAATGGACAGCCGTTCAGCGTGAGACCATTGATTTTTCCAAAGGAGATGGCCCCAAAGCAAGCGCCGATATTCACATCTCACCAAATGGCAAATGGCTAATCGCATCGAATCGCATCACACAAAATTCCTTGGTTGTGTTTCGCATTGAGGCTTCTGGTAGAATAAGTTTTGCACGTGAAATTCTGGTAGGGAAAGTTCCTCGCAACTTCCAATTTGACAGATCAGGTAAAAAGATATTTGTTGCTTGTAAAGATGAAAACCGAATTCAGCAATTTTCATTCAACCCGGAAACCGGTGAGATGGCTGATTTACAAGCGGATATTGAGGTGAAAAGTCCGGTGGCGCTATTGGACATTGGACTTTAGTTAAGAGTTAAGAACTAAGAGATGAAACTATACTTGTGACGCGATGCCTCATTTTAGACGTTGGACGTTAGTTTAGAGGTAAGAGTTTAGAAGTAAAATGTAGCGCGAGAATTATTGCAACTACCTAAAAATTACCTTGGGACTCTTCTTAGAAATTAAATGAAGAACGAAGAGTTAATAATTAACAAGGAGCAATATTGAAATAGGATGCTACTCAGTTTACCCCTTAACTCTTCGTTCTTATCTCTTAATTATTTTACTAATGAATATCTTAGTGCAATCTCATGCGACTGCAAACTCATCTTGCTCATCGCCGAGGTAGGCATCTCATATACATAACCTATATAAATCTTCTTAGTGGCTTGAACGCCCAAACGAACGCCCCAACTGTCTAGGTGGCGGTAGTTGAATCCCACATCAAAACGATCATGCAGATGTGCATATACGTTGGCATCCCAACTCAACGGAACATCTTTCGCGCTGCGGAATAAGGCTGAAGGATATATACTCACATGGTCGTTCAACTTCAATTTCGTTCCAATCATCGTGTAGAAGTAGGCAACATCTTTATAAGAACCACTGCCTAAATCATATTTAAATAAACGAGGTTGCGATAAGCTGACAAAAAAGCCATCTCCTTTGTTAATTTTCAAGCCCCATCCTGTGTTAAACATCAAACCCGTCGAGCGACTGCCACTGAATAAGGCATCCCCGTCATGAACTAAAGACAATCCGGAAAAGTCCAAACTCAAGTTTGATAAGCCTGCACGGATACCCCCTGAAAAACGCCATTGATCGTTTAAGCGGATATGATAAGCATAATCCCCACTAAGCGCTGTTACCTTCACAGGACCTGCTTGATCGTACATAGCATTGAAGCCAATGCCACTTTGTTGCTTGAATTTAAAATCTCCGGAAATTGCATAAGTTACCGGAGCGCCTTCCACACCAACCCATTGCTGGCGGTTGATGACCGTAATATCACTCACAGAATCGCTCCCCACATGAGTTGGAGATAAAATCTGTGGATTCAAGCGGTAAGATGAATACATCGACTCCACTTGTGCCAAACTTGTTTGAGCAGTTAAGGTCAACAAAACAAGGGAAACAAGGGTCAAAAGACCCTTGGTCCACTTAAATTGATCTACTCTCTGATTAAAATTTATATTTGCTTTCATGCTATTGCTTGTTCTTAATGTGATCCGACGATTACTTTTCCAATCGGTTTACGTAGATAAATGACTTCACGTTTGATTTGTTGCCTTTGTAATCCACGACATAATAGTACGTTCCATCAGGTACTAGTCCATCACTCGCTAATAAATCAAAAGCACGATCTGTTTGGCCATGCCAATCGTTTTGGTAATTGTCTTTCTCATAGACAATATTACCCCAACGGTTGAAGATCGTTACCGTATTCGGTTGCGAAGACAATATCCCTGGAATGATGAACGTGTCGTTCTTACCATCACCGTTTGGTGAAATACCTTGTGGCATGAAGCTTGGACATTTATCAGCATCCAAACGGTTTGGAATGCCGTCACGGTCGCAATCCGCTAAGCCACTTATATTCAAGTTGTCCTCATCCCTATCCAAAATACCATCGTTATCCGAATCGATATCTCTAAAGTCATAAGTCAAATCCTTATCTGTATCCAATGGATTCTTTGGATCTGGACCTGCCTCTACTTTATCCGTGATTCCATCATTATCAGAATCCAAATCTCTAAAGTCCGCATTGCCATCTTTGTCTGTATCGACTGGCGTAGACGTTGGTCCTTTTTCAATGTTATCTGAAAGCGTATCGCTATCTGAATCTAAATCTCTGTAATCCGGTAAACCGTCACCATCCGTGTCGATTGGATTAGCTGTTGGTCCTTTCTCGATGTTATCCGAGATACCATCGTTATCTGAATCTAAATCTCTGTAATCCGGTAAGCCATCGCCATCTGTATCTACTGGTGTAGATGTAGGCCCTTTCTCCGTGTTATCCGAGATACCATCGTTATCAGAATCTAAATCACGGTAATCCGGTAAGCCATCGCCATCCGTATCTATCGGTGTGCCAGTTGGACCTTTCTCGATGTTATCCGAGATTCCGTCGTTGTCAGAATCCAAATCGCGGTAATCAGGTAATCCGTCACCATCCGTATCTATCGGGGAGCCGTTTGGTCCTTTCTCGATGTTATCGATGATACCATCGTTATCTGAATCGATATCACGGTAATCTGGTAAACCATCTTTGTCAGTGTCTATCGGCTTACTTGGATCTGCACCTGCTTCAGTTTTATCTAAGATGCCGTCATTATCACTGTCGGTTTCCCGGAAGTCGTAAATGCCATCGCCATCAGTATCCAAAGGTTTCGTTGGATCCACTCCAGCTTCGATTGCATCAGTGATGCCGTCGTTGTCAGAATCTAAATCTCTGAAATCAGGTGTTCCGTCTTTGTCGGTGTCAACAGGTACCGAAGGATCTTTACCTGCTTCGATGGCATCAGGGATACCGTCGTTATCGGAATCCAAATCTCTAAAATCAGGAGTGCCGTCTTTGTCCGTGTCTACTGGGTTCAATGGATCTGAACCTGCTTCTACCGCATCAGGAATGCCATCATTGTCAGAATCGATATCTAAGAAATCAGGTGAACCATCTTTATCTGTATCAACGGACCAGCCACCTTCTACGAATTGGGAACGATCATCCCAACCATCTTCATTGTTATCAACGCGATCTGTACAAGTTACGCAAGCTGTAGGTCCTTCGATTCGATCCAAAATTCCATCACCATCACTATCTAAATCTAAGAAATTAGGTGCACCGTCTCCGTCTTTGTCGGATATGCCTTCAACTGAATCGCCCAATTTATCGCCATCAGAATCTAAATCACGGTAGTTTGGTAGGTTATCGCCATCCATATCGCCTCGAAGTTCGATGCGGTCTAATATTCCGTCGGCATCTGAATCTAAATCTAAGAAGTCGGCAGCGCCATCGCCATCTGTATCAGGAACTTCATCAGATGCTCCACCCATCGCGGTTTCAACACAATCTAATAAACCATTTCCATTGGAATCAATCGTGCAATCTACTCTACCATCGTTGTTGTTGTCAACTTGATTACGGAATTTAATCAAGCCTTCGAAGCTATCTAAGATCCCGTCTCCATCTGAATCCAAGTCAAGGAAATTAGGCGTTCCGTCTTGATCGAAATCAGCAGCCGTTTCGCGGCTATCTAAGATACCATCGTTATCAGAATCAATATCGATATAATCAAAATGTCCGTCACCATCTGAATCAACACGCTTTTCTGAAATATCTAAAATTCCATCATTATCAGAATCTTGATCTAAATAATCAGGAGTTCCGTCACGATCAAAGTCTTCACAATTTGAACCGCCATTATGACACTCTAAACCATTAGAAATGCCGTCGCCATCACAATCAGCATCACGGAAAAAGTCATACGCTGGCGTACCAACTTGTGGGGCAAGGCCAGATCCATCTTGGCAATAATTCAATGGCGCTGAATCCGTACCGTTTGGATTACCGTCACCGTCACAGTCGGCATTTCTCCAAGCTGTTGAGGTATTTGCTAGCACTTGGCTGCTTGCATTATAACTACATCCATTGTTTGGATCCGTACCGTCTAATAATTCTTGTGCATCCGATACACCGTCACCGTCGGAGTCTGCGGTAGTAACCGTAGCAACGACAGGGGTTCTTGCTGAAGAGATACAACCAGTTGTAGAGTTACGAGCTTCTACATAATAGGTAGTTGTGCTAGAGATACTTGGAGTCGTAAATGAAGTGCCAGAGCCTAAGAAATTCCCTCCGCTTGCTGCGTCATACCAATCTAAAATGGATCCAGAAGAAGCTGTTCCTGATAAACTCACAGTACCAGCACCTACACGAGTACCTCCAGTTGCTCCAGTAACCGTAGGTAATGCACTTACAGTAGCGGATCCTGTGGCTATATTTTCTGTATTGGCACCGGAAGAGGTTGCCGTGATGTTACCCGAGGCACCATTAGTTGCAGTACTTGTTAATCGAACATAAATGGTCGTTGACGCAACGGTTTGTGACGTTGGCGTAATCGAAATTGTACTTAAATAATTGGTCCCGTCAAGCGAAATTTCATACCCCGCAGGAGCCGTAACAACTAAGTTTGCAGTTAACAGAGATCCCGAAACTGTAAATGTTTGCGCGGACGAGGCCGCTCCAGCACAAGTGGTAAAAGCTGATAATCCACTTGCCGTAATTACAGTTGGAGTGCTCGGAACATCATTATCTATGATAGTACCAATACCCGTATTGTCCGAAATCGCTGCGTTTACTGAATTTGATAAAAGCACTTTGTATGTCTCCGTACTTTCAAAAATGTTATCATCCAATATGGGAACTGTAATTGTTTGTGATGCCGTTGAGTTTGCAGGAAAAGTAAGAGTTCCCGTAGTAGTCGTATAATCCGTATTCGTGGCAGATACATCTGAAGTAGTGTAATCAACGATTATCGTTGAAGCATAACTGGCAGATAAGCTAACAGTGAAAGTTGCAGTACCTGCGGTTTCATTGACTGAAACATCATTGATACTTAATTTAGGTGATGCTGCCAAGTAAGCATTTAATTCATCTAATAAACCATTTGTTGCTGCATTACCAGTGACCTCATTGGAGCTAGCACCAGAAAAAGTTAGTGTGTTACCATTGAATGTTAATCCGATATACTTGCTTGAATTTATCGTGTAAGTTCCACCACCTGTTACAGCCATTGTTTCAGAAACAGCCGCGCCTGGTGAAAACACTAAAGTAGTAACAGAACCACTTGGGGCGCGCCACTTAACAAAACCTGGAATGGTATGAATAACACCTAACGCATCTTTCAAAACAACGTTACCTATAATATCATTCCCCTGTGCGGTGAAGATACTTGCTGTTGAGTTCTGCGTAAATTGTGCTAATGACCAACCTTTGGTAGTCAGATAAGATGCAGTTGTCGATTTGTTATTTGCGACATTATCCCCTACGAATCCTTCATTAAATGATACTGCCAAATTATATTGGCCGTATGAATTGAATGTTGTGATTAACAATAAAGCCGCAAACAGCATTATAAGCTTATTGCCAAAGAGATCTCGAAAGGTTTTTTTAATTGGAGTTGAACCCGAGTGTGCTGCTATATCATAGCAAACAGGTCTCAACTCAGAATGGGTCTGAGTAGACTGATCAATCATTTGTTTTATAATTTAGAAAACGGAGCTGTAAAGCTGACGTCATGTTTTATACTGCGCAAAAATAAGCCAATCAATTAAAGTTATACAAGCCCAATCGCCGCGCGAGCCTAGCAATCGTATGTACCAAAATTAAAAAAAGGCTTTTGAGGCAAAATTAGGGCGTTATTTAATAAAACTTACATGTCCTGTTTTCGAAAATCAGGACATGTGAACATACTAATAAGAAATATTTTACTCCATTAATATGCTACATTTCAGCAAATTGCTGATTCTTCGAAATTGTATTATTCGTCTGTTTTAATCTGAGGGTTGAAAGGAACACCCAATTGAAAGCGCATATCCGCAGTCGTTTCATCAGGTAATACATCCAAGCCATACTGAATTTGCTCAATGGGTGTGACGTTGAAAGTCCCAAAAATACGATCCCAAATCGCGAATATATTTCCAAAGTTGGAATCCGTTTGTGGCCGCGTGACATGGTGATGAATCTTATGCATATCAGGTGATACAATGATATAAGAAATGGCTCGGTCCAAGCTTTTTGGTAGACGAATATTCGCATGATTGAATTGCGAGAGGAGTGCACTAATGCTTTGGTATAACATGACTAGCCACATAGGGGCACCACAAATCAAAACACCTAGAAGCGTAAAGATGGCTCGGAAAACACTTTCACCGGGATGATGCCGATTGGCCGTTGTCGTATCCACCATGGTATCTGCATGGTGCACCATGTGAAACTTCCACAAAACCTTGATTTTGTGTTCAATCCAGTGAATAAAATAGGCCCCCACTAAATCTAGGAGCAATAAACCAACAATCAGTTGAGCCCAACCACTAAGACCAAGCCAAGGCAACAAACCCCATTCGTGCTGGATAGACCAATCACTTCCTCGTACAATCAACGAGGCAAATGCAAAGTTGATGATGATCGTTGTGAGCGTGAAAAACAAGTTGAGCCCCGCATGTTTCCATTTATTATATTCGAAACGAAAAAGAGGAATTCCCCCTTCTACCAACCAAAAAAAAGCAATTCCTCCGGCTAAAATGAAGGCGCGATGTGCGCTAGGAATTGTATCAAAATAATGAGTTAAATTTTCAAGCATAGGTCTGGTAGGGGTTGACGCTGCCGGGGTCTGCGACCCCGGCAGCGTCTAAGTTAGTAGCTTTTTATAAAAGTTTCTTGATATTGTATCATTATCTGCGAAAACATAGCCTAAAGCCGCTCATTTATATGTATTATGATAAACTGCCTAAACAAAATCAAAATTGGGCAGAAAGAAAGATTTGGCTATTTTTGTTCACCCTAAAGATAACAAGATGATGAGGTTTTTGTTTTGCCTGCTTTCGGCATTCGTCGTATTCCCAAGTTTAGCCCAACAAGTTGCGGTGCTAAATTCCCCAAATAAAGGAATTCAATTAAGTACCGCAAAAACAGTCGACGGTTCCTTGATGTATCAAGTTCAGCTGAAAGGGAAAGAGGTTATTTCGAATTCAACCGTAGGATTTATTCTGAAAAAGCCGGCAGTGGAGCTGAAGAAGTTTACCGTGCTCAGCATCGATTCTTCCTCCGTTTCATCGACGTGGAAGCCTATTTGGGGCGAAGTGAAGGAAATATCCAACCAATACAATGAATTAGTTTTACATACAACGAGCAATGGAATTTTGATCGATCTGATCTTTCGCATTTTTGATGATGGCGTGGGAATGCGCTATCATTTTCCAGTACAGGCGAATTTCCAACATTTCATTGTTGATCAAGAGTTGACGCAATTCAACATGTCCGGCGATCATACTGCTTTCTGGATTCCGGGGGATTATGACACAAACGAATATACCTACAACAAGACAAAGCTAAGCGAGATTGACGCGACGACAGCGGCGGCGAAGGAAAAGGATATTGCAGTAACGGCATTGATGGGGAAGAATGTGGTTCAGACACCCTTGATGATGAAGTCGGCAAATGGGTTTTACCTAAACATACACGAGGCGGCTTTGGTGAATTATCCAGCGATGCATTTGCGTTTGGATCAAACGACACAGACCTTCCAATCCGTTTTAGTGCCTGATGCGGTGGGAAATAAGGCTTATTTGCAAACGCCGTTTTCAACACCGTGGCGGACGATGGTGATGAGTGAGAAGGCGGAGAAGATTTTGGAATCCAAATTGATATTGAATTTAAATGAGCCTGCCAAATTTGGGGATTCCACCTGGATTAAGCCGCAGAAATTCATGGGGATGTGGTGGGAGATGCATATTGGGAAGGCGAATTGGCCTTTGGCAGGTGGAAAACATGGGGCAAATACAGCGAATGTGAAGCGTTACATTGATTTTGCGGCCCAACATGGTTTTGATGGGGTTTTGGTGGAAGGCTGGAATCAAGGTTGGGAAGATTGGTTTGGAAATTGGAAAGAAGAGGTATTCGATTTTGTGAGCCCTTATCCGGATTATGCGATAGATTCTTTGACGCAATATGCACAGGCCAAAGGTTTACGTTTGATTATGCACCATGAGACTTCAGGGTCTGTGACGAATTATGAGCGGCGGATTGATGAGGCCTATCAGTACATGGTTTCAAAAGGAATTAATACAGTGAAAACGGGATATGTTGGGAAAATCATTCCACGTGGGGAGCATCACGACAGCCAATGGATGGTGAATCATTACAATCGTGTGGCGGAAAAAGCGGCTAAATATCACTTGATGGTAGATTCCCACGAGTCGGTGCACCCAACAGGCTTGCACCGTACCTATCCGAACTGGATGGCAGCTGAGGCAGCACGCGGCTCCGAATTTAACAATGCCCCTACGTTGGGAATTATACCGGAACATACAACGATTCTCCCCTTCACGCGTTTGATGGGTGGACCGATGGACTATACTCCGGGTTTATTCCACATGTCCTTAAATCAATTTGATTCGACTCGTACGCAGAAGGTTCGATCGACATTGGCAAAGCAATTAGCGCTGTATATTACGGTTTATAGTCCCTTGCAAATGGCGGCAGATTTACCGGAAAATTATGAGGGTCATTTGGACGCATTTCAGTTCATTAAAGATGTAGCAGTAGACTGGGATGATACGAAAGTGCTTTCGGCTGAACCTGGAGAATATGTGAATATAGCGCGCAAAGCCAAAAATAAAGACACTTGGTTTATTGGCTCCATTACGGACGAGAATGCACGGAATGTTTCGTTGGCTTTAGATTTCTTGGATGCGGGAACGGCTTATGAAGCGATGTTATACCGAGATGCAGATGATGCCGATTTTGAAAAAAATCCGGAGGCTTACGTAATAGAAAAGAAACTAGTTTCAAAAAGCTCGAATTTAACCTTTCGCTTGCAACGTGGGGGTGGATGTGCAGTTGTGTTAAAAAAATTGTAGGGTGAGTTGACGCTGCCGGGGTCTGCGACCCCGGCAGCGTCTAAGTTAGCGCCTTACTTTAAAAGTTTCCTGATATATGCAATCCATCGAAACAAATCGGCTTCTATTGCGCCCAATCGGCCTTGACGATGTCGATTTTATGCTGAAACTGATAAACTGCCCGGGCTTTATTCGTTTTATTGGTGACCGAAAAGTCCGAACATTAGATCAAGCAAATTCATACCTACAAAACATGCTTTCCAATCCCTACATCACCTATTGGGTTGTCGAAATAAAAGATAAGCAAGAGCCTATAGGGGTTGTAACCTGGGTCAAACGCGATTTTCTACCTAGTCCTGATATAGGCTTTGCGCTTCTACCTGAATATGAAGGGAAAGGATATGCATTCGAAGCGAGTAAAGCGTGGTTGGCCTACCAACAAAAAACGCATAAAACCGTACTAGCTATTTGCCAGGCCAACAATCTGGCATCCATTAAATTACTTCAAAAACTAAATTTCATGCAAGAAGAAGTTTTCGAGAAAGAAGGAAAAACCATGCATCGATATTACTTGAATCAATAAACACGAATGAGAGGGGGGGGGTGACGCTGCCGGGGTCTGCGACCCCGGCAGCGTCTAAGTTAGCGGCTTCCTATACAAGTTTCCTGATATTCCTCCATTTTCCCATAAACCTCGTCAGAAAAGCACTCTTTTATAAATAAGTTGATAAACCGCCTGTAACTTTAAAGCGTATCAATGCCCATGAAACTGCTCACCGGCTCGAATTTCAACGGCTAATTTATTTGCAGGCGTTGGTAGCGGACAAGTTGCAAAAGGAGTAAAGGCACAAGGCGGATTGTAAGCCTTATTGAAATCAATCACCACTTTTCCTTGCGCATTAGGCAAAGGCGTATCAATAAAACGACCCGCTCCATAGGTCTGTTTTTTATTCGTCAAATCGCCAAAAACGATAAATAAATTATTGCCTTCCTGGCTTGTTTCCAACTCGTAAAAGGACTTCCCTATTTTAAAACGCAACAAGCCCGGCGACTCCAAAGCATAAGCCCTACCTGTTACATCAATTATCGTCATCATTTTACCTTTGGTCGGAATGAAATCCGCCACAATCCGATAACTCGAATCCGTCGGAAAACAATCAATCCCTTTAAAGGCCTTCAAATATTCCCCCTCCAAATCACGCAAACGAACTGCAAATTTATCTCCCCGTTTGATGATAAACCAACGCAAGGAACGATGCGAAATCACTGGTGCTTTGATTCCCTCTTGAAAAACGAGCATTGTATCGCTCACTGTTTGGTAAAATACCTTGCCATCCTTCAATAATAATTCGCCTAAAAATGGATCGGAATGCTCGGAAGGAAAGACAAAATCATTTTTCTCATCTCCACCTAGCGTATTTTTTCCCTCTTTCAACCAAAATAGCCCTGCCAAATTAAGCCAGCCCGACTCCGATTTAAGGCTATTGATTCGTTCCATTCGAAACGCCTGAATTTGACGGGTATAGGAATCCTCAGATCGAAAACCCAATAGAGTAAAACACAAAATCGTATATAGCGAAAATCGAATCATAGCTGGAGAAAATGGTAACGCTTCCGGGGTCTGAAGACCCCGGAAGCGTTTACTCAAATTTGGAAAAAATATCTCAATTTACACACGCTATTCGTCATTTTATCAGTAAATTGATAAATCTAAACCCTAAAAAATGAAAAAACTACTCCTCGGACTTGTTGCAATCCTCATCGTCATTCAATTCGTTCACCCTGAAAAAAACGAAAGCAACGACAAAACTTACGACATTTCCACGAAATACAGCATCCCCGCACCGGTGCAAGAAACCTTAAAAAATGCGTGTAACGACTGCCACTCGAATCAAAGCACCTACCCTTGGTATTCAAACATTCAACCGGTAGGCTTTTGGCTCAATCATCACATCGAAGAAGGAAAAGAGCATTTAAACTTTTCGACATTTACCAAAATGCCAATTGCCGTTCAAAACCACAAGTTGGAAGAGGTTATCGAAACCGTCGAAGAAGGCGAAATGCCCATGCCATCCTACACCTATTTTGGCTTACACCCAAAAGCAAACCTGAGCGCAGCAGATAAAGATGCACTTATCGCCTGGGCAAAAGCACAAATGGATACCTTGAAAGCAAATTACCCTGCGGATAGCCTAAAATTAAAACCCCGTAAAAAAGTATAAACCAATTACGAGCAAGAAGCCAAGCACAAGCCATATAATTCCGTTAACACGCTTTTTCTTCAAGAAAAGCAGCAAAATGATGCCTGTCAAGGAAATCAAACTCATGAAAATAGCGGAAAAATCAATGACCCATTTCCAGCCTTGACCCGTGTCGCGGCCCTTATGTAAATCATTGATCCAAGCCACAAAACCCAGGGATCTTTCAGTTAAATGAAAGGTCCCTGTGGAACGATCAATAAACGCATCTGCCGTATATCCCGGACCTTGCAACGAAACTGAAACCTCCGTTTCATCGATTCGGAAATCGTTCAGAACACCATGAACCTGGTATTGCGAACGAAATAGTTCCACGATTTCCAATTTCTTTACTTGGGACGTATCAGGGCTATTCACCCAAGCAGGATTCAAATGACCGTCCACCTCATGCAAGGTTTCCTTCTCCGGAAACCATTCCAAATGATTCAAGGTCAAGCCCGTCACCGCGAAAAAAAACACAATCACGAAACTAAACATCGACAAATAAATATGCAGCCATCGCGACCACTCCGCTAATTTACGCTTCA
>JACCDW011161053.1_pt1 | contig 16958 bp, 10 predicted proteins | sample 7449781 | NCBI WGS metagenome assembly JACCDW01 (sample SAMN15323449, study PRJNA562643) | freshwater metagenome | isolation source: river surface water | place: USA:Blue River Watershed | collected 2017-08-18
CTATGTGCGGAATTAATTTACACACCCGTGTTGGATGGAACACTGAGGTCTCTCCACCAATCATATAATATAAGAGATGAAAAATCACATATTCAACAATGGAACAAATTCACATTTCCATTATTATTTCAGCAGCTCTATATCTTATACATATTAGAAACTCTAGATTATGTGCATCGCGATGCACACCATGCGAATTGGATGTATAAAAAGATAAGCACATCCAAGCCGCTGATATTCAGCAGCCTCAAAAAAACATACAAACTTAAGACAAACTATCAGTTATTTTTATGTGATTATGGATTATTAACCCATAAAAAACATCCGAATGGTCCAACTGAAGGACCGAAATACAACTGGGATTATGAAAGATATAAAGACATCATGCTAAATATCTTCGATAGCATATTCGCTCCGATGAAATATAATATAGAAAAATTTCCTCCAAACGGAAAACTCATAAAAAAACTGGCGAAGTATCCAGAATCAAAAAATATCAACCTCAAAAAGATAAGTAAACTGTATAAAGAAGATATATTTATAATAATGTTCATGTTACAATACCCACATATTTATTGGAAAGAAGTTGGTTACAAAGGCAAGGTTTATCAATACGACGACGATACCATATCAATATATAAGTTTTTATTTGACAATATGGAAAAGCCTATGATCATTTTAGACTATTTAATGACTATTATATGATGTCGACCACGTATTTCACGGGTCAAAAAAATCAGATGTCCCATATGGTATATCTAACCATACGGAACATTTACTTGATAATTAAAATTTCATTTTTTTAATAACCAATTTTCGCATGACATAAAAGTATCTTACATCAGAATGATACAAAATTTCTAAAATTGCGTCTTTATTGTATCGTTTGGTATAAGACTTGTATCTTCAACATTTTCAATACCATACCCATCCTATTCCATGCAATCATTTTCCCAATAAATACTGGAGTTTTCTCTATCAAATAATTAGGAAAATAATTAGAAAAATAATTAGAAAAATAATGATACATAATTAAAAAAATAATGATACATAATCAGTAAATGATACATAATCAGTAAATGATACATAATTACCAACGAAATAACGAAAAGACATCCCAATCTTCCTTAAAGTTGGTTAATGTTTTTTTATATTTACCATGAAATTTTATGTTAAAAAAATATCTTTCCTATTTCTTCTCTCAGTCTTGCCGGCTAAACTGTCATATTGATTATTCAGTTGGTAAGACCGGGAAAAGACACGGGAGAGATGCCTTAGAGATATTTAGAGGCCTCTGAACATGGTTTCACATCACATTATGTTTCGCCATGATTCGCCATGCATATGGCGTGCGCGATGCTCAAAAAAACATCTGAAACATTTAGTCAAATAATTCATCTCTAATATATAAATCGAAAAAAAATAAATTCTCTCATGCGAGTGGACTGTTTGCTGTCAATTAAGTAACTATCCACGCGGTAATTATTTAACAGAAGCACAAACACTCCACTCGAATGAGAAAATTTATTTTCAAAGACGCATTGGCGTCCAGATATCAGAACGATATCTGAGATGCAAACGTATAACGCTTAAACATCTATATGGTAAAAAAGAATTCAATTTTTACGAAAGGAATCTCATAAAAAATAACTACCACCATGAGTGGGTTTCATTGTCTGTCAATCAAATAACGTCTATTTAGAAGTTATATGACAAACCAACAATGACACCCACGCATGATGATAGTTATTTTAAAGATGTCAAAGTAATTGAACATTGACATCTACTTGGTTAGAAAAAAATCAATTTTTTATTGCCTATGATATAGGCAATTTTGCAAAAAATAAAAATCACCACATTTTGGTGTTGTCCATCCTGTTCAATCAAATAACTACCTGGTTGGGAAGTTATACAACAGACCAAGATGGACAACACCAAAATTTGATGAGTTTTATTTTAAAGGCATCGAAGCGCCCGCAGATGTCATTTTAACATCTACTCGGTTAGAAAAAAATCAATTTTTTATTGCAATAAAAAATAAGTTCCCTCATCCAAGCGGGCTACTCGACCAATCAATTAAACATCTACCTATTCATGAGTTGTTTAACAGACAAATCGAGTATTCCCTTGGATGAGAGAACTTATTTTAAAAGGCGCCGAGACGCCCGAGTGTGATTATAGAACCACACCTTATAACACATCCGAACCTCGGTTCGAATGTAGATATCAGAACGATATCCGAGATATTCAAGCGTTTGACGCCTAAACATCTACATGGCAAAAAAAATTCAACTTTTATTTCATACAATCTAATCAGATTTCAAAAGTAATCTAATCAGATTCCAAAAGTAATCTAATCAGATTTCAAAAGTAATCTAATCAGATTCCAAAAGTAATCTAATCAGATTCCAAAAACAATCTAATCAGATTCCAAAAAAGGTATTGGAAACAAATTCTTGATATAAATTCACCCACATAAAAAATAAATTCCTCTAACAAGCACAATCTCGACCAATCAATTAAACAACTACCTATTCAGGAATTGTTCAACAGAATTGATAGAGACTGTACCGGTTAAAGAAATTTATTTTAGAAGGCGTCAAAACGCCCGAGTGTGATTCTAGAATCACACCTTACAATACATTCGAACGCGGTTCGAATGTAGATATCAGAACGATATCCGAGATACTCAAGCATGTGACGCCTAAACATCTACATAGTAAAAAAAAATTCAATTTTTTTACTACCGAAGCAAACCCATAAAAAATTAAATGTCATCATAGGCAAGTATTCTTGTCGTCGATCAATCAGATAACTTCTTCTCGGAAGCCACACAACAAACGAACAACAACACTTGACTACGATGATATCTATTTTAGAGATGTAATCATTGAACATCTAATTGGTAACAAAAAATGATTTTTTTTAAAACGATCCCACAAAAAATAAATTCTCGCATTCCCGAGGATTGCCATGCATCAATCAAACAACCACCTAAATAGGAGTTATTCAACAGACGCAATGGAATCCTCAGAAATGAGAGAACTTATTTTAGGAGGCGCCGAAACGCCCGAGTGTAATTCTAGAATCACACCTTATAATACATCCGAACGCGGTTCGAATGTAGATATCAGAACGATATCCGAGATATTCAAGCGTTTGACGCCTAAACATCTACATGGCAAAAAAAAATTCAACTTTTTTCCGCCACGATCAGTGATATTATGGTTTCTTGTTTGATAAAAATTGAATCATTTTATACAACAAAATGAAAAACGACCCTGACTTGAACAATAATCTACATACATCATTAAGGACTAATATGAACGATAGACCAACGTCAAAATACATCATTGAAGCTAATTTATCATTGGATGAAATAAACGAACAAATTAAAAGAGATATATGTTACGAAACAATACGAGCTCTATCGGATGAAAATCTGATAACCGAATATAAAGGATGTAACTCCGTAAAGAATAAGATAAAAAGACTGAGTGATATATTAGAAAAATTTGTAGATAACGAAACATCGCAACAAATATTAGATGAATATTTATTACAATTAATACCAGCTGGAACAAAGGGAGTCATAAGAGGAAATAAGTTTAATTATATAGTAAAACAATTTATTGAAAAATTATCGTTGGACACAAATAGATTCGAAATCCACTTTGAAAAAAAATGCGATGATTATTTGACTACTGAGATACCAGATTGGTATATTTTAGAAAAATCAACTAAGAAAATTATTATTGGTATGAACCAATTAGATTTATGGGGAGGAGGACAGCAGCTTAATAGAGGTTCGAAATACATCGAAGATAATAAACATAATAGCGGAAAAAGTAAGTTATTATGTGTTATATGCAACGACATCCAATTTAAAAGTAAAAAGAACAAGGCATATAAATTGTTTGAAATTGGTTTTAAAAAAAACACATTATGTTATCTAAATAATTTGCCGAATATCATTGATTCGTATTTCAATTAATTATTCAATAATGGATTAAATTTAGATATTAATTCCTGTTTTGATATTGATTTAGGGCCAACCGTATTATTAAAATCGTATCCAATAGTAGATAATGTGTTAATATTATCGGTTATAGATTTATCATTCGTAAATTTTATAAAATAGTGCGATTGAACACTTTTTTTGTCAATTTCCTTACTGATTGTTCCAGCATTGACACCAACACGTCGAAATGATATGTCGGGATTATCCGTTTTTTTAACAAATATAAAATTCACAGGTTTTATTTTTTCATTTATGGTCCTATCAGTCGTTCTCTTTTCCCAAATCTGAAATATGCATGGGACGTCATATTCTATACCATTTACTAAAAATGATTTATTTGGTAAATCGACTTCATGAATAAGGTGAAATTTCGGTGGAAAATTTTTTCTTAGACTATCCTTTTTGAAGCTTTTGGGTAATATAAATGAAAGACTATCGCAAAATTCACAAGATTTTTTAATAAATTTAATCGCTAATGAAGATTGGCGACCAAATGGTGGATTCCCTATTATGTGTATTTTATTGAAAGTTTTTCTGATATTACTGTAGTCATATTGTAAATAATCCTGTTTCATTATTTCATCATTTTCAGGTTCTACATCATAAAATTCAAAATTATTTATCATCAATTTAATACCAGTAATAAAAGCACCGTTGCCAGCACTGGGTTCTATAATCAATTCATCCATGTTTATTTCTATATATTTTTTAACGAGATTTAAACACATTTCAACGATATCATCCTTTGTGTAATATTTATCAACGGTATTGCGTTTTAATCCTTTTGTTTGTTTGAACATTGATGATTCAACACTACTATTATTAAGGATATTATCTAATTCAATTTTTTCGAAAAAAAAATACTCAATCATTCTAAGTCAATTTATCTGGTTTCGCGGGAAGGTCGCGCGTGACAAACACATGAATACAATGGATATTTCAGAAATTTAGCGAATACTAAAATAGAACAAATGCGGCTGATAAAATCAGATTTCTCCTATCAACAAAAAATCATTACATAAGATAAAGGTATATGAATTTGATATTTCATCTAAAAATTGAATTCATTATATACATCATACTGGCTGTCATTATTTCGCACGATGACCAAATCTAAACGTCGCGAAAAAGTTCTGTCCGAATGTACACTTCTCAATCTCGAATATAATTTAAAATCCCGTGATCCCACCACAACATGGGACATGATCGAGAGCGATCTTAAGAAACCATGGGATATTCCATTATTGTCGATGCATAAAAATATTACTTGTGACATAATCGCTACAACCCGTAATCGACGATGGAACTGGCATTTTGTATCAAGAAATCCAAATGTCACAATTCCATTTATCCGTGCGTATATTTCCAGACGTTGGAGTTGGCACCATTTATCATTAAATATGGGTATCAAAATTACAGACATGATAGAAAACAAAGATTTACCATGGCAGTGGGCTACAGTCGCCTTTAGAAAAGATTTTAACCCACGATACATCATGACATATCCACATATTGACTGGCCATACACATACATATATATTTGGTGTGAATGTGATACGGAAACAGCTTTATACATGATTAACAATAACCTAGTATATCACCGTACACATCCGCATAAATTATGGCATGATTTAACATTTGATATCGTTAAATCACACTCTGAGATTGAATGGAATTATTCATTACTTTCGACAGCTAAATTTATTACAATTGACATAGTAATGGACAACAAAGATAAGCCATGGAATTGGGATTTATTACATAAAAATCCAAATATCACTACAAATGAATTATTGTCACACAACATACCGTTAAATTACAAATGTTTATCATTTAACCCAAACTTATCACTCGATTTCATTAAAGAACACATTGACGAACCATGGGATATGAGGATCCTATCAGGTCACCCATACATAACAATCGAGTTTGTTAAAGAACACATCGATATAAAATGGGACTGGTATAATCTATCGCAAAAATGCTCATTAAAAGATATCGATGAAAACATCACACTTCCATGGAATTGGGCAACTATACATTTCCGCTATGATTTAACTATGGAATTTATTAAAAAATATATTTCGAATTTTAGAAATCGCATACATCTGAGCGAAAAGACTAATTTAACTTGGGATTTTATTATCGATAATCCAGACATTGCGCGTCGATTAAATTGGTATGATGTCTCGCGTCATCCATGTATCACATGGGATATTGTTGCGAATAACCCAGATTATCCATGGAATTGGTATGCGATATCACAAAATCGAAACATTACTATTGAACATATACGACAAGCACCAGATAAAGAATGGAGTTTCAATTCCATCTATTTTACGCAGACACAATTGATTAGAGGCGATTATAAATGGTGTCCAATTCGACCTCACCCCCAAATGACTCAATGAATGTCTCACTAAATAACTCACTGAATGTCTCAATGAATGTCTCACTAAATAACTCACTGAATGACTCGATTTTTCGATATTTTTTTATATAAAAAATTGAAAATATAATGATGTATATGCTGCAATCACACTATCCGAGATGGTCGCCTTGATTGACCTCGTTGTTGCTCGTAAAGATGAAAAATGGATCTGGGATGAATTATCATGTCATCAACGGATGTCATGGGATAACATACAACAACATCCGGATTTACCGTGGGTGACTGATGCTATCTCAAATAATCCCAATATTACATCGGATATCGTTGCAAACAATCCCAACTTCAAGTGGAATTGGTGGTATCTATCATATAACCATGATATTGAGTGGACACAATATTCCACAATACCAAAAAAACAATTAGGGTGGAGAGGGCTTTCATCTCACCCTAAGATCACCCTAGATATTATTAACAACAATAGTAAGCTTCCATGGAGTTGGAACGCGGCCTCAAGTAATCTCAATATTGGTTTAGATTACATATTAAACAATCCCAAACTACATTGTTCGTGCCTGAAAAAATGCGTATGCGCGTGTAAATGCACTCGAACATGTACTTGTTCATGCAAGTGCAAAGCATACTGCAAATGTAACGACAGTTGGGAATGGCGCCGCATTAGCGAGCGGCCGGATATTACACTTGATTTAGTAGAAAATAACCTAGATATGCCATGGAACTGGTATAGATTGTCTCGGCATAGCGCCATCACATGGGAATTTGTATTGGATCATCCCGACTTAGACTGGAGCTGGACCGCGCTTTCTAGTAACCCAAATATTACATTAGATATTATTAAAGCTAATCCAGAATACCCATGGGATTGGCATTATGCATCATTGAACAAAAGTATCACATGGGAAGACGTAGAATACAACATGACCTTACCCTGGAATTGGTATATTCTATCGTCGAGACTAGTACTCAATATGAATATTATTAATGATTATCCAAAGCTTCCATGGAGCTGGGATGGTATTTCATCTAATTCAAGCATTGCATTTGAAGATATCGTGGCAAACGAAGTTCTATCTAACTCATTTGTAATTCCCTGGAATTGGGATAGAATATCCGAAAACCACAGTATTACTGTTGCAGATGTGCTCGCAAATCCATCTAAGAAATGGAACTATCGAAAGTTGTCAATCAAAACTAAGTTTGGATAATATACCATAACACCATTATGCCATAACACCATTATTTCATAACGCCATATTTCATCGTGCGCATATTTTTTTATAATAACTTTCGATGATACGAAAAATTGATTTAAAATTTGTCCAATGTTACAGTTCGGACTGTCTCACAATCGCTCGTCCGCCATTTCACAATGGGTGCGCCACACAGATTCATCGATCTAGTGAAACGATACCCCATGAAACTCGAGTGGATTAGTGTTTCACGAAACCCGCAGATTACAAAAGATGATGTGTTCAACAACTTGCACCTTCCTTGGAGTATTCAAGGGTTGGTAGAAAACCCGAACATGACATACGAACTAGTCCAAAAGTTCATTGAAATTGTTTGGGATTGGTATGGCATTTCACAAAACGCATCTGTTTATTGGGAAGACATACAAAAACATCCACAATATCCATGGGATGCGAAAGGAATTTCGCGCAACCCAAACATTACGATGGACATCATTCAAGAAAACCCATTTATTGTTCTATCGAGCGGATCATCTAGCTTACTGATTGGACCATGGGATTGGAAAGGCATTTCACGGAACCCGAATATCACATGGGGTTTTGTTTTGGAACATCTAAGTGAAGATTGGGATTGGTTTGAATTATCACGAAACCCGAACATCACATGGGAAATTATCAAGACCCATCTACACGAATTTCCATGGGACATGAAAGGTGTATCACAGAATCCCAATGTAAGATGGAGCATTATTAAGTCTACATTGAAAGAAGATCCTGCATTTCCGTGGGACTGGGAAGGAATATCACGAAATCCAAGTATCACATGGAAAATAGTGAAGAAAAACCCACAATATCCATGGAATTGGAAAGGAATTTCAGGCAATTCAAACATAGACCACGTCATAATTAAGACAAACACGCATTTTAAAGTGAAAAATGCGGATCAATCAGTTACCGAAATAGAAATCCCATGGGATTGGGCGGAATTGTCAAGAAACACCAAAATATCTATGGGATTCATCTATGAAAATGCACACAAGCCATGGGATTGGATATTAATGTCCAGATGTTATCCACTAGAGTGGGAAGATATCCAATCACCGCATTTTCCATTTAGCGTTCGCGGATGTTCATATAACCCAGGGTTTCATTTATCCTTTATCGATGAACATTTATCGACGGCCAATGTATATTGTCTCGCGTTACAAGATCCAAATACTGTGGATTTCAGCAAATTATCGAAAATGGGATATATTCATCTTTCAACCAACAAAGCAATTACCCCTGAAATTGTGTCCGCGAATAGTCCAGAACGATGGGTCTGGTCGGATCTTATTCATAATCCGAATTTTAAATGGGAATATGTCAAAAACCATTTTCCATTCACTGGAGTTGCGGATGACCAACCGGCTGGAGACTATGATCTCGATTTAATTAGATACACTAGATTGGACGTGTTGAGAATTATGGACATATCACAAGACATTGAATTCTTGGATAACCTTGATGATCTTGACGATGACGAAGTTTATATGTTCTCGCTTAGTAAACATATTACTTGGGAGCATATTCGTCGTCTATTAGGACGAGGACTCGACTGGGTGCACATTTCACGAAACCCAAATATCACATGGGATATCATTATTTCTAATCAAATTTCAGATGATGGTATGCCAATTCCGTGGGATTGGGCCGCCATTTCCACAAATCCCAATATTACGTGGGATATCATCCAAAGGAATTTATACCTCGAGGATGGCAGCAAAACACCGTGGGATTGGTACAGTATTTCAATGCACCCAAACATCACTCCCCAAATAATTCATTCTAATTTACTTGAAGATATTTCGAAAAGAATGCCCTGGAATTGGGTTGGAGTGATGATGAACCCCAACACCACCTGGGAGTTTATTGTCGAACATTTATCATCGGGTGACATCCAACTATCGTTAGACGAATTTAAGTCGCCGGACTGGGATTGTATAGCAGCGAATGAAAATATTACGTGGGACATCATCAAATCCAACACAATCAAAGTTGTGATAGATGGTATTCCGCGTTTTACTCCATGGCATTGGCGGTACATTTCACAAAACCGAAATATTACACCAGATATAGTTATGAATAGCTTAGTTAATGATGCTTCAACATCATATCCGCCTTGGGATTGGAATCAAATATCAAATAACCCAATGGATAGTCCATATTATACACTGGAGTGTTATAGAAGAAAACTAGCAAAACAAACAACGGATGCAATTTACACAGAGCTTATGATAGTAACGTGGAATCCAGAACGTCATCCAGCATCTAACCGGGGAGGTGATGATTTATTGAACCATCCACTTGCCAAGCTACCTCAGCAACTCTTGTACGAATTGTAGCCGCGTAGTGGATACAATTGTTTTTTTGTCAATTCATATACGAAATAAATTAATCTACATAAAAAATTAATTAATATATACGCGAATTAATTTAATTCGCATGAAAATTGAATTATTATATTCTACTAAACAAACGAATGAGCGCAAACAAAAAACGATATTCTCTCATGGATTTAGTAATTGATAATCCTAATATGCCATGGGTTATGGCATACTTGTCGGCTAATCCCGCTATATCGACAAAGAATATTCTTGAAGATTCGAGATTATGGAGCATACATTTATTAAATAGGCCAAACCTAACAAACGAACTTGTCGGTGTTGTACCTAATAATGAACGATGGGACTATATATCAATGTTTAATTCCATCACAATGGAACATATTAAAGCCAATCCACATAAACCATGGAATTATAGCCACGTGATGTTCAATAAAAATATTACGTGGGATTTCTATGTAGATGAAATATTACCCAGAATAAACCGCATATCATTTGGTCCGTATAATATTTCAACAACATTACATAGAATTGTTGATCTAAAAGTTGTTGAACACACACTTGATGCGAACTGGGATTGGGGTAAGTTATCGAATAATTCTAGCTTAACATGGGATTTTATTAGAAAATATGTCAGCAAAGATTGGAATTGGGATTTACTTTCTATCCATCCAAACATTACATGGGAAATTATACTGTCTAATTTATTTGTCGATAATATGGAAATAAATTGGGATTGGACGGGTTTATCACGCAAACCCAATATACCTTGGAATTTTGTTGAACAAAACTTGAATAAACCATGGGATTGGAAGGGTCTTTCATCTAATTCAGGTATTACGTGGGATATAATGCAATCACATCCATTTATTTCGTGGAATTTTTATCTCGCCTCGGAAACCCCAAACATCACTTGTCGCATCGCATTGGAAAATTCGCACTTAAATTGGAATTGGAATTACATATCAAAAAAACCTGATTTAACATGGGAACTCGTCAAAAAACACCATTATGATGACTCTATTACAGTCCCACGGAACTGTAGGAGAGTCCCATGGGACTGGCATATTATCTCAAAACACGAAAATATAACGATTAAAAACATATCGGAAAATTCAAATTATCCATGGGATTGGTCAGAAGTATCGTGGCGACCTGATATCACATGTGATATTGTTCAAAAACACCGATACACATCTGATGGTCGACCAATTCCATGGAATTGGTTATGGTTATCATGTAATCCCTCAATCACATGGGATATGATACAAGCACATCCTGAAATCCCATGGGATTTCAGAGGTATCTCCGATAATCGCAATATTACCCCGCAAATTGTAAGAGATAATAAGTTTTTAAAATCCGAAACACCATGGAACTGGCGTAATCTATCATCTAATCCAATGGATGAACCATACTTTCAATCAGTATATCATGGAAAACATTTGGCCAAACAGCTTATTAATGCAATTTTTACTGAACTTATTGCGAAAACATGTCACCCATTAAGACATCCAGCAAATTATATGGCTGAGTGTGATTTGGCCGAGCATCCATTTCATCACTTATCACAAGATGCATTATGGTCTATTCAATGATGGCATGATGGCATGATTGATGAAAAAAAATGAAAAAAATAATAGCTGATGTAGAGTGAGGTGATTTTCGATCATGAACTGTTACACACGACGGGGTCATCTGATTTTACACTTTGAACTGATTGATTACTTTGATGATTATTTCGACAAAGAATGGAATTGGAATCGGGAATTTACTCAGCATAGACAACCGATATGTTGTGAATATCACATGGACATTGATGATAGTGATGATTATGAATACAGAAGTCATGTTGGTTACAATTACGATAGTGATATTGATGGTGATAGTGATATTGATAGTGATATTGATGGTGATAGTGATGATAGTGATGATAGTGATGATATTGATGGTGATAGTGATGATAGTGATGATAGTGATGATAGTGATGACTACAAATGTTATTGCTGTAGCGTTAGATCATTTGCCGTATCATTAGCTGCCGAAATTGATAAATAGTCACTTTTTTTAATTTGAATGATTAATCATTATATTACATACATGAACACTAATAATAGATGTAGACCATATACTCTATGGAATCTTATACTGGATTTTCCAAGAGGGAATTGGATTTTAAAGTGCGTCATGCAAAACCCACAAATAACAATTGATAATATCAGAGAAATGTTAAATAGGCGTTCATCAAAAGTGCTGGACTATTCAGATTACTCAGATTACTTAAATTACTCAGATTACTCAGATTACTTAGATTACGTAGATTACTCAGATTTGGATTTTGTGGATCGTTTGAACTGTCTGGATCATTCAAAGCGTTGGGAATATATTTCACAAAATCCAAACATTACTATGGAATTTATAATAGAGCATTTAGACAAACCTTGGAATTGGGGGTTGTTATCAGAAAACAAGAATATTAACATGGATTTTGTTCGAAAACATTCAAATAAACGATGGAATTGGGATTATATATCAGTTAATCCAATTGTAACTATGGATTATGTAACGAAAAATCCAAAACATCCATGGCGATGGGATTTTTTTAAAAAGAACTTTAATAAACCATGGAGCTGGTATGATATTTCAATGCATCCCAACATCACAATGGATATAATTAAAGCGAATCAGTTTCTTGTGGATCCAGCACGCGGAAAAATACCAGTGCGATGGGATAAACAAGGTATATTACGCAACCCCAATATTACGCCAAATGAATTTGGTCCGGATTCACTTTTAAATTTCAACATTACAGAGTTGATTGATTACAACGTTTCAATACTAATTGATTATGTAAAGACAATACCCCAGAGTATCACTATCGCGTTATTAGATATTATACACAGATCAAATATATATAATATGAATCACTTCGCTACAATCATGTTATACAACAGAAACTTATCATGGGATATAATCAGTAAATATTTAAACAAATGTCGGAATTACGAGTTTATATTGTCGTATCCAAACATCACTCCAGAGATGATAAAATCTCACAATTTATTGATTACATCAAATTTCGCATACGAAATGTTTTCATTAAATCCTAATATTACGCCGAGTTTCGTTCGGAATAATACAAATATTGAATGGAATTTTGCGTGTCTATCGCAAAATCCCATGGATCAGCCATATTATAATTCCGCTGCACATAAAGAAATACTCGCAACTCACATGGCCAACGCTATTCGCGATGAGCTTACATCACGTGTATGTCACCCATCCCGACATCCAGCGAATTACATAGCATTAAATGATTTGGAAAACCACCCATTTATGAATCTTACGCAAACAGAAATTGATGAGCTCTGAATTTCATTATATCGAACTCTGATGTCTACGTACCCATCAAAAAAATTGATATTTTTTTTTCTCAATGTCACATCATTCATAACACCCACAACGCCCGCAACGCCCACAACATTCAACATGGTCGAACATTCTCGCTCACAACGCAGCAGATACACACTCTGGGATCTCGTTAAGGACAATCTGGATAAACCATGGCATTGGCGAATACTATCACAAAATCCTCAAATCACATTGGACTTCATTGAGGAAATGTTAATTACACCAGCCGACATATACGTGGACTCAAAAAAAGTCCCATGGGGCCAAATTAAAGCCAATCCAACGAAAGATTGGAATTGGCACGAGTTATCGAAAAATATTTATCTTACATGGGACTTTATTGAGTCGACTTTATTACTCGCAAATGGCGAAGAAACACCATGGGATTGGGACGCTATTTTAAAACATCCGAATATCACATGGGATATCATCACAACAAAAATAAACACAAAATACTGGTATTGGAGCCGTATTTTAGAAAATCCAAACATCACATGGGAAAATCTTAATACCATAGTAAAGAAATTGGGATCTGAAAGACGATTTTTATTGAATTGGAAAATAATATCAAGTAGCCCAACTGTTACTTGGGATATAATTTTATCTAACAGTAAAGGTGATTTTATTGAATGGAACTGGAGCGGAATTTCAATGAATCCAAACATCACATGGGACATTATTCAAAGCAACCCCGATAAACCATGGGATTGGAAATCAGTTCTGCTTAATTCAAACATTACATGGGATATTATTGTATCAAACCCGTTCATCGCTGTGTGTGATGCAACACGTTCTTTTAGGAGACGTATACAATTCTTTAGAAAAGGATTAATTTCCCAGGATGAATTCATATCACAATGGAAATGGGAACATATTTCAAAAAACCCAAACATCACATGGGATATTATTCAGGCAAACCTTGACAAACCATGGGATTGGAGTATAATATCGCAAAGTCCAAATATCACGTGGGACATAATTAAAGCAAATGTAGGTAAACAAATAAAATGGGTGTATAGTAGAGTTATCCTCAATCCGAATATCACTATTGATATTTTATTGAATGAGTTTAGTACATATCGCGGCTGGGATTGGAGTTTTTTCGATTATTATGGAACCAATCCAAATATTACTAAACTATACAAAATCGATAAAAATATTTACACCGAATATTGTTCTGGAAACCCGAATATCACGTGGGAATTCATTCAGAAATTTCCACAAAACTATTTCAATACATACCAACTTTCAATGAATTCGAGTGTGAAGGATGAATACATGTTATCAAATCCGACTACGGTGTGGGAAACTGTTTCGGATATCCCAAATTTATCTACATTGGAGTTAAAAGATTTATCCCAACTTAAACATATTACACCTGAATTTTTACAACATTTTTCAACAAATCAACATGCGTGGCGCTTATTGATGGTTGATCCCAAACTCACACTTGATATCATCGAATCAAATACCTACCTGCCGAATGGTCAATATACACCATGGGACTGGGAATTTATTTCACAAAATCCGAATCTCACATGGGATTTTATAGTTAACAATTTATACATAGACGGCCATGAAACCCCATGGAAATGGACAGAAATTTCATCACATCCGAACATCACGTGGGAAATTATTGAATCAAATTTAACTTCACCTAATGGAATTTATATACCGTGGCGATGGTATATGGTATCATATCATCTTGATATTACATGGGATATCATAAATAAATATCCCGATATGGATTGGGATTGGGAAGTTATTACGCAACATCCGAATATTACATGGGATATTATTGTGTCAAATGAATTTCTTAGTAATGGTAAAAAAATCAATTGGTATTGGTCCGCCATCACATTCAATCCCAATGTCACATGGGATATTGTTAAAAATAACATTTATTTACCAAATGGAACCAAAATACCATGGTATTGGAAGAATATTTCATCATGGGATATGGTCACATTCGATATTATTATGGCTCACCGTGATTTGCCATGGTGTTGGGATGAGGTATCACGTAATCAAAACATAACACCAAAAATTGTTCGTGATAATCCATGGGTTAATTGGAATTGGCTATACTTGTCCGAGAATTCGATGGATCAACCATATTATAAATCACACTATCATAAAAAACATCTAGCTAATACTTTAGCCAATACTATCCGCGATGAGCTCGCAATGGTGGCATGCAATCCACAACGGCATCCCGCCAATTACCTTCCGACATGTGAGTTGCACGATCACCCATTTAATGGTTTAAGCCAGGAGGAATTGACAACATTGATTTAGTAATTAATTATTTTTTTTATCATATATTAATATTTAATATTTAATTAAAATTGAATTCAAATAATAAACCAAGGAACGATGTACACATTCTGGGATCTAATTTGTGATAACCCAAATAAACCATGGAATTGGGGTTGTATTTCATCACATCCAAATATCACGTGGGATATTATTCAGAACAATCTAGATAAACCATGGAAGTGGGAATATATTTCATGCAACCCAAATATCACATTGGAAAATATTCAGAATAATCGAGATAAATCATGGGACTGGTCATTTATATCCCAACATCCAAACATCACATGGGAAATCATTGAGACAAATCCGGATAAACCATGGAATTGGCATCACATTTCAACACTTTCAATCATCACATGGGAAATCATTGAGACAAATCCGGATAAACCATGGGAATGGTATTGGATTTCATATCATCCATATATCACATGGGACATCGTAAAGAATAACCTAGATAAATCATGGGATTGGATGTATATTTCAATAAACCCAAATATTACATGGGACATTATTCATGCTAACCCAGATAACCCATGGGATTGGGATTGTGTTTCACGAAATCCAAATATCACATGGGAAATCATTCAAGCAAATCCGGATAAACCATGGGTATGGTATTACGTTTCTCTAAACCCAAATATCACATGGGATATTATTCAGAATAACCCAGATAAACCATGGGTATGGAGTTGTGTTTCACTAAACACAAACATCACGTGTGATATTATTCAGGCTAATCCAGATAAACCATGGGATTGGTATTTTGTTTCTCGAAACCCAAGCATCACATGGGATATTATTCAGAATAACCCAGATAAACCATGGGATTGGTATATAATTTCATCAAAGTCATTTGTCACTTGTGATATCATTCAGAGCAATCTAGATGCACCATGGAAATGGGATCTCATTTCACAAAACCCAAACATCACATGGGAAATCATTCAGAATAACCCAGATAAACCATGGGTATGGATTTATATTTCACTAAATCCAAATATCACATGGGAAATCATTCAGAGTAACCCAGATAAACCATGGGTATGGATTTATATATCCAAACATCCAAACATCACATGGGATAATATTCGCGATAATCCAGATAAACCATGGGATTATCGGAACATATCATCAAATGTCATGGATCAACCATATTATAAATCACACTATCATAAAAAACATCTAGCTAATACTTTAGCCAATACTATCCGCGATGAGCTCGC
>JACCDW010569693.1_pt1 | contig 16952 bp, 22 predicted proteins | sample 7449781 | NCBI WGS metagenome assembly JACCDW01 (sample SAMN15323449, study PRJNA562643) | freshwater metagenome | isolation source: river surface water | place: USA:Blue River Watershed | collected 2017-08-18
AACTCATCTCCTTTTGTAATGCTTCTAAGGTGCGATACAGATATGGGGTTAAATCCAATCGCGGATCCGCAGCCATCGGTAAGTCCGGTGATTGCGGGTGGGGGGTCTGCATCATTCCTCCCACAAGGCGAGCAAATTGAGAATAAGCATTCTGCAATTCATTCACCATCCTGAACGGGAACCCAGATAACATCTCGGCCCTTTCCTCGTCCGTTTTAGACGGAAAGAGGTACTTCAGTGCTTCAATGCTATCAACACCTAATTCCTGAAGGTTCCTAACAACGATAGAGTTGTTAAGAATATCCTGCGTTGAATCTTCATACACAGGTCCAGTCCAGCGCCATAACATTGTTACGTCGCCATCGGGAATAAGGCCAATAACACCTGGTGGAATCATTTTTGTTTCCACGCAAGCCATCATGATTTCTTTAACTTGATCGTTAAATACTTTCATTGCTTCTTTGTAACCGTTGATGTCTGCTTCGCTTGCATCAACAGGCAGATCGACTGGTTTTTCAATACCAGCGGCAGCCGCTAACGACTGACGGAACATTTGCTCTTCCTGGTAAATAATTAATTCCAAGCAACGGCAAATGCCATATGTATAAATTGCGTTTGCTTTTTTCTTTGAAGTTGCAGAAACGCGGCCAAACAATGATTTGTACTCCGTTGCAGTCACGCCAGCAGAAATAGAAAGTTCGTCTACACCACCAAGTGCTGTGCGAATCTCTTCCCTATACTGACGAGCGAATTGATTTTGGTCACCAGTGATAGAATCTGGAACGATGTAACCAACTCGATCGTTTGGCTCCAGGTTTGCAATGATGCGTGGAACACGAATCTGTCCATCAACACCACGGCTGACCGGATCAGCCTTGAACATTGACGCACTTAATTGAGAAGGACTTGTAAAACCAGAGTTTGCTGCAATAGAAGGACGTTGAACAACAGAATCTCCACCGGCCTCAATTAAATCTGTCTTGGGACGAGAAGAAAGAAGGGTTGGGTTACCAAAGAACTGAACGTTCTTGCGCATGGTGCGAACCATTTCGTCATGCGTGACAATATGGTTGGCCATTGCATCAAATTCACCAACACCCTCATTAGCAAAGCCTTTGGGGTTGTTAAAGATTTCAACGCAAGGAATAAATCCAAGTGTATTTTTAAATGTTTTAGTTTTGCCTGTTACGGCATATTCAGGGAGATCAAAAGACAGCTCGCCTTCCGAATGAGTTTCTTTAATTTCTTTTCTTTTAATTGACAGACGGATGTATCGACGGGATCCGTTGCTATCCCCAATAGATTTACCAGTTAAATTTGTTTGATTAATATCAGCGCCAAATCCGCCTGGTCGACGAATCTTGTAGCTGTAGATCACCACGACTTCATCAAGCTCGCCGTCTACGTTGTAGAACGTACGGTATTCATGTTCTCGGAAATAATAGATGCGATAGTTGATTTTGGTTGGACGAATATAAAAAAGGCCCTTGCCATCACAAAGAAAATAATCCCAGATGGAATCCAGGCGAATATCAATTTGATTGTATTTAATTACACGATCGATAAAATCTTTGCGCTGATTGCCGAAGTTATCCTGGCTGGGAAAAAATTCAACACCCTGGCGGATGCCAAACATTTTCATCTGCGCCAAATGCGAGGCAACAACACCTGTATCGACAACAGTGGAGCTGTCTTTGTCGATGTAGGCATTAATAATTTCTTGAAGCCTAGCTTTAGCGTCAGCAGCCATTAAGTATTAACCTCACTATTTAAATTGATCTTAGCAGTTTTCTTTTGTTTCTTTTCAAGTAACCACCGGTCAAAAAAAGCTAGCTCCGCAGGAGAGAAAAGATCCGGGTGTTCCAGTGCCTGTTTAACTAGCTTTTTCTTTTTCATCAGGAAACAAATTTATTATGGAATCCGGCAGCAACTTGACCATATTGTGGGCCGGCATAAAATTGATCATTTAAAATACCTGCCATATTGCCAACGTCTCCTGGTAAACCGCCATATGCCAACGGAAGCTGTGGTCCTGCACCAGGCATGATACCCCGACGCATCAGCTCATCGTTGAGTTGTTGATTCTGCTGGGTACCGCCCTCGTAAAGACGCTTCAGCTGCTCGCCAGACCTGCCGCCAAGTGCTCCTGGACGCTTGTTAATTTCAAAGCTAGGGCTTCCAGCAAGCATGCCAGCTTGATTTCCCACCGAAGGAGCACCGTTGTAGTAACGAATCATTTTAATCCTCCAACACCTCGTAACCGGACATTTCATTAAGTCTACTCAATACAACTCCATCTCCCTTAATATTCCATTCAAGAATATCGTCCTCTTCCCAGCCAAGCTCCTCAATTAAATCGTCAGGAAATGTGATGAACAAATCACCGTTATCATCTTCCTGAACTTCAAGGATGTAGCTCATTTTGCCAAAAGCTTTTCAATTAGCTTATCAAGCTTAATATTGATTTGCTTAAAGTTGTCATGCATTGTTTGAATTTCCCTCAAAAAATCAACTTTCAATACGTATTCCAGAGGCATCCTGTTGATGGTATCTTCAAGTGATTTAATTTTTTCATCTTGACGATGTAGTTCTTCTTGCACATCCCTAACGCGTTCGTGTGCACGGTTTAAAAACTTATTCATAACCCAGCTCCCGCCTGTTACAGCAGAACCTACCGCCGTTATGACTAAGGCGAGATACTCGGGACCCACTTGACCAAAGCTTTTTTACCATTCTAATTTTAGTAATCAAACTGAAGTTGACTTTTTTTAGAAAGACCAGTAACCAGCCAAACCAGTGCGTCAACACAGTCATCGTGACTACTGACACCAAAGTTTGTAAGCTCTTCAAACATGTTTGTAAAATTTCGATAGCGGTTGAAGATAATTTTGCGATCTTCAAACATGCCCATGATTCCACGGAAACGAGCCAATTTATCTGCACGGAATCCTTTGACGGGATGCCAAATCAAGTTATAAAGACCTTCACCGTTTAAACACACACGTTTGAAGTCGGCCTCCAGAGATGCCTGGTACTGTACCGCCTCACTCCATACGTCACACGTTGAATATGTTGGGAAGTAATTACCATTCTCATCTTTTCCAAGTACACACCAATCATTGAGAAGTTCCTTGAGTGCATCTAGTTTTTCAAGGTTACCCATGACGCGCATCCGGCGGTAATCAATGATATGAATGTGATCGCCAATGCGTCCGCCAAGAACAAATACGGTGTAATCGTTTTTCTCCTTAGTACCAGCAGAGAGGTCAACTCCTACTCCCAAGGCATCAAACTCAGTTGCAATCTCAGCTTTAACCAACAGCTCTGGTGCAAGCGACAGTTCGTTTTGGCGAACAATTTGATTCATGTACTGGAAAGAAAAAGCAATTGGAGCTTGCCGCTTCTTTTCCTTTAAATAATCTAACGACCACATGTCGGGCCAATAGGATTCCTCTTCTCCTGTTTCATCGTTATTTAAAATTGCAGATAAAACAATCTGTGACCAATTGTTTTGTGGATTAAAGGTTGTGGCATGCACATCATCATGACGGAACCGTGTACCAAGGCAAATGGCCCTGCCACCCTCAAACATGGTGGGCGCAATCACAGCATTCCAGTTATCCTGCATGATTTTACGGATATCTGGATTAGCAATATCAGAAGCTGATTTGATAGGGTCATCGATGATGACCAGGTGAGAACGTTTTGAAGTCACCGAACCTTTAAGGCCTGCAGCGCAAAGTGTGAATTGTTCTTCACCAGTGGTGTCAATGCCTGCAAATTTATGGTCAATTGACCAGTACTCATTGCTGGTTACGTTCTTTAAAAGTTTTACGCAAGGGAATACTTCTTGGTATTTTTTGCTTTCAATAATGCGTTTAATTGTTGCCGACTTGGAGCGAGCAATATCAACCGTATAAGAAAGATAAAGAATTTGCAGTGTGCGTTTTGCGAGCGTATGAATGCCAATGGCCCAAGCCGTAAAAAGACCAAGCACTGTTGACTTAGCAGAACCCCGTGGACCTAACAAATCAATGTTGGGGCCAGCAATTTTAATAAGACAAGAACTGTCCTCGTTTGATACCAGGTGTCGATGCCAATTTTTGTGGTGCTGCGCTGGAGGCTTATCTGCTACGTACTCACAAAAGAAACCAAAATCCTCTTGTGCCTTCTTCAGTAAATCTTCGTTATTGCTTTTGCGGACTTTGTGATTTTTTGCAGCAGCCTGCGCATTCCGCCGATAAGCAAGATGAAGATGAGAAGGAGACATATGTATTCAGCTTTGACTGAATACTAGCTTATTTCTTTTGTTTACGTTTTTGCTCTTGGTATTTACGTGCTTTTTCTAATGCCGCTTTACGTTTTTCTTTATCATTCATCTCAGTGCCGTCTTCGTTTTTAGCTTCTTTTTTCTTGAAGTGCTCAAGAAGCTGGGGCGGCATTTTATTCTTAGGCATTTAATTAAATAGCGCGACGGGATGTTCCAGGGCCAAATTTAATCCCAGGTCGATCCGTTGTGGGACGTACTTCACGTGATGGTTGGGATGGACCACGATCACCCGATTCGTTTGGCTGGGGGCGCATACCAGTTTGCGGCCGGTTTCCAGCAAGAGGAATGTTAGTGCGTGTTGCGCCCATTGTTTAAGCTTTTTATGTATTTTAAAACAACTATTCGTCAAGCTGCATTTTTGCCCACACACTCATCGAGGCTTCATGCAATGGACCTTCAATTGGATCGTCTTTGAAGATCGCCATGAGTTCACGCATTGCACGGTCGGCACCGGCCATGAGTAAACCTTTGCGGTCCTTCATGGATGTAAATGATTCAACCTGTGCAATAGTGCTACGCAATTCTTTTTGCATCGAGGCAATACGCGCTACACCCACATCACGCTTGACGACGTAATTCTCAATATCTTCCCTTAGTTTTCTGATGTCTTCCTGCATCTCTCCAATTTCCATCAGGAGAGTTTTGCGGTGATCAGGCTTAGGATATTTTTGTTTTAACCAGGCGTCGCAGTAAGAAATCTCTCCGCGATAGCCAAGAAATCGCGCATAAAGATAACACTCCACAACAGAGTAGTTATCCTTGGCAAAACAAAGAAATGACTCTTGGGTAGAAGAGTCAAGATTATCTACCCAAGAATCAAAAATTTTAGAATCTATATCCTCGCTGGGACTGCTGATAATCTCGTTCTTCGTCGCGTTGTTTAAACTCTTGGGCTTGAGTGGTTCCTGCCCGAGTTTCTTCTGCTCCCTTTGCGATAGTTGCACGTTCTTGTTCTCCCTTATACTTGGCTGCTTTTTCGCCAAATTCAGCGCCAAGTTCTAAAGTAGCACGTGCTTCATCTGTAGCGCCGCCGTAATAACGATCTGCAGCTTCTTTTTTCAGACGCGATTTAGTTGCGTCATCAAGGCTGGTGTCAGCATCAATATCTGAAATGCGGCTTTGATAATCACCGCGATTTTTCTGATAATTGTATGCAGCACCAGCGGCGTCACGATAAGCCTGCAGGCGTTCTTCGTCGGACATTGTAAAGGAATTATAAGTTGCTCATCATGCCAGCAAGGCCACCAGCGTAAATATCACGACGGCCTTCAACAGACTTTTGACGCTGTTGCTTCATTTTAGAACCTTCAAGTTTACCAAGAAGACCCGAGAATTCTTCCATGTCAAATTTGGGACCGTATTCAGCTTGATACAGTTCACCTTCAAGCTGTTTTCTGGTTTCGGCATCAATATCTTTTTCAGCGCGAAGCGCTTTTAAAGCATCGGCAAGGTTGGCGTAATTGCCAAAACGGTTATTAATTGGAGTAGCAGACATGTTTAACGTTAAACACTAAATAAATTATAGCAACCCAGATTTTTATTAAGACCAGAATCCGGAAACCAGACTGCTATACACATTTGATTTAGAAGAAATTTCTGCAACTTCTTTAGTGCCTTTATTTTTAATTTTTTGAATGTCAGAATCAATTTGACCTTGTAGTTTAGTTAAACCTGAATTGTAAGCAAACTCGTCTCGTTGACGCATTTTTTGCCGCATTGCTTCAATCTCTTCCGGGCTGCCCGTAAAAGATTCAGCTAAATCACCAAATTTGAGTCCGACTGTTTTTTCTAAATCGGCGTCAAGCGTTGGAGAGAATTGACCAATTGTTGATACGGTGTACTTGCCAGTACTTTTGTACCAATCAGGGGCTCCATCTTTACCTTTTACTAACTCTTTTTCGGATGGTCCCAGGTAAGTGCGTAGATAGTTTTCATAGTAATTACCTCCTACGCGCTCTTTGTATTCATCACTGGCTTTAATCGAAGTGCCAATAGCGTCAAGATCAAGTTTTCCGCCTGATTTTTCAATTTCACCTAAGCGTTGTTTTAATTCTTGATCACTTGCTTCACGACCAAGTAGATCTTTAAATAAACGCTGAGTTAATGTTGTGCGCTGTGTTGGTAGCTGCTGTAGTTCATAGTTTTCAATATCAATAAGATAGTTAGAAACATCACCTGCTTCTAAGCCATATGTCTCTTGAAATTTTTTAACCGCTTCTTTGGCTCGTTCAGGAGTTAATGCACCAGTTTGTAGTTGTTTTTTAAAAATATTGGCATAAGTTCCAGCATCTTTAAGTCCTGTCGCTCGTAGCCTTGATTTTCGTTCTTCCTCTGCTTTGTCTGCAGCAATCTGTTTATTACGTGCGTACGCAAGATCAGCTGCTTGCTGCTCTTTAAAAGCACGTTCTCCAGCGCTTTCTTGCGGCGCTTGTACAGTTGTGTTGCTACTGCCGTACATATTTATTCTCCAAATTTTTTCTTAAACAAAATCCGAGTTTCTATGCTTATTTCTCTCATCTTACTATACCCCTGAAGGACGAATGCTGAGTAAGGCAAAAACTCGTAAATAAAATCACGCAATACATGATAATAAATTTTATCGGTTTCATCACCTTTTTCAAGAATATTGCTATCAAGCCAAGCATTCCAAATAACGGCATGAAGGCCATCAAATTTTTCTCTATGTGAAAGATAAAAAGAATTGTGTGGAATTTCTACGAGTAATAATTCAATAACATCTAGACAATCTTTTCGTGATACGGAAACGTCTTCGTCGAACAAATCATCTGCAATGCGTGCAATTTTACCCAAAGCAAATAAATATTTTTGCGCTTCTTGATTGTCTCCGCAAATTTTGTCGATTATGTAAGCAACTTTTTTATCGTAGTCAAAACGCTCGGCAGGCGTAGACATTAGATTGTCGCATTTTTTAAATACTAACAAATATTGAGTTTATGCTGTTTGCGTCCAGGCTGGATTTGTGTATCGCGATGCATTAAATACAGGTGCACCAAACATTGCATCTGTAATCGCACGGCGTTCTAATGCGCTTTCGGCTAACGCACCTGCCCTGCGGCGAGCAGAAAGCTCACGAGCGGCTGGAGAAAGCTCATCCATAAATTGTTGTTGGCGTTCTTCTGAACGAAGGAAACGTTCTTGTGGCTCAAAGAAAAGGTTTTCATATTCCCGTGCGCGTTTTTGAGTTTGATATGCGTATTCAGGAGCAACAATAGTATTCCATTGATTTTGTTGCGCGCCAAAAAGTGCAGCCCGTCTTGCTTCCTCGGCTTGCATCTTGCCCAAATTAGCGGCAAGTTGACGGTTTGCAGCTTCTTGCCGACCGCCAAAAATGCCGCCTAATACACTACTGCCAAGTGTGGCAGCTGCCATCCATGGAAATGCCATACCTGATGCTCCTGCTCCGCTTTTAGCTGCGTCTAAACTTTTGATGCCACTGAGTTTTAAATTAGCTCCAGTGCCAAAATCTATTCCCGAGAATGGGGAACCACTGAAACTATTATAGAACTCATTACCAAAAGCCATTTAATTATTAAAAGTAACGTTGACCAACTTGTGGAGCAACACGTGGCACCGCTTGTAATCCAGCAAGATATGCATTACCAATATTACCAACGGCCTGACCAATGTAATCAGGGCTTACGCCATAGCCTCCAAATGCAGCACGTGCAGCCTGACCAAGGTTGCCAATGATGTCATTAGTCATGCGATATCTCATCTGCTGCTCACCACGAGCTTTATCAAAAGCAAGTTGCTGATTTAAAATTTCTTGCCGGGCTTGTGGTGTATTCCAAGACATTGCTAAATCAATTAATCGCTCACCAGTAGGATCAATAGATTTTGTACGCTGCATGAGTGAATCACGCAAAAATGCCTGATCTTCTTTGCTGGCGTTTTTATATTCAGGAGAATTAATTAACTCAGATGCGGACATGGCTTCACGCCATTTACCGGCCATTGGAGTAACTGATGCCATAACAACCTCCTATCAGCCCATAGGACCGCGAATAGCACCAGTCTGGAGCACAGAAGCAGCGTAGGGATTGGAGGTGAGCATCTGACCTGTCAGAGCGCCGCCGACGTTCATGGCTTGGCCAGCAAGCTGCATACCACCAAGGTTGCGTTGCAGTTGGGCGGTAAGACCAGCAAGCTGTTGATTCATCTGCATCTGACGACCCACATCCCGATCCTTCATTTTATTCACCACCTGGTAACTACGCTCCATGGCTTCAGCTGGTGCGTTAACACCAAACTGTTTTAAAGCCATAAGTTGATTGTATTCCTGCTGAGACATACCACCCAGGCCAGCTTCTTTGCCTGTACCAGCAGCAGTGCCTGCTTCGCGCTGAGTACCTGCAATTGCTGCTGCAGCGTCACCAACGGCTGTCTGTGTACCACCGACTAATTGACCAAGTCCACCTTGTACACCACGGCCAAGCTGGGAGCCAATGCTGCCGCTCAGTAAACTACCACCAATCTGTGCACCTAAACGGAGATAGGGATTGCCAATACCAGAAGTAAGACCACCAAGTAACTTGCCTCCAACAACAGTGCCAACACCTGCACCAATGCCACCGGCAAGATCGCCTTGAAGAGCAGAAGAAACCGCAGTTGCAGCGCCAGCGCCATACCGTGCGCCTTTAGTATCAACTGCAGTGTTTACAGCACCGCCAAGAAGATTTAACAAATTTTGAAAAAGTCCCGGATCTGCCGATGTAGTCCCAGGGGGCAGTTGGGGTGTACCTTGGGCCATGAATACGTATTATTTTCTTGGTACTTTAATTTTATCAGCTTATATTTTGATCGTATTGCGTTGTTGAAGGATATGTTGGGCGATTGGCGCGGGCAATAACTTCATTGGCAACGTTACCAAGAAGTACACCACCAACAGAACCAGCAAGACCTGCTGCTGCACCACGAACTAAACGTTGTGCTGGAGTACCTGTTCGCGGAATTTGTGCATCGCGCTTTAAGGAAGCTTTTGCCGCAATCGAACCGCCAGCAAAACCTGCGACCATGGGAATACCCATAGGGAAACCAAGCATGCGAACCTCGGGCTTACCTTCCAGGTTTTCCATTGTTCCTTTGATAACACCAAGCCCAAGTAGGCCCTTGTCTTGGTATAAGAAACGTTGGTAATTTGCGTAACGCTCTGGTGTTAAGTCAGGAATTTCTTGTTTAGCAGTTGCATATTTTAATGGATCACCAGTACGTCCAAGGAAGAAACGTTCAAACATTTCTGCCCCAGGCTGGGTTGTAGTACGTCGATCTTCTGCGCCAACCTCTGCATAACGTTGGGCATAACCCCTAGGCCTGAATTGTTCCTCAGGGTTTGTAATGTCATACGTACCAGCAACAGCAATAGCTGGCAAAGCAATACTTGCTTTAACCAATGACTGGCCAGTGGGAGAAGCCGTATAGTTTCCCATGTATTTATCACTGGCAAATTGTGAAACGGCAACGGGATGGTTAAGTCGCCACCAATATGTACGCGTTCCATCATTGGCGACATCCACTAAGAAACGCGATGAATAAGCGCCAAGGAATTCAACAGGATCTTTCTTAAAAGAAACACCTTGTCCCCTGACAGCTTGGCGATAGCGAGGATCAAGAATGCTTTGACCGTAACCCGTATTGCGAATTAGTTGGCGTTGAGCAGCATCTGCCTTACGTAATCCAGAAGCATAGCTTTGCGCAAAAGGTTGGACCTTTTCGGCAAGGTTGTAAGCAATATCAGTTAAACCTTGGGTAGCACGAGCAAACATTAGATTGCACCTCGTGATAAACCATAAGGATCTAAAACATTAGGCGGAATATAAGATGATTCACCAGTTAAAACACGATTGGGTAAACCTTGTAATTGGAATTGAGTTCCAGGGACATTCATTTCTTGCTGTAAATTATTTACCGCAACGCGTTGTACATCTTGCTGAGCAGCAACTTGCTGTTGACCTTGAGGTTGATAAGGTTTTTGCATGCCTGCCATGATCATTGATGTACCAATCGGCGTAAGCGTAAGAGCAACATCTTGCGCCATTGATGGCCTATAGATTTTGTCTGTTACTGTTTCGCCTTTGCGATTAACATGGGTCAGCATCCCAAGGCGCCCTGGAGCAAACCTACCTGCCAAAGCAAGACCGCCTGCGCCTAATCCCAAATCAAGGGCTGTAGCACCAGCAGCTTGAAGAGGATCTCCTGTTCCAGCCAAAGTAAGGCCACCTGTTACCAAGGCATTGGGAAGCAGTACTTCGGCAATCTGACGTGCTCCTGTTCCCGCCAAGGGTTGTGCTGCTTGTGCAACAGATTGGACTTGAGCTACACCAGGACCTGTAACACGTACTTGCTGTACAGGTGGCGTACCAATACCAACGCGTCCGAGACGTGCCTTAAGCGAGTTAAGGGCAGTTCCTAAATCTTTAAGCACACTTGGACGCACTGCCATATTAATTACCTTTTATTTGATTATATTTCAGGCAAATTTAAGCCTGGGCCTCCTCTTCTTTTTCAACTTTTGCACCAGCGGTTTCATCTTCTTTTGTTGTAAACTCTTTTGATTTAATAACTTGTTCTGCCGTTGGGTCTGCACCAGAATCTTCTTCTGCTTGTTTTTTGGCACGCATTGCCAAAAAGTTTTGAGGATCCGGATTATTAATATTTGGCATTGTTTTAACCAAGTCTTCATCCGGGCTGCGCACCGGGCTCAAAGTAAATTTTTCAATCCACAATGAATTAAAGTCTGGATCTTCACGAAAAGAACGAGTAATTGGCCTGCCTACATTAAAGTCATATCCTTTTTCTGGATCATCGGGATTAAATCGTCCAATGCCAACAAAACCTTCAGATTGTTGTGGATTGTCTGGATCAACAAATCCCTTGCGTGGATTAAGAATTCTTTCTCGCGCACGCATGCGACTTACAAAATCAGTTGAAGTAAAGTGCCCGTAATTCCAGGGCGACTCTTGTCCAACGCGCTCCGCCGGGACTCGAAATAATTCGTTGTAATTTAATTTTCTTGTACGTTCAAAAGTACCGTCAAAATAATCGGAAGCTTCTAAACGTGCGTCTCTAGGCATGGCGTATTACTTGTCTTGTTTTTTCTTGTTGTGTAATCCTACTAGTGTTTTGCGAAGGTTTGCTTGTTTCACAGTTTTTTCATCATATTTATCAGGATTAGACAAAACATTTTCCTGAAGCTGTGCAGTGGTGATACCTTTCTTTTTGGCTTTAGCAGTGAAGGCGCCTTCCTTCATCTGCATCCCCTGAATCCACTTTTTCTTTTTCTTTTCAGCCATTATGTTTTCTAAGTTTTTTTTATTTTATCAAGGCTCTGCGCGATAAGTCCTCATAGGACCACCACGCCTAAATGCAGAGCGCATTAAATCATTCTGCCAATCTTCTCCGCCAATGCCATAACGAGGAATGTTGGTTGCAATGTTGCCAGAGTAATCAGGTGCTTGGCGAAGAGGTGTCATGCGGGGATAAGCAACACGTTGACCAATTGAGGTTGGTTGGATAATTTGTTTACCGCCAGCACCAATAATCGGATCTTCGTAATAACCACCAATACGAGCTAAACCAGGTGATTGGGTTAGAGGGCCAATAGGAGAAGGCTCCTGACCAGTTACATATGGTGTTATTGGTGATGGATTATATGCAAGACCACCAGAGCTGTAATAACGAGTTTTTTCTCCAAGGCGAGTTAAGTCCATATATTTGGGAAGGGTGCCCATATCCCTACGAGCAGGATCAGGTCTACTTGGTGTTTGAAGCGTTGCAATTACGGTGCCACCTGGCATGTCACCAATGAATGGGCTGATGGGTGCAGCAACACTCCGGCCTGGGCGATATTGAGAGTAACCAGTGCGCTTGCTAGGTTCTTGGCCAGGGAATCCCAGGGATCCTGCAAGACTCAGAGGAGAAACGCGAGGGCCTTGTTGTGGTGGTAACAGAGGACCCGGCTCGCGTCCTGGGGTGACGTAAGTTTCTGGTGTGCTAATTGCTTTTTGCTGCAGACCACCAGCGAGAGCATCCGCTAAGAAATTTTGGGCATTCTGTTCAACTTGTGCGGCAATTGCACGATTACGCTGGGTGCCAGCAACGTTATAAACGGTGCCAATAACATCGGGGTTGTCTTGAGTCAGGTATCTGCGTCCAGTAGCAGTTTCAACTGCACCTGTGATGCGAGGGCCACGAATTACAGTATTGGCTTTGCTCTTTCCAGTAAAGATTACAGGGCCCGCTGCTTCGGCGGCAGCACCGGTGTAAACGTCAGGAGCGCCAAGGATTGGGCCAATGTCTCCTTCTTCATCAGAAACGTAGCCCGTACGTAATTGTTGAACAGAAGGATACTGAGGCAGCGGCTCAGATGGTTCAACAATCATGCCACGGCGCAATGTCTCCATAGACCGAGCAACATCTTGTGCGGGGCCAGGAGCAAGTGTGGGGCGTTGATTACGAGCTTGATTAAGAATTTGGCGCGAGAGATCAACAGAAGCTTGGGCGCGTTCCAAGGCGTTTAGTTGAAGTTGAGTTGGTTCTACGTTATAGGTTGCACGTGAACGCAATACTTCAGACGCAAGGCGAGCTGTTTCTGCTTCCAGGGGGGTGCGCGGTTGGTTGCTTGCCAGGGCTTGCTGATCTTTTTGAAGGATGTAAGTTAACTCTTCGTCAGAAGCACTACGCAAACGATTGAGATTCAGAGCTTTTTCTTTAAATTGTGGACCTTGTTCTTGGCGTGCTTTTAAACCCGTATCTGCAGAAGCAAAGCGTCCGGCTGCATCAAGGTAAGTAATATCACCTGTAATGCCAGGTTTGCCACCACGCAGCTGCCTGCCACGCATAGTGGTTTCAATAGGTGCAACACCACCGGTCAAAAGTGATTCAATATCTTCACCGATTTCACCAGGTTGTGCACCAAGCAGTTCCTGACGTTGACGGGCGTTATCAACAAGTTTTAATTGGTCATTTAACTCTTCTCGATATTGTTTATTAAATTTAGCTGCAAATTCTTGTGGCGATACTTGAGGGCTCACTTGCTGGCCTTCAAGTTTAATTTCGTCCAGGATTTGATTAGCCTGATTACGCAGTGCTAAAGCACGACGAATGCGTTGATTGACTTGTTGGGTTTGAATTGCATTTTCAGCAGAGTAGTCATAATCAAGATCAACTTCTTGTGCGCGGAGATAACGTTTGCCTTGCTCAACAAGTTGGTTGATACGTCCTTCACCTTCAGCTTGATCAACCGGAAGTCCATCAGTGAGAGATGCTGCTACCTGATTGATGGGTTCATCTTGCTCCATACCCTGGATACGGCTTTGCTCAGCCATTTCCTCCAGGAGATCCACTTGACTCATGTCAAGATCTTCATTGCGCTGGAGTTGTGACTTAACTCGACCAGTCATCTGATCTTCTGAAACGTTAATTGCGTTGGCAATTTGATCGTTCAGGAATGCTTGAGCGTTTTTCTGTTTTGTTACCAGGGATTCGGGTTTAACTTGCTCAACTGCCACAATTTGCTGTGGGGCCATGGCAGCTTCCGCCTGGATCTCAGCTAATACACGTTCGCCTGCGCCTTGAATGGTGGCTTCTTGCGCACGAATTTTGCGAGCAATGTCACGTTGACGATTTAACTCACGTTCCATGAGTAATTCGTCGGCACGATCAGCAATCGGAGCGACTTCTTCAACGACTTCAGTTAAATATCCGGCAGGAGTACCGGTTTTTTGGAAATAACCCGCAATAAAGTCCTTAGTACCAGGAAGTTGACGCGTTGCTGCGCTTGGTGTGATGTCAGATACCGCAACTTCAGTGATTTCAGCCGGAACAATGCCAGCTTGACGGGGAGTACGGGTAATTTCACCGCCAGGCTCCCGGCCACGCAGTAAACCACGGGGTTCTGTACCAGTGAGTTGGCTGATGTCCGCTAATTGCACCCCACCACGCCTGGAACCAGCAGGTCGTGGGGTTGGTGTGGGGGCAGCAGTAGGAGTTGGGGCTGGACGGGATGGTGCAGGACGCGACGGTGGGGGTTGAGTGCGTCCAGCGGCACGATAAACGTTCCCAAGATCCTCAAAATCAACCTCTTGTACCCCTTGAGCCGCAGCACGACCCACATTGCCCATACGTACGCCACCACGGCGACCTAATGCCGCTACACCAAGGGCGCCAAGACCAGCTACTGCAGCACCAAGGCCAAGGGCATTGAGCAGATTGGAGGATTCCGCTTGCTTTGTTTCGGGTGATTTGAGTTGATTGCGACGCCATTCCGCAACTTGAGGCGCAATACGCGCTTTAGCTTCCGGATCTTCTACAACGGGAGTACCTGTTGCGCGACTAAATGCGTAAAAATCGGCGTCGGATAGTGCCATTAGGTTTATTTGTTACTTATTTAGAGCCTTAGGTTTATTTTATTCGATAAAAACCCAAGGAATATAAGGTGTATAGTATATGAAGGGTTAAATAAACACGAAAGATCCCGATGAACGACGAGGATCGTCTTAAAAAAGTAGAAGGTTTAACCGCCATTAAATCCCGTGCGGAAAAAATGGCGTCTGAAGGGGCTGATGCTTTTACAGTTCGTGATTTTATTAATGAAGGCGCAAAGAAACTTGCGTTCCAGCACCCTGATGTAGATGCTTTTCGTAAGGCGGCCGTCGCTGCGGCCCGCCAAGTAAAAAAAAAGATCTGATCAATAATTAAAAGAAAATAACCTACGCGCAATTTTGTCTAAATCCTTGGGCAAAGTCGTGTTTTTAATGACATTTTTAGGATTTTAACAAATTTTAGAAAATGTAATTTTCAATAAAAAGTTTGTTGTGTAGCATTTGTATAGTCGGATAGTAAGCATCGGTATTTCTGGGTATATTTGAATTTTACAAATTTATATTTTGGTATTGTTCCAGGGTTTAATTACACGTTTTTTCTGCGGCAACGTGAAGTTTTGACCCTCAAAAGGCTGATGGTTACTCGATTCTTCTCCACCCACCCTCCCGAGAGGGAATACGGGAAGAAAAAAAGAAAGGGGGTGGTGTTAATAAATGTAGTAGCAGAGAGAGTGAAAGGAAGCCTGCTGCGATTGAAGGTTAACAGCCGCTACGCGGCCACCCACCCTCCCAACGTAAGTGAAGAAGGAACAGCCGCTACGCGGCCACCCGCCCTCCCGCCATATTCACCTAGTTAACTGTAGTGAAGTGTAGATTAACCTACGCTATAATCCCTAACCTTCCATTATATCCTAGGCTAGCTCGCGGGAGATGGGAGAAAGAAGACAGTTGTAATTGAGAATTATATGTTGAGAGATTGAAGGTATGTAATTGAAGAAGATGAAGATTGTGTAATCAGTGATCGGGGGCTGCGCATCCGTAACACGCAGATGTTCCACTACTCAGCTCAACACAATGGTCATTAGCTGCACTTATGTAACTGATGAAGCTGTCTATGAGTTCCAGGTGAACAAGACAGAAGATTGCGCTCGTGTAACTAAGTGGGTCCGTAAGGGCGCACGTGGTTATGACAAGAGCACAAGCATGACTGTTGCGATGGCAAGGCAACTTGCTAAGCAACTACAGACCAAGTGAGTAATAGCTCCCTGCCAGGTGCAATGCCTGGCTCGGTCATTGCCTCCAGCGGAGATAGGCACCGCACACACGGAGAACACCGTGACCAACACTACTGCAGCTACGCTTCCTACCAGGGAAGAGTTAGCTGGTACGGCTTACGATCTCATCCAGTTCTGGATGGAATCAGGCCACTCGCAGCTGCTAAGCCGTGAGCAAGCACTTGAGATCGCCGCATGGGGTCTCAAGATTGCTGGCGAACGCGAGCTGGAACACCAAGTTCTTGCGGAGCTTGTAGAGCTTCCCGAGAACTACGGCTGATCCGTCAAAGCGGGAGAGGAGGTGCAATCCCTCCTCCAGCTATTGCCTACAGCGGAGATAGGCACCGCACCACAGCACAACACCATGGCTGTACGTAAGACCATTGCTCAGCAACTCTCCAAAGCTGCTAAGGCTCTGGAGAATGATAAGAGCAAGGAGAAGCTTGGCGTTGCAATGTTTACTGCAAGGGTTGCATTGGCGAATGCCATCATGCCCAAGCAATTCAACATGCCGACCAAGAAGAACTGATCCATTTACTGCTGAGTACCAAGCGTGATGCTGGGGATCGAATCCCCACTCAGCTATTGCCAGCCGCCAAGGCTGGCCTACATCACAACACATGCGTACTTTCTTCATCTCCTTCAGCACTGCAATGACTGCTGGCATGATGCTCATTGCTCCAACCATTGCTCATCACTTGCATGAGGCAACTCTCAAGCAATGTGTAATGCATGATTGGCCAGCGCACCAGGCTGAAGCACATCTTAAGTTCTGCGCTGATTACATCAAGCAGAACGGCTAATTCGTTCAAGCGAGTGGCAGGGTGCAAACCCCTGCCTAGCTATTGCCTTCAGTGGAGATAGGCACCACACAACCAGGAGATTCCTGTGGCAACCATGGCTACTATCCATACTCTTCAGCTTACAACTGAAGAGATTTTTGTCCTTTACCACGCATTAAATGATGCGTTGTCAATGGCAGAAGCTTATGACGAGCATGGGTGTGTG
>JACCDW011393067.1_pt1 | contig 16952 bp, 19 predicted proteins | sample 7449781 | NCBI WGS metagenome assembly JACCDW01 (sample SAMN15323449, study PRJNA562643) | freshwater metagenome | isolation source: river surface water | place: USA:Blue River Watershed | collected 2017-08-18
ATGTACGTTTCGTGTTCATGTGACTCCTTCATTTGGTTAGAACAGCTGTGACTTTAGCTAGCGATTGTGACGGTACTGTGACACATATGACAGCCCATGCCGGGGTCAAAGGTTCAATAATTCAAGTATTATTGAATTATGAAGAAACAAACTATTCAAGAAACACACGTAGTTGAAGCCTTGGCGGCCCTGGCGCAAGGCCAGCGTTTGCGGGCCTTTCGGGCTTTGGTGGTGGCAGGTGCCGAGGGCTTGACACCCAGTGCCTTGAGCGCCTTGCTCGACCTCGCGCCCAGCGCCTTGTCGTTTCACCTCAAAGCCCTGAGCCACGCGGGCTTGGTCAGCGCCCAAGCCAGTGGCCGCAACCTGATTTACCGCGCTGAGTTTGCACGCATGAACGACTTGCTGACCTACCTCACCAAAGACTGTTGCCAAGGCCAATCGTGCGCCGTGGTGCCAGAGACATCGAAAACCTGTTGTTAATTTTTCAAAGGAAACACCATGAACGTTGAACAATTTTTAGGCCTCTTGGAAGCCCATCCACAACAAGCCTTGCGCATTGTGTTGCCCAACGGCAAAGCAGTGGCACCGCACTTTCACATCACCGAAGTGGGCCACGTGGCCAAAAGCTTCATGGACTGCGGCGGCACACGCCGCAAAACCGAGAGTTGCCTGCTGCAAACCTGGGTGTACAGCGATGTGGATCACCGTTTAGAAACCGGCAAGCTCGCCAACATTTTGCGCATTGCAGGCGATGTACTGCCCTCACTTGATTTGCCTGTGGAGATTGAGCACGAAGCAGGCGTGGTGTCGCAATACCCCATCACCGCCGGCAGCAGCGATGGCCACACCTTAACCTTGACCACGGGGCTCAAGCACACCTCTTGCTTGGCCATGGATGTGTGCTGCGCACCCGCCGCTGCGGTTGCGGTTGCGGCAACTGCGCCACTGACCACTGCCGAGAAACCACGCGTCAAAGCAGGCTCTTGTTGCTCGCCCACCAGTGGCTGCTGTTGAGCCTGACACACGTTTGAAAAACTTCTTCTTTATCTTTCACACCTTTACCCTGTCACATCAATTATGACCACCTTGAACGTCCTCTTTCTGTGCACGCACAACTCGGCCCGCAGCATCTTGTCGGAAGCCTTGCTCAACCACATGGCCACCGGTGCCAGTGGCACACGCTTCAAAGCGTATTCGGCTGGCAGCAGCCCGCGCGAGAACCAGCAGCCCAACCCGCTGGGGCTTCAAGTGTTGAAGTCAGCTGGCATTGACACCTCGTACCTCAGCAGCAAAAGCTGGGACGAATTTGCCAAACCCGACGCGCCTCACATGGACTTGGTCATCACCGTGTGCGACAACGCCGCTGGCGAGGTTTGCCCCTACTGGCCAGGCCAACCCGCCACCGCACACTGGGGCTATGCAGACCCATCTGCGGTTGAGGGCACGGATGAAGACCGCTTACAAGCCTTTCGCCACACCATGTACTTGATTCAAAAACGCTTGCAACTATTGGTGGACTTGCCTGCCGACAAACTACAAAAAGCCATGTTGCAACACACGGCCAAAGAACTCAGCCAGGTGCATGCATGAACTTCTTTGAACGCTATCTCACCGCCTGGGTGGCTTTGTGCATCGTGGTCGGTATTGCTTTGGGGCAGTGGCAGCCTGAACTGTTTCAAGCCATTGGCAGCTTGGAATACGCGCAAGTCAACTTGCCTGTGGGCTTGTTGATTTGGATCATGATCATCCCCATGCTCATCAAGGTGGACTTTGGCGCACTGCACGAAGTGCGTCAGCACATCAAGGGCATTGGCGTGACGCTGTTTGTCAACTGGTTGGTCAAGCCGTTTTCGATGGCGCTGCTGGGTTGGTTTTTCATTCGCTATTTGTTTGCGCCACTGTTGCCTGCAGACCAGATTGACAGCTATATCGCCGGCCTGATTTTGTTAGCCGCAGCACCCTGCACCGCCATGGTGTTTGTTTGGAGCCGCCTGACCAACGGCCACCCTTTGTTCACGCTGTCACAAGTGGCCTTGAACGACGCGATCATGGTGGTGGCGTTTGCACCACTGGTGGCTTTCTTACTCGGGCTATCGGCCATCATCGTGCCTTGGGACACACTCATCACCTCGGTGGTGTTGTACATCGTCATTCCGGTGGTGTTGGCCCAGCTGATGCGCAAAGCGCTGTTGGCACAAGGCACCGACAAGTTCGATGCAGTCATGGCACGCATTGGCCCATGGTCGATTGCTGCGCTGCTCGCCACGCTGGTGTTGTTGTTCGCGTTCCAGGGTGAGGCGATTTTGAAGCAACCTTTGGTCATTGCTTTGTTGGCGGTGCCCATCCTCATCCAAGTGTTGTTCAACTCAGCTTTGGCTTATTACCTCAACCGCGCGCTGGGCGAATCGCACAGCGTGGCCTGCCCTTCGGCACTGATTGGTGCGTCTAACTTTTTCGAGCTGGCTGTGGCTGCGGCCATCAGCTTGTTTGGCTTTGAGTCAGGCGCTGCACTGGCCACGGTGGTGGGCGTGCTGATTGAAGTGCCCGTCATGTTGCTGGTGGTGCATGTGGTGAACCGCAGCAAAGGCTGGTACGAGCAGACGCCTTGAATGACCACCGCCGCCCCAAGGTCGGTCTGAATTTCTAGAATGCGACATGCGTTTGTTTTTGAATATTCTGGGTTTTCAAACCGCTTGGTGGGCGTGCATCGCGGGGGTTGGAAGCGGCTTTGAAATACCCACCTTGCTGTATGGTTTGGTGCTGGCGGGGCTGCACCTGCGCTTTGCACACCAGCCTCAGCAAGAGGCCAAGCTTGCCGCGATGGCGCTGGTCGTTGGCATGGCAGTGGACACACTGCTGCAAATGGCATCGGTCATTGGTTTTTACGGCTGGGCCCTTGGCCCCTTGAGCCCGTTTTGGTTGTGGCTGTTGTGGGCTTTGTTTGCCATGACATTGAACACCTCTTTGGTGTTTTTACAAAACCACACCCTCTGGCTGTCAGCGGCGGCGGGGCTGGTGTTTGGCCCGCTCACCTACTATGCTGGGGCACAACTGGGCGCCGCATCATTTGACAACACCCCGGTTCACTTGGGCGCGTTAGCCATAACTTGGAGTCTTGCGCTTCCTGTGTTGGTCTATGCGGCTCAGCGCATGTTCACACCCAGCACAGACACATCTCACATAGACAACCTCAAAGGCACACCATGATGCAACGTCGCACGCTTTTACTCAGTGGCATGGCCACCACCGCTCTCGCCGGCCTCAGCGGCTGCGCCAGCCCCACGGTCGACGATTACGCCAGCCAAAAACCGGTGCTCGATTTGCGCACCTACTTCAACGGCATGATGGATGCCTGGGGCATCTTCACCGACCGCAATGGCAAGGTGGTCAAGCGTTTCACCGTGGAGATGAAATGCCAATGGCACAACGACCAAGGTATCTTGGACGAAGACTTTGTCTACTCGGACGGCACGAAAGAAAAACGGATTTGGCAACTCACCGACAAAGGCCATGGCGCTTATGTGGGCACCGCTGGCGATGTGGTGGGCACGGCAGAAGGTCAAACCAAAGGCAATGCTTTCAACTGGCGCTACACCCTGGCTTTGCCCGTGGACGGCACGGTGCTGAATGTGCAAATGGACGACTGGATGTATTTGATGAACGACCGCGTCATGCTCAACAAAGCACGTATGACCAAGCTGGGCATCCACTTGGGCGATGTCACGCTGTCCTTCACGAAGAGGGCTTGACACCGTGGTCTTTCAAAAATTCACGCTTCGCTTGTGGTGTGCATTGAGTCTCGTGGTGGCTTACGCAACAACAAGTACCTCCGCTCAAGCCAGCGAGATGTCAGACAAACTGCAATCCCCCGACTACGTTTTGCTGATGCGCCACACCCGAGCCCCGGGCAACGGCGACCCTGCCAACTACAGCTTGGATGACTGCACAACGCAACGCAACCTCAGCAACGAGGGCCGCAAACAAGCGGTAGCAGCGGGCCACTGGCTCAAAAAACAAGGCGTGCCAACTGCCAACGTGCACACCAGCGCCTGGTGCCGATGCAAAGACACGGCAGAGCTGTTGAAGTTGGGGCCTGTGACGGTTGAGCCTGCTTTGGCTTCATTTTTTGATGACATGGCGCGAGCCAAAACCCAAAACCAAAAGCTGGAAAAATTCATTGCCGCCCAACTCAAAACCAAAGGCAAACAAGCGCTGGTTTTGGTGACCCACCATGTGAACATTTATGAGTTCATGGGCGAGAACATTGCCTCGGGCGACATGGTGCTCGCCAAAGTCGACTCACACGGCAAGATGGTGGCCTACAAGCTCATACCCCGACCTGACTAAAGGCGCCACAGGTTTGGCCAATCCAGCTTGGCATGGGCTGCTTGTCGCTGAGGTCAACATAGCGCGGCAAAAAGTAACCGCATCGCTTGATGTTGCGAACGGGCAGCAAATCGTGACTGATTTTTCTGCGCAGTCGATGGATGTAGACCTCCGCAGCCGAGGTGTTCAAGGCCATGTTGTCTGGCGCAATGTCTTGGAGCAAGCGCTCTTTGGGAATGATTTGCCCTACGCGCTTGAGCAAGATGTCCAACACCTGCGCTTCACGCGGCGTTAAATCCAAGGCCACGCCCGAGACGCATGCTTGCTGCGTCGCGTGGTTGAAACTCAACGCGCCGTAATGACACACCGACGCGGTCATACCTTGGCGACGCCGCGTCAAAGCCCGAACTTCTGCACAAAAAATGGCCTCATTCAATGACTCGGGAAGACAGCGGTCAAAACCTGCATCTAACAAATCGGGGGCAAACACCATGTGGTGGTCTGGCACCAGCGCGAGAGTCGCAGCGCGCTGTGCACCACACCGGTCCGGCATCAAAGTGCTGGCCAAGTCCATCACCGTGGGGGTGGGGTGGACGACCATCAGGTCCAAGTGGCGCGAGCGCCAGCGCATTGAATCATTCGACAGTGCACCATAGCGCGCCACCTTCGCGCCCATGCTGTCAAGTGTGTGTCGCAGCTTGTGCGCCAACACATCGTCTTGCACAAAAAGCGCCACATCACACATAGCTTGCACCTCCCTGTACACGTTGGCGTGCAATGGCAGACACACCTTGTTGGTTGAGCATCCACTGCACCGGCTCGGCCGACAGCTGCACCGCCAAGCGCGTGGTGTGTTTATGCACAGCACATGCAGGTGGCTGACGCAACAGCGCCAGCACCCACGGCGGCATGACATCAAAGGCGCTTTGCAAAATCAGCGCCATCCAAGGCTTGTCCCACACGTCCACAGGGTAGGCCTGAATGACTTGGAAAATGTCTTGCGCCCGCGCATCAAAGCTCAGCACGTCGGCAAAGCCCAGCAACTCAGCCTGCATGGCGGCATAGGTCACAGGCAAATCGGCCGCACCCAGCAAGTGCCCAACGCGGGCCATCTCTGCGATGTATTGATCGCAGGCTTGTGGCGACAGCGGTTGCTTGGCCAAGTGTTGGTAAGCCGCCAAAAACGAAGTGACCTCGACCAAGTGCACCCAGCGAATCAGCTTGGGCTCTTTGGCCAGATAGGGTTGGCCTTGCAGGTCGATGCCACGGATGTTGGCGTGGATGGTGTTGACGCGGCGAATGGCATTGAGTGCCATGGCTTCGCTGCCATAGGTGGTGGCCGCCACAAAGTAAGCTGTACGCCCCAAGCGCTCTTTGAGCTTGTGGCGAAAGTCCGAGTGGTCCCACACCGCAGCCAAGGCACGCGGATGCAAAGACTGCACGATGAGCGACGACAAGCCGCCCACCATCATGGCGGTGAAATTGGCATGCACCTGCCATGCCACAGAGTCAGGACCAAACAAACCTGGGTCGCCCTTAGGCGTTGCAAAGTCGTCCAGTGATGCAGTCGAACCCGTGATGGCACGCACACGTTCACCGATGGCGTTGAGCGCCAAGGTTTTGAGTGCGTGGGCAAGAGACATGGTGGGCACTGGAGGCGGCTCAGGCCTCGTGATCGGCTGAGCCGTTTGTCGCCTCTGGCTCGGATTGCGCATGCGGATCTGAGGCATGCAGAGCAATGACTGCATCTGGCTTTGGAAAACACATTTTTTCGCCGTCCCAGCGCTGACCACACCAACACGTACCGTCAGCGCTGATGATGCAAGTTCCGGTGCCGCAACACCTTGGGTCTTCACTCATACAAATCCTTCACGGGTTAACAGTTGGCGCGACGGTGGTCGGCGATGGCGTGGTCATCAAACTTCATGTCCGGGCTTCGCAGCGCGCGGTGCTTGGTGGTGCGGCCCTTCATGCGCATGCGCCAGAGCCGAAATGAGCTGGGGTTGAGCTCGGTACGCATCAAGCGAATCACCTCGGGCTCACTCAGGCCCATGCGCTCATGAATGGTTTCAAACGTGGTGCGGTCTTCCCATGCCATTTGAATCACGGCAGACACATCACCTGGGCTCAGGCTGGCAAGACGTTGGCTAGCGCTGAGTTGCATCAGGCCATCATCATGGAGAGCTGAAACACTGAGTTGGGCGCCTTGGGCATGAGCGGCGCCACCATGGGTTTGAACTTGAAGCGGCCCATGGTTTGCACAAACGAGCGGGCTTCTTCGTCACGCGACTCATCCACAAAATCGGCCAAGGTGAAGTTGCTGAGTGTGGCTTTGACGATTTGCTCCAAGCCGATCTCGTAGCTGGCGGGCATTGATTTATCTTCAGACAGGTCGTCTGCCGTCTTGGCTGGCACAGAAGACGGCGCATCCAAGGTGCATTCAAACACCGAAGCGATGTCCCAAATCGAAATCAGCGAGGTGTCGCCCAAAATCATGTAGCCGCCGCCCGGGCCCTTCATGGCCCCCACAATATTGTGTGCCTTGAGCGGCTTGAGGATGTTCTCGAGGTAGGAGATGGACAAATCGAGTCTGGGCGACAACTCGGTGGTAGTGACATAACCTGCGTGACGCTGGCCCGCCAAGTAGACGCACACTTCGATGGCGTTGATGGTTTTTTTTGAAATCATGGTTCAAACTCCTGTTGCGTAGAATTTTGACGCATTAATCTACGCAAAAGCTAATTTAATTTACAAATCCTTATAAATCAACACATAATCTACGCAACTTCTACTCAAAAACCTCATTTTGAACACCAGCGCCCTTCCCTCAACCGCCCTTTACCGCATTGGTGCGGTGTCTAAAACCACGGGCATCCCCGTGTCCACCTTGCGCATTTGGGAAACCCGCTACGGCGCGTTCAGCCCTGTCAAGACCGAAGGCAAGCAACGCTTGTTTGCCGAACACGATGTGTCCAAGGCCTTGTTGCTCAAACAGTTGTCGCAAAACGGGCATGGCATCAGCACCATTGCCAACCTTGACCTAGAGCAACTGCGCCGCATGAGCAACCTGCCGCACTACACGCCCCAAAGTTTGGCCGTACCGGGCCAGCCCGTGTCTCTGGCGGTGGTGGGTATGAGTATGGCCAACCGCATCGAGTCCAAAAAGTTTGCCGCAGGCTTGAAGCAAAACCAAATCAAAGTCACCGACGTGTTGATCGACTTGGCCACTGCCGCCAACGCCGAATTGGCGCAACGCCCGCAAGTGCTGTTGGTCAAGGTCAACACCTTGCAAACTGCGGTGCACACAGATATCCAAGCATTGATCAACAAACACCAATTTGCGCAAACCATCGTGGTGTACAACTTTGCGCCCGAAGCCGTGGTGCAAGCCATGAAGTTTTCGGGCCTCATCGTGCGGCGCGAACCCATCTCGGATATTGAGCTGGCCGAGTTGCTGCAATCGGTGCTGTTTGTCGACCCTGTGCGTGCGCAGGAATTTGGCACCACAGGCGCGGTCATCGCGGCACGCAAATATTCAGATGCCACCCTCAGCCGCGTGGCTGGCATTTCAACCAATGTGCTGTGCGAATGCCCGCGCCACGTGGCGGAGCTGATTGCACAACTCGCCAGCTTTGAGGAATACAGCCAAGAATGTTTGAACCGCAACGCAGAAGACGCCCACTTGCACGCCTACCTGCGTTCGATTTCGGGCTCTGCACGTTCGCTGTTTGAAAACGCCTTAGAGAAAATTGCTGCGCATGAGGGGATTGATCTGCATGAAGGCGCGGCTTTGAATTAACGCAAGGTCTCGGCCTGATCGGCTGTGATGACCTGCAACCACAAGCTGTCAATGTCGCTGAGTTTGGTTTTGTCAAACTCAGCCGTGTGCTCCCAGTAGCGCCCAGACGGCACCATGTAGCCCAAGTCTTGCTCGGCCTGCAAGGCGCGTGCAACGGCTTCTGAGTCGATCAACGCGCTTTGCGCTTGCAGCAGCTGTTGGTGCATGCCAGGTGCTGTGACATCACAGCTCGCCACGCGCGGGAACAACAAGCGCGATTCGGGCAACTCCGACAAATTCACCACCGCGCAGCCGTGCGCCAGTGCCAACGCCATGAAGCGGGCCGACTTGGCCTCGAGCGACTGCAAGGTCACATCCACCCGCAAGGGGTCTGGCGTGCCTTGGCCATAAAAGTGGCTGCTCTCGCCCGAGGTGGCGTCGTACACCATGTCACAGCCCAAGAACGCCATCAGGTCAGGCTTCAAAGCGCCCAAGGCCCAATACCCCGCGGTAAACGCCATGGTCCCGCCCGCATACACAAAGCCGCCAAAGTGGTTTTGCTGCGGCACAAATTCGGGGGCGGCAATCAGTTGCTGCGAAGGCTTCAACGGCGTGGGTGGCAAACGCTCGGGCGCGAAGTCTTCGGGGTACACCAAGTAGTCCCAGTCAGGTGTGATTTGCCATGCGTTGTTGATGGCCACACGCTGTGCAAACACCGACAGATCCCAGTCTTTGGCCTGCACGGCGTCGGGTGCACTGCCGATGAGCAGCACCATTTTTAAATCCTCTGCCACGCGATGTCCGTTTCTTGAGCGCTTTGAAAACAGCCGCGATCCTAGAGCCTTGCGATAGCCATTGCCAACCAAAGGTTGGAAGGCATTTCTAAAATCACAACATGACACAACATACCGCGGCCCCAGGCGTGATTTACTGGTTCAGAAACGACCTGCGTCTGCACGACAACCCGGCCCTACACCAAGCCATCGCGTTGGCCAAACAGTACAGCACGTGGCTGCTGCCGGTGTATGTGCACGACAGCGCGCTGCAACTGACCAGCCCTTGGGGCTTTGTGCGCTCCAGCGCACACCGCTTAGCTTGGACGGCGATGGCCGTGCAGGATGTGTCCGAACAACTGGTGGCACTGGGCAGCCAAGTGCTGCCCCTCACCGGCGAGCCCAGCGAGGTATTGGCCGAGTTGATGACGCGCCTAGGCGCCAGCACCTTGGTGTGCGAAGACATTGCAGCGCCCTACGAAGAAGCCCACATTCAGGCCTTGCAGCAACGTGGCATTGACGTGCAGACCGTGTGGCAGTCGACCCTCATGGCGCCCGACCAACTGCCGTTTGAGCCGCACGACGTGCCCGACGAGTTTTCTAGTTTCCGACGTGCCGTCGAGCGCCAAACGTTTGCGCCTGCGCAACCGGTGGCCACGATCACGACAATGCCTGCGTTGCCGGATCAGACCGCTTTGGATTCAGTGCGCGAGATGCAACATGCCACGGAACACACCACAGACCCGCGCGCGATCTTGCGCGACACACGTTCGGCATTTCCTTGGGCGAAGCCCGAGTTTCACGGCGGTGAACGTGCCGCCCTCGCGCATCTGGCCCAGTACTGCAGCCGTGATTTACCGCACACCTACAAGGCCACACGCAACGGTCTGGTGGGTGCGGATTACTCCACCAAGTGGTCGCCTTGGTTGGCCACCGGCGCATTGTCTGCACGTCAGGCGTGGGCCGCCATCCGCAGTTTCGAGGCACAACACGGGGCCACCGACAGCACGTATTGGATTGGCTTCGAATTGCTGTGGCGCGACCACTTCCGTTGGCTGCACCTCAAATACGGCGATCGCCTTTATTGGCAACGCGGCCTGTCTGACGCGCCGCTGCCCACACGCCCCCACAACGCACGCGGCTTTGAGCACTGGCGCACAGGCCGCACCGGCCATGCCTTCATTGACGCGGGCATGCGCGAACTCAACGCCACGGGCTATTCGTCCAACCGCATGCGACAAAACTTGGCGAGCTTTTTGATCCACGATTTGCGCTGCGATTGGCGTGCCGGTGCCGCTTGGTTTGAGTCGCAACTGATTGACTTTGACATCTACAACAACCAAGGCAACTGGCTCTACCTGAGCGGTCGCGGCACGGACCCCAGAGGGTCCAGGCGCTTCAACCCAGACAAGCAAGCACACGACTACGATGCAGACGGCGCTTACCGCGCACTCTGGCAATGAGTTCCACCATAGAACACACGAAAGTCCCACCATGACCACCGAAGCACGCAACGTTTTGGGCACTGCCCTGGTGCCCTGCTCTTACGACCCGCTCACGGGCTACTACCGCGACGGCTGCTGCCACACCGACGCGCACGACCAAGGCAGCCATGTGGTGTGTGCCAAAGTCACGCAAGCATTTTTAGATTTCTCGCTGCAACGGGGCAACGACCTGATCACCCCGCGCCCCGAACACCGCTTTGCGGGCCTCAAAGCCGGCGACCGCTGGTGCTTGTGCGCCCGCCGCTGGCAAGAAGCCTTTGAAGCCGGCGTGGCCCCGCCTGTGGTGCTGGAATGCACGCACGCCAAAGCCCTTGAATTCGTCACGCTGGAGCAATTGCAGTCATGCGCTTGAACACACACCTTGCTTGCGTCGAACTGCGCGACCTGCACCTGAAGACAAACATTGGTACGTACGGCCCGCACGATGTGGTGCCCGATGCCCACGTGCTTGACCTCACGCTGTGGCTGTCGCCCGCGTTGGTGTTGATCGCGCAAGACGGCATGTCCCATGTGTTTGACTACGACCCCTTGGTGGCCGAGATTGACCATCTGGCAGCCGACGGCCATTACGGAACACAGGAGCGTCTCATCACACGCATCGTCCAAGCCTGTGCGGCTTACCGTGAAATAGAAGCCCTGGACATTGGCTTGTGCAAGTCACCCGTGCGCCAAGGCTCGGGCGCGCTGGGCGTGCGCGTGTCGGTGGATGCCCACGCGCTCAACGCTCTGCGCCAAATTGAATCCACAGACGTGCAACAGGCGATGGGCTCTCTCTCGGGGTGGGTGCTAGACACGCACCCACAGCACCACGCGGCCTGCCTGTTCAAAAGCTGGACCCTGCCCAGCTTCGAGGCGACGGTGGCACGGTTCAACCAACTCGCCCAACTCGCCCAAACCCAAGACCACCATCCCGAAGTGCTGTCGAGCTACACGCAGCTGCAGGTGCGCATTTGGACCCATGATGCAGCTGGCCTGACGCACAAAGATTTCACCCTCGCCCAAGCCATCGACCAACTGAGCACCGCCCTATGAAGTACCTCCAAAAACTCGATGGCTTTCAACGCTCCCCCGCAGGCTTGGAGTGGCAAATTTGGAAAAAGTTGCACCTCATTTTGGCCGTCGGCACAGCCCTGCCGCTGCTGGCCAGTGCCGGTGCGTATGTGCTGGATGGGCTGGATTCCGCCACACAAAACGCACGCGCGGTAGAGCAGTTTTTTTATGTGATGCTCGGCGTGGTCATCCTGCACTGGACACTGGTGCTGACACTGGCCATTGGCTGCGTGATCGTGATGTTGATGAAAGGCCCCGCCTACGTGGCCGACGCCTACGAGATGGAGGAGCTGCCCCTTGGTTCAGAAAAACACATTCAAAGGTAACAAACAAAGTCTGCCCAGCAAGCCCTGCAAAACCTGCGGGCGTGACATGACGTGGCGCAAAGCGTGGGCTAAAAATTGGGAGCAAGTGCTTTACTGCTCGGACGCTTGCCGCAAAAACAAATCAACCACAACCCCATGAGTTACGAGCTGGTTTGGTTCAAGCGTGACCTGCGCTGGGAAGACCATGCGGCCTTGGCGAAAGCCGCGCTGCGCGGGCCTGTGCGCTGCATTTATGTGGTGGAGCCCGAGCTGTGGCTGCAACCTGATGCAGCCTTGCAGCACTTTGAGTTTGTGCGTGAATCGTTACAAGCCCTGGATGACGCGCTGCGTTTGCAAGGCGGCTGCGTTGAAGTGCACACGGGTGAGCTGCCCGACGTGCTGAGCCGCATTTGGAACGAGGCCCCTTTTCGCCAACTGCATGCACACCAAGAAACGGGCAACGGATTCACGTATGCACGCGACCTGAGGGTGGGAGCATGGTGCCAAGCGCACAACGTGGGTTGGCACGAGTACCCGCAGTTTGGCGTGGTGCGCAGACTGAAAAACCGTAACCTGTGGCAACCCGCTTGGGAGCGGCACATGGCCGAGCCTGTGCAGGATGTGGGCCAGTTGAAGTTTTGGCAGCCGTCTGTCAACGCACCAGCGACCACATCGTCACATGCCTTGCCCCATACATCGCGTCAGACATGGTGTTCGCCCTTGCACATGCAAGCCCCCGCGCGCCTGCAACACAACCCACCGCTGCGCCAACGCGGTGGCCGTCACTTGGCGCTGGACACCTTGCACAGTTTTTTACACGCACGCAGCTTGGGCTATCGCGGCGGTATTTCGTCGCCGTTGTCGGCGCCCGATGCGTGCTCGCGTTTGTCGGCTTACTTGGCGTGGGGCTGCATCAGCATGCGCGAGGTGGTGCAGCACACGCGGGCACACATCGCGCAGCTCCCCCCCAGCGCCAGCCGCCATCGTGCAGGGTTGACAGGCTTCATCAGCCGTTTGTACTGGCACTGTCACTTCATCCAAAAGCTCGAGAGTGAACCGGCCATCGAATGGCAAAACATGCACCGCGGTTATGGCGGCCTGCGTGAACACGATTTCAACGAAGCACACTTCGAAGCCCTCAAGGCAGCACGCACAGGCTGGCCCATGGTGGACGCGTGTGTGACCATGTTGCGCGAAACGGGTTGGCTGAACTTTCGCATGCGCGCCATGTTGGTGTCGGTGGCAGCCTATCCGCTGTGGCTGCACTGGCGGCCCGTAGGCGAGTGGCTGGCCACGCAGTTTTTGGACTATGAGCCAGGCATCCACTGGAGCCAGTTGCAAATGCAATCGGGCACCACAGGCATCAACACCACGCGCGTGTACAACCCCATCAAACAAGCGCAAGACCACGACCCCCATGGCCGCTTTGTGCGGCAGTGGCTGCCCGCCATGCGCCAAGTGCCCGACACCTGGCTGTTTGAGCCGTGGCTCATGCCGCACACCATGCAAGCGCACGTCGGTGTGTTTGTGGGCAATGACGCAAACAGCGCTTTGCCACAACCCGTGGTCGACTTGGCGCAAGCCACACGCGAGGCCAAACAGTTGCTGCACAGCCGACGGCAAACCGACGAGGTCAAAGCTGCCAAGAAAGCCGTGTTGGAAAAACACGCCTCGCGCAAAAACTGGGGCACACGGTCAGGCGCTGGTGCAGATTCAACACCTTCACGCAAAGCCACACGAGCCTCTGCCAACAACACCCAAGCAGCCAAAGTACAACTTGGTTTTGATTTTTAAAAAAGCCTACACATGACCACCCCACGCAAACGCCTCATCCTCATCTTGGGCGATCAACTGGACGAAGAGGCCTCCGCCCTCAGCGACTTCGACCCCGCACATGACACGCTATGGATGGCCGAGGTGCTGGAAGAATCCACACACATCCCCTCGTCCAAGCAACGCACCACGGTGTTCTTAAGCGCCATGCGCCACTTCGCCGCGCACCTGCAAGCCCGCGGCTGGCCCATGGTGTACAGCCAGCTCGACGACGCAGACAACACGGGCACCTTGGCAAGTGAACTGAGCAAAGCCATTGCAAAAGTGAAGCCGCAACAACTGGTGATGACCGCACCCGGAGACTGGCGTGTGTTGCAAAGTCTGCGAGCGGTGGCACAACAGCATGATTTGCCACTGGAAATCAAAGACGACACGCACTTCTTCAGCACCGTGCGCGACTTTGCCGCGCATGCCGAAGGACGCAAACAGCTGCGCCTTGAATATTTCTACCGCGAGCTGCGCCAAAAAAATGGCATCTTGATGGAAGGCAAAAAGCCCATTGGCGGCCAATGGAACTTTGATGCCGACAACCGAGGCAGCTTCGGCAAACAAGGCCCGGGTATGTTGCCCTTACCCACTCGCATCGTACCCGACGCCATCACCCAAGACGTGATGCGTTTGGTCAACGACAAACTGGCGCACCACCCCGGATCGATCGCGCAATTTGGTTGGCCCGTCACACGTGCACAAGCGCTAGTGGCATTGGACGAATTCATCACCCACCGACTGCCCAGCTTTGGGCTTTACCAAGACGCGATGTGGGAAGGCGAAGTGTGGCTGTATCACTCGCACCTGTCGTGTGCGCTCAACTTAAAGCTGCTCAACCCGCGTGAGGTGTTGGCTGCGGCAGAAGCCGCCTTTCACAATGGGCATGCGCCGCTGCAAGCGGTGGAAGGTTTTGTGCGGCAAATCTTGGGCTGGCGTGAATACGTGCGCGGCATTTACTGGACGCACATGCCCGACTACGCCGAGTGCAACGCCCAACAAGCGCACGAACCGCTGCCCGAGTTTTACTGGACGGGTAAAACCGATATGGCCTGCTTGCGCGATGCGATTGGGCAAACCCTGCAACACGGCTATGCCCATCACATTCAACGCTTGATGGTGACCGGCCTTTACGCCTTGCTGCTGGGCGTAGAACCCAAGCAAGTGCACCAGTGGTACCTCGGCGTGTACGTAGACGCCGTGGAATGGGTAGAGCTGCCCAACACACTGGGTATGAGCCAATTTGCCGATGGTGGCCTGATGGCCAGCAAGCCCTATGTGGCCAGTGGCAAATACATTGACCGCATGAGCAACCACTGCAAAGGCTGCCGCTTCAACCCGGCCGAATCCACGGGCGACACCGCTTGCCCCTTCACCACTTTGTATTGGGATTACTTGGGTCGCCACACCGATATACTGGCCAAAAACCCTCGCATGTTGATGCAACTCAAGAACCTCAATCGGCTAACGCCTGAGCAGCGCGAGGCCATTGCCGCGCAGGCAGAGGCACACCGCAAACAACTTCGAGCCTAAATTCGCGTCTAACTTTGCGCTTAGCAAAAAGCCCCTCAAGCTTTTAGACTTGAGGGGCTTAGAGGGATAAGGTAGCCGGGCTACCTTGCAAAGTTTTCCAGAGGCCTGAACCTCTGTAAAGCTTAAACGCTAGCCAAAGCAGCGTTCAGCGTGGCGCTTGGGCGCATCACGGCTTCAAGCTTCTTAGGATCAGGCAAGTAGTAACCGCCGATGTCCACAGGCTTGCCTTGAACCGCATTGAGCTCGTCGACGATTTTCTTCTCGTTGTCGGTCAGGTCCTTGGCCAAAGGCGCGAACTTGGCAGCCAAGTCTTTGTCGTCGGTTTGCGCTGCCAACTCTTGGGCCCAGTACATGGCCAAGTAGAACTGGCTGCCACGGTTGTCGAGCTGACCTGTTTTTGGCGATGGGTTTTTGTTGGTGTCCAACAATTTGCCTGTCGCTGCATCCAAGGTCTGAGCCAACACTTTGGCTTTGGCGTTGTTGTTCTTGAGGCCCATGTCTTCGAAAGACACGGCCAAGGCCAAGAACTCACCCAGTGAATCCCAACGCAAGTGGTTTTCTTCCACCAACTGTTGCACGTGCTTAGGTGCTGAACCACCCGCGCCTGTTTCGTACATGCCGCCACCCGCCATCAAAGGCACGATCGAGAGCATCTTGGCGGAGGTGCCGAGTTCCATAATGGGGAACAAGTCGGTCAAGTAGTCACGCAAGATGTTGCCTGTCACCGAGATGGTGTCCAAACCGCGGCTCACGCGCTCCAAGGTGTAGCGCATGGCGCGCACTTGAGACATATGCTCGATGTGCAAGCCTTGGATGTCGTGGTCTTTCAAGTACAGGTCGACCTTTTTGATCAACTCGTTCTCGTGAGGACGGTATGGGTCCAACCAGAAGATGGCGGGCATGCCAGAGTTGCGTGCGCGGGTCACGGCCAACTTCACCCAATCACGGATGGCAGCGTCTTTGACTTGGCACATGCGCCAGATGTCGCCTTCTTCCACGTTTTGGCTCAACAAGACTTCGCCTGTGGCCAAGTCGGTGATGTTGGCCACGCCGTCTTCTTGAATCTCGAACGTCTTGTCGTGTGAACCGTACTCTTCGGCTTGTTGCGCCATCAAGCCCACGTTAGGCACAGTGCCCATGGTCTTGGGGTCGAAGTTGCCGTGCCACTTACAGAAGTTGATCATCTCTTGGTAGATGCGGGCAAAGGTCGACTCAGGCATCACAGCCTTGGCATCCTTCAAGCGGCCATCAGCACCCCACATCTTGCCGCCGTTACGGATCATGGCGGGCATGGAAGCGTCCACGATGATGTCGTTGGGTGAATGGAAGTTGGTGATGCCTTTGGCTGAGTCGACCATCGCCAACTCTGGGCGGTGCTCGTGGCACGCGTGCAGGTCACGCTTGATTTCGTCTTGCTGGCTTTGTGGCAAGCTGGTGATCTTGTTGTACAGATCGGCCATGCCGTTGTTCACGTTCACACCCAACTCGTCAAACAACTTGGCGTGCTTGGCAAAGGCTTCTTTGTAGAAAATCTTCACGCAGTGACCGAACACGATGGGGTGAGACACCTTCATCATGGTGGCTTTGACGTGCAACGAGAACATCACGCCAGTTTTGTGTGCGTCTTCGATTTCTTTTTCGTAGAAAGCCAACAGAGCTTTCTTGCTCATGAACATGCTGTCGATGATTTCTTTATCGAGCAAAGAAACTTTTGGTTTCAACAGAATGGTTTTGCCGCTCTTGGTGATGAGCCCCATCGTCACGTCACGGGCTTTGTCCAAGGTCAAAGACTTTTCACCGTGGTAGAAGTCGCCGTGGTGCATGTGTGACACGTGAGAGCGAGACGCTTGGCTCCATTCAGCCA